>Ga0210057_1007599_pt1 | contig 13078 bp, 12 predicted proteins | sample CryGeyCG2114_010_2_FD_183968 | JGI IMG/M metagenome (GOLD analysis project Ga0210057, IMG submission 183968) | Groundwater microbial communities from aquifer - Crystal Geyser CG10_big_fil_rev_8/21/14_0.10 (SPAdes) (version 2) | ecosystem: Environmental > Aquatic > Deep subsurface > Groundwater ... | reverse complement strand
AACCCCGTCCCCTGTTTTTAACTTGATCTTTTATTGGGTGAGTAGCTCAATGGTTAGAGCGCTGCCTCTCTAAAAAAGAGGGTTTTCTTTTGAAAATTCTAGATAAGCAAAAAAGAAAACGCCTGAAAAGCCAGATGTCGCGAGTTCAAATCCCGCCTCGCCCAATCTAAAAAGTTCCTACGGCATATCGCAAAACAAAAGTGCGGTATGCCTTTTTTATTTTAAATTAAACAAAGTTTGCGCGTTCTTCGTGGTCGCCTGCGCCACGCTGTCTAAACTGATATTTTTTAATTCCGCTATTTTTTTTGCCACCTCTATTACGCGCGCCGGCTCGTTTCTTTGACCGCGAAAAGGCACGGGCGCCATAAACGGACTGTCGGTTTCTATCATAAATTTATCCGAAGGAACTTTGCGGATTAATTCGTCGCGCGCCTGATACGCCGGCAAATTATTTTTTTTGGGCGGGAAAGTAATGTCACCGGTAAAAGAAATTAAAAAACCCAGAGAAAAATATTTCCAAGCCAAATCACAATCGCCAAAAAAACTATGGATTACCCCTCTACCGGCCGCTCGTCTCTTTTTATTTTTATAAAATGTCTGCAGTAACGGAACCAAATCCGCATGCGCCTCCCTCGCCTCGCCGGAGCCTTCGGCGGAGCGCGGGCGACAATGGATAATTGCCGGCTTATTCAGCTCATAAGCAAGTTCCAGTTGTTGTAAAAGCGTTAATTGTTGTAATTGCTTATTTTGCTTTATTTTATCCGCATCATCGGGTAAATAATAATAATCAAGTCCAACTTCGCCGATTGCCACTGTTTTTTCGGATTCGGCTAATTTTTTATAAAAATTATAATCAAACCTTTCTCCCTTCATTTTTACCTTCCTGCCCTCTTCTTCAAATTCCTGGTCCTGTAAATGGACCGGGTGCAAACCGACGGCGGTATAAACTCCGCGGTCGTATTTGTCCGCTATTTCCAAAGCGCGCCGCGAAGTTTTCTGCTCGGCGGAAGGAATAATCAGCTCCGTTTGCGCGTCCAAAGCGCGGCGGATAACTTCGTCCGCATCTCTTTTGTACGCCTGAAAATTAAGATGGCAATGAGTATCAATTAAGTTCATAAAGTTTAAAAGTTATAAAGTTTATAAAGTAATTATTATTCATTTTTTTCTAATTTTACAAACTTTATAACTTTAGAAACTTTTTACTAATTTTCAAATCGCCTTGCCTTAAAATTTTTATTTCCCCGCTCCGCGCGTCCAGAAAAGTTGAACCGAGCGAGAGCGGTAATTTCCCGGCGTCAATAATTATGTCCGGCTGATATTTTTTATTTTTAAAATAATTGATTATTATTGGGACATCGCCAGTCGATGGTTGGTTAGAAAGATTAGCGGAAGTGGAAATAAGCGGCTTGCCTAATTTTTTTACCAAAAGCGTGGCGAGTTTATTACTGGAAATTCTTACGCCGCCGTCAAAATTTTTACTATTAATTGAGTGTTTAAAAAATTTGCGCCCATAAACATTAAAGGGCAAAACTAACGATAAAGGGCCGGACCAGTATTGTTTAGCTAACTGCTTGGCAAGCCCGTTAAATTCCAAATATTTTCGCGCCATCGCCAAGTTGCAGACTAAAAAAGGCAGGGCTTTATTTTCCGCCCGCCCTTTGATTTGATAAATTTTTTTAACCGCGCGCGCGTTTGTCGCGTCGCAACCAAGCCCGTAAAAAGTTTCAGTCGGATAGACAATGATTTTGCCGCGTTTCAGCTCCTCCGTTATTTCCTTAATTATCTTACTCCGCCGGAAATTAAAATCTATTTTTACGATCTTCATAAGTTTTAAAAAAACTAAATCAAGGAATGCACTTGCCGTAAAATCTCAGGCAAGAGCGGCGAAAAAAATTCGCCGAAGCGAAGCAGTAATTTGGCGATGTTTGAACCGACTAATATTTTATCAAAACCGAAACTGATGGAGTAACGACTTAAGAAATAAATAACGACTCCCAGCGACAAGGTTGCGCTTAAAAAACCAAATATTGCGCCCGCGAACCGGTTAATCGTCCAAAAAAACGGAATGATGCTGATAAAATTTATAAATTTATCTAAAATCATCACGGCCAAAGAAATCAGTTTGCGCGTTATCGCGAGCAAGAGCAAAAAACTAATCGCTTTGCCCGCGTTGGCGTTGCCCAAATAAAGCGACTGCGTCCATTCGTAAAACGGCAAAAAATAATTGCCCGCGACCCAGATGCCGATAAGCACGCCGAAAAAATCGCCGGCCATGCGGATAATGCCTTTAAAAAAACCGTACACCGCCGCACCCAAAACCATGACGATTAAAATCGCGTCAAACCAATTGATATGCGAAACGGCGGAAAGTATTTCACTGAAATTCATGTTATTATTATAACAAATTTATCTAAAATTAACAAAAGTGGCCTAAAAACAAAAAAGTTTCAAATCAAAAACGAGGCTTGAAACTTATTTAGAAAAATAGCAATGGTAATAAACAAACACTATTTCGGTTCACGATCTTATCCTTTCGTTTGATATATTTTAAGGAACAATTTTAATTAAACCCTTGGAAACAACATCTCTCCTTTCTTAATTTTATTATTACTGAATTGCTTAATTATTTTTTCCGCCGTATCCGGCATAAACGGACTCAATAAATCGGCGACGTTCAAAATATCCCGCGCGACCGGTTCCAATATTTTTTTTATTTCGTCTTGATCCTTTAATTCCCACGGTTTTTTCGCGCTCAAAATTTCGTCGCTTTGGCGCAACTTTTGCCACAATAATTGCAACGCTTCGTTAAAGCCGTATTCGGCCATTAACGCCTCTATTTTTGATTTTAACTCCGCGTCGCTTCCCCGCTTAATTTGAATTTCAACGTTATTTTTTTCCAAAAGCGCGGAAACGCGCGCGGCCAAATTCCCCAAACCGTTAACCAAATCGGCGTTGTAACGAGCCGCAAATTTCTCAACCGTAAAATCACCGTCTTCAAAAGGCGTAATTTCGGCTAATAAATAATATCTAACCGCGTCCGTTCCGTATTTTTCTACCAATTCAAACGGATCAATTACGTTGCCCAGTGACTTTGACATCTTCTGCCCGCCGGAATTAATAAAGCCGTGGATTAGAATTTGTTTTGACGGCGGCAAGCCGGCTGACATCAACATCGCCTGCCACATGGCGGCCTGCTGGCGCAAATTGTCTTTGCCGGCAATCTGCAGAGCATTGGGTTTTTCGGCCGTGCCCCAAAATTCTTTAAATTTTTTTTCATCGTCAGGCTTGCCCGCCGAAGCTTCAGCGTAGGAAGGCCAGCCGAGCGTGGAGATATAATTAATCAGCGCGTCAAACCAAACATACATCACTTGTTTGTCGTCGCCGGGCACCGGCACGCCCCACGGCATTTTTTCTTTTAAACGGGAAATGGAAAAATCTTCCAAGCCGCCAGCGACGAAATTTTTAATTTCTTTCAGCCGCCACTCGGGCATTACAAAATCTTTATTTTTATCGTACAAATCAAGCAACGGTTTTTGGTATTTGGAAAATTTAAAAAAATAATTTTCTTCTTCTATCAGTTCCATTGCTAAATTGGGATGAATAGGGCATTTGCCTTCAAGCAGTTCCGATTCGGTTTTTTCCAGTTCGCAGCCGACGCAATATTTTACTTTGTAATTTTTTTTGTAAATATCGCCGTTTTGGTCGCACCGCCGCCAAAATTCCTGCGCCGCTTTCAAATGATGTTCGCCGGTCGTGCGGATAAAAGCGTTATAGCTCAAATTAAGCGCCTGTTTTAAATCGTCAAACTTGGCCGCGTACTCGTCGCAATACGCCTGCGGCTCTTTTCCTTCCTCCAGCGCCTTGCGATAAATTTTTAAGCCGTGTTCGTCCGTGCCGGTATTAAAAAACACCTCTTTGCCCTGTTGTCTTTGCCAACGCGCAATCACATCGGCTTGAATTATTTCCAAAGCAAAACCGATGTGCGGCTTGGCGTTTACGTAAGGCAGGGTGGTTGTGATGTAAAATTTATTTGGCATTTTCTTGAAATAGTTTATAATACTTAAATCCGTTTTTTATCATCCGCTCCATATTCTGCCAAATATATTTATAATTATCAATTTCGGCTTCGGTGATCCACTTAAAATCCGTGTGTTCAAAACTTAATTTTATTTCATCTTTTTCGTTTTTGATTAAATTGGCAATGCCGCAAAACGGCGTGCCGTTTTGTGTGCGCCAAATCTCGTAATCCACAATGCCTAAAATGGCAAAATCGTTAAAACCGACTTCTTCTTTGATTTCCCGCCGAAAAGCTTCTTCGGCAATTTCGCCTTTATCCATCCTGCCGCCAGGCAAATCCCAAGTATTTATTTGGTCGGCCAATTTAACAATTAGTATTTTGTTATCTCTAATTAATAACCCCTTTTGGCCTATTTGAAAATATTCAAATTCTTTCGGCATAAAACAAAAAAATTAAAGCTTTTTATGCCTTAACTTTACAGCGGTTATCAAAATTGCGCAAGTTCCGTATTGTGTCAGGCGGGCGGGCACGTTATGAATTATCCGTTATGAGTTATGCGATATAACGACCACAAACTCCCCTCTTAAATTATTGCTGTCGCTTTGCAAAATTGCCAAAATTTCAGCGGGTTTGCCGCGATAAATTGTTTCAAACATTTTGGTCAGTTCGCGGCCGACGACTATTTTTAAATTAGCGCCGCCGTTATCAATTAATTCCCATAAAAATTTAACGATGCGGTGGCAGGATTCGTAGACGACGATTGTTTGTTCGCTCGCGATAATTTTTTTAACCAGCGTCTGACGGCCTTTTTTATGCGGCAAAAACCCCAAAAACAAAAATTTGTCCGTCGGCAGGCCGGAAACGGACAGCGCGGCGATAATCGCGGACGGTCCGGGAATGGGAATTATCTTTACCGGCAAATTTTCCGGTGCCGCCAAAACAGCGGCGATCAATAAATTCCCCGGGTCCGAAATGCCCGGCGTGCCCGCGTCGGTCACGAGCGCTAAATTTTTATTTTGCTTTAAGAGCGCGATTATTTTTTCCACCTTCGGCGCCGCTGAATGCTGATGATAAGAAATAACCGGCGTCGTTATTTCATATTTAGCCAATAATTTTTTCGTCACGCGCGTGTCTTCGCACAAAATAAAATCAACCTCGCGCAAAACGCGCAAGGCCCGTAAGGTAATGTCTTCCAAATTTCCGATGGGCGTGGCTACTATATATAACATGCCAAAATTTTCAATTAATTTGATACTTAATCATTTGGATTTGATTTGACATTTGAAATTTGACATTTGTCATTTTACTCTACTATTCCCTCTTTCCGCTCTTTGACGTACGCCGTCCACTGTTCAAACATTTCCACGAAAATTTTGAACGGCGCTTCAATGATAAAATCCAGAATAAAAATAAAAACATTGATTTGGGAAAAAGTCTCGGACAGCCATTTGCCCATGGCGACTATCGGCACGTAAAAAAAGTTGGCAAAAAAAGAAAGAATGTTTTCCCGCGCGTCCATAACCGAATAGGCCTTCGCGAAGCGGCCGAGCCGGATGCCGAAAAAACTGATTAAGGAAAGGAAAAAAAGAAAAATAACCACGCTCACTAAAGAAAAATCTATTTTTTCCAGCGCCCATACGACCAATCCGAAAGAGAGCAAAAAGGTGGCCGTGTAAAAAAAACCGAAAATCAGGCTCGTGGCCGCTTTGCGCTTAGTAGGATAATTAATTTTTATGGGATGTTTTTCCTTTTTTTCCACAAAGACTATTTCTTCAATGCCCGCCTGAATTTGCGCCGTGTTCGCGTCATCCGGCAAAGAAGTCATTAGAGCGATTAAAAATAAAAGCGCCGGCGGGAACAAGACGTTGACAATCAGCGAATAGGATTTGATTTCTTCGCCCAAAAATAAAGTGGCCGGAATTTCCAAAATAAAAACTAAAATGGTTTTGGTCAGAAAAAGATAGATAATACTGCGGACGGCGCCGCGGCGCAAGCGGTCGCGCGATTCTTTATAGCGCCGCTCGCAGACTTTGGCGATTATTTTTTTAAATTGGTCCGGGCGCTCTTTTAGCTTGTCGTAAGCGGCGGCCGGATCTTCGGCAATCGCGTCTTTTAAAACAGAAAAATAAATAGTATAGCGGCCGACTACCCGACCAACCTGTTTGCGGAAATAATGGCGCAACTGCCGGCGGATGATATCGCGCAATTCCAAATAATGCCGGGCAATGACGGCTACCTGCTCGTCTTCCGCCTGCCCCCATTGCGGATTAAAATAGCGGAACAGCATGTACTCAAGCATCGCGTCGTCGTATTTAAAAAGCTTGCCGTAAATGCCGACATAAATTTGGATTTTTTTGTCGCGGGTAAAATCTTTGTCGGCGCCGTTATCCAAAATATTTCCGTTGATAACGTCAAACATGTGCCGGCCGATTACCTGGTCCGCCTGATGGTCGCCCAAAAGCTCCTCCAGATTAGTGGCGGTTAAATTATTTATCCATTTTTTTGTCTCATCCGCTTCCTGATAATCTTTTTTCCCGGCGGCTAAAATCAACTGGCGCAATTTTGCAAAGCGCTCAATAATTTCCCCCGTTTCGGCTATTTTTGTTTCCGGCACGCTGTCGTTCGCCAAATATCCGGCGCGGATTAATTCCACAAGCAAAGTTTTGGCGATTTCTTCCGATTCGGTATGGCCCATCATGGATAAACGCTTCAAAATGCGCTCAATCGCGTTTTTGCGCAATAAATGGTCGTCTTTATAATCAACCGCGTTGCGGATTTTTTCGTAAAAAAAAGACATTTTGCTGATAATGTCGTTGACTTTTATCTTGGCCGTTTCATCGTCTTTCTTGGCCTGCGCTTGCTGCTGCTCTTGATAAACGGCGCGAAATAAATCCTTGGCCGCGTCCGATAAAGTAAGCGCGGCCGCCTGCTTGGTTGTTAAATTTGGGTTAGGCATAGTTCAAAAAGTTGGTACGGACTAAAAAGTTTAATAAACCATTAACACGAAAACATAAAGCGTTCGCGTTAAGGGATTAATATGGTTTTAGATCCGCACAAATTATTCCTACTTTATTCGGGGAATGAAATCCTTAATTTTCCTCTTTATCTGGTACAATTTTAAGGCGGCGTAAAACGAAATCCAGGCGGCGACTAAGAACGAACAGCCAAAGACCAAACGCAGGAAAAAATCGCTCCAGACGACGAGTACGGCAAAAAATAACAATAACAGCGCTCCGCCGGCCAAATTAGCGATAAAACCGTTAAACTGGCGATCAACGGAATGGAAAAAATTTTTCATAGGCGTGATAAATTATTAGATAATCTCTGAGGTAATTTTACCACATGCCCGTTTTAAGGGCAAATAACGGCAACGCGGGAATTTGAATATTTTTGAATTTGCGTTTATAATAACAATGAATTAACTTAATATCTTAACTTCTATGGAAGAAGCAAATGCCGCTTACCGGCGCGAGTGAATGTTCGTGCGAACCAACCGTTTGCGTCCATTGCTGTTCTTGCCCGCCGGACTGTTCTTGCAATTGCAAGTAAAAGGCGAGTTAATCGGCGCCTTAGCCAAAAAATCGCCTTCCGGGCGATTTTTTGTTATAATAAAAGTGCTTTATTTAATCCGGCCACTTTTATGATTATGGCGGAAATCGCTAAAAATTTACCGGGAGAAAAACGAGGCAAATGCGGCCAATCAGCCGCTAAATAAAATTCATGTCGAAGCAAGTCATAAACCAGCCTAAATTAAACATCGCCATGGTCTGCGACCCGATTGCCGACTACACCGCCGGCTCTTTTGTGTCTGCTTTGCGGTTTGCCGAAATTTTAAATAAACGGGGCCATAAAATAATTTTTATCGCCGCGCGCTCGCCGCGCCACCACAAAGATAATTACTATAAAAATATTAAAATTTACCGATTTTTTTCCCTGCTTCTGCCAAAAACGGAAAAAAAATTTTATGTTTCTTTCCCGCTGGTAAATAAAATAAAAAAAATACTCGCCGCGGAAAAAATTGACGTTTTGCATGTTTTAATTCCCACGCCCGCCGCCGTTACCGCCATTAAAGCGACTAAAACGCTGGGTATTAAAATCGTCTATCACTCCCACACCCAGCCGGAAAATATTTTTCTGCATTTGCCGAAAGCCGTCGCCGGCGCGCAAATCAACCGCCTGTTTTATAAATATCTGGCTTGGATTTGCAACAAAGCCGACGCCATCGTCTTCCCCAGCGAATTCTCCAAAAAATTATTGACAAAATTAAACGGCGGCATCAAAACGGCGGTGATCAGCAACGGAGTTGACATTGATAAATTTAAAAAAATAGCGCCGGAAAAATTTTTTGCTAAATTCAATTTGCCGCGGCAGACAAAAAATATGCTGTTTGTCGGCCGGCTTCACCCGGAAAAATCCGTTGATACTTTAATCAAAGCGCTGCCGCTGATTTTGGCGCAAGAGCCCGATACCCGCTTATGGATAGTCGGTTCGGGACATCTGCAAACCGAATTGGAACAGTTGGCGCAAAAATTAAAAGTGGCGGACGAAGTTATTTTTTTCGGCAAAATCAGCGATGAAGATTTAATTTTAATTTATAACGCTTGCGACCTTTTCGTTCTGCCGTCGCTCGCGGAACTGGAAGGAATGGTGGTATTGGAAGCGATGGCCTGCGGCAAACCGATTTTAATCGCCAACGCGCCCGACAGCGCCTCCGTTTGTTTTGTGAATCAAAACGGCTTGTTGTTTAAGCCCAAAAATCCGCAAGACTTGGCCAAACAAGCGCTCAAAATTTTAACTGACGACCGGTTGCGCCGCGAGATGGGAGAGGCGAGCATTCGCGACAGCCGGCGCTACGACATTAACCAAAGCGCGCGCAATTTAGAAAAATTATACTACGAAATATTGCGAACATGAAAGAATGCTTTTATAAGCAAAAAAATATCTATTACCGCGTTAACGAGTTTCGGCAAAATCGGCCGACGCTTGTTTTTATTCACGGGCTTTCGGGCAGTTCATCGGCTTGGGCGCCTTACGAAAAAAAATTTTTTGAGCAATATAATCTCCTGACTTTTGACCTGCGCGGGCACGGAAAATCCGCCAAACCAAAAAATTATTCCGATTACGCCATTAAAAATTTTGCCGATGATTTATTTTCTTTACTTGCGCACCTTAAAATTACCAATTTTATTTTGGTAAGTCATTCCTTTGGCGCCTTAATCGCGCTGGAATTTTTAGCAGAGCATCAAGCTATCGTCAAGGCGGCTGTTTTTCTTAGCCCCAATTTCGCGCCGGACGAACGGCTAATCGCGCGCGCGGTTAAACCGCTGCTGTCTGCTGCGAAAATTTTTAAACTTTTGCCGTCATTTTCCCGGCCGCGCGGCCATGTTGATTATAAAAATTATCTTAACACCGGCGACTGGAACATCCGCCGCCTGGTCGCCGATATTTACAACACCGGCCTGCGCGTTTATTTGTACTGCACTCGGCAATCCTGCCAATTTGACCGAAAAAAATTTTTAAGCCAAATTACCGTTCCGGCTTTAATCATTCATGGTAAAAAAGACACGATTTTTCCGGTGAATCGGGCGATGGTTATGGCGGCCAAAATAAAAAAATCTCGGCTCATCCTGCTGGATAACGCCGATCACATCATCGTGTTAAACCATTTTCCCGCCGTCGCCGAAGCGATCGCGAATTTCGTGGCGGCGGAAAAACTATAAATCGCGCTCTATTTCTTTGCTTACCTGCACGGTAAAAAAATACAACGCCAAAAACAACGCGGCCAAAGCCAAAGTTCCCAGTGCCAGCCAGTCAAAATAATGGTTGATGCGGGCGTAAGCGCTGCCAAAATAGTAACCGACCAAGACTAAAATCAACGATTTCAAAACCGTGCCAAAAACATTAAAAATAATAAATTTGCCGAAAGACACCCGGCTAGCTCCCGCCGCGGTCAAAAGGATTGAACCGACGCCGTGCGCCATTTTGCCGAATAATAAAGTTTTGCCGCTATGGCGGACAAAATGCGCCTGCAAAGCTTTTACTTTTAAAAAAAAGATATTGGATAGTTTTCCCCGCCGTTCAAACGCCGGTTTAAACCCCCATCGGCCCAAAGCGTAATAAAGCATATCGCCAGTCAAGTCCCCTGCCATCACTACCAAATAAACAAAATAAACGTTCATCAGTCCTTGCGCCGACAAAAAACCGGCGATAACCGTTACAATCGGCCCCTCTATCGTCGCCAAAGGAAATAAAATATAATATTTATAGCTAATCAGCACTTGCAAAATTTGCGCAAAAGTTATGGGCATATAAATCAAACCCTTTAAGGCGTTTAAGTTTTATTTTTTTATTGTAGCAGAAAAAGAAAAAATTTAGTATGCCGGCAAACGCAAGTTATCCCCTTATTTTTTTAAAAAATGGCGCAAACAAAAGTAAAAATCGCCTGGACCGGCAAACACTTTGGTGAAGAGCCGCCGTTGTTCGGCGACAAGAGTCAGGGCGCGGGCGGAATCTTTTTTTCCGGCTGCAATTTGCGATGCGTTTTTTGCCAAAACTGGCAGATTTCACAAGGCGGCATGGGCAAAGAGTATAGTATTGAAGAACTCGCGGATATAATGCTTGATTTGCAAAATAGCGGCGCGGTAAATATTGATTTGGTCACTCCCACTATTTGGCGGCAACAGGTAAAAACAGCGTTGCAACTAGCTAAAAGCAAGGGCTTAATTTTGCCCATTGTCTGGAATTCCAACGGCTACGAACAGCCGGCTATTTTAAAACAAATGGCCGGGCTCGTTGATATTTACCTGCCTGATTTTAAATACGGCGACGATAAAACGGCGGTCAAATATTCCCGCGCGCATAATTATGTCGCTACCGCAACCGCCGCAGTAAAAGAAATGCTCCGTCAAACCGGAAATTTGCAAGTTAACGAACAAGGCCTGGCGCGCCGCGGCGTAATCGTGCGGCATTTGATTTTACCAAATAATATTCAAAATAGTTTAACCGCTTTAAAAATTTTGCAAAGCATTGACCCCAAACTTCACGTTAGCTTAATGCGCCAATATTATCCTCTGCATCGCGCAAAAAATTATCCGGAAATAAACCGGCAAATTACCGAGCAAGAATTTTAGCGAGCATTTGATTGCCTTTGGGAGCTTGGCTTAGAGAATGGCTGGGTGCAGGAGAAAAATTGCGGGCGCGTCTTAATTCCGAATTTTCTCAAAGAGCGGTCGTTTGAATAAATCCAAACGGCTTAACTCCAACGCCAATTTTGATATGGAGATAAATTCCGGAAGGCGTTTGGATAAACTTTATTCACACCAAAATATTTGACTTTGCGTTTAAAATACCTTAAACTTATCTACAAAGCTTATAAAATAAATTGATTTTTCGCATAAAATCACAATCATTCCGGGGTAGTTGAGGGGTACAACGCCGCGCTGTTAACGCGGATATCACAGGTTCGAATCCTGTCCCCGGAGCATTGATTAACGCAACGAACTCATTGTTAGTTTTCTGCCTTAAGGCAGAAAACTTTTCAGGCGAGAATACAGCCCCGCCCCGCACTTCGGGGGCGGGGCTTTGAGTTTGGAGCGAATTAAAAAAGTTTTCCTCTAAAACAAAAGAAATTTTAATGCTTTCGGGCGAATAGGTTATTTTTTCAAGAAATCTTTTAGCTAAAAGATTTCTTTCGACTCCCGTCTTAGTTTTGAGGGCGGAAAGGAAAAATTTTAGAGTGTGAGCAATTTTCTCTGACGAAAATTGCGAAAATTTAGAGCATGCTGGCGTTAGTTCGTATTCGGCCTCGTGCCCCGTCAGTGAAGCTTGGTTTTGCGAAATAGGCGAGGTTATTTGCAGGTCGTGGTTTAGCCGAAAAACAAAATTTTCAATATAATCGCTATCAACGGAAATCCGCTCTAAATTTTCTATACAAAAATTTTCCAATCTTTCGGCGGACACTTGTTTTACCGAACAGGCTTGCCAATCGTGCCCCAAGGTAGAGGTACAGCGATAGTAATAATACCTTTTTAGCTTTTCGTCAGATTTTTTGTTCGTAAAACTAGAAGTCATTTTAGAGCCGCACTGTTCGCATTTTATCAAACCGCCGAAAAGAAAATTTTTGTACACTCTAAAATTTTTCCTTTTGTTTTTGTGTATTTTTTGAGCAAGGGCAAAAATTTCCTCCGAGATTATCGGCTCGTGCGTACCTTGATAAATTTCATCGTTATATTTTATTTTTCCGATATAAACGACATTTCTTAATATAGAGAAGATAGTAGTTTTAGAGAAATTTTTGCCCCGCTTATTTTTAATACCTTTTTCTATCGCCATTCTATATACTTTTGACAATGAGCCGGTTTCAAGGTAGTTTTCAAAAATTGATTTTATTTCCTCCGCATCTTTCGGGTAGGGGATAAGTTTTTTGTTTTCCCGCGCATATCCGTAAGGCGTATTTCCGCCATTGCACATGCCTTTTTTAGCCCGCTCCAGCATTTTGTCTTTTGTCCGTTCGCTGGTCAGCTCTCTTTCAAACTGGGAAAAAGTAAGCATAATGTTTCTTAGCAATCTGCCCGCGGGCGTTGAAGTATCAAATCTTTCAGTAATAGAAATAAAATCAATTTTTGTTTGCTCAAAAAATTCTATCAGTTGGTAGAAATCCTTGGGCGAACGGGTGAGCCGATCAATTTTATACACAAAAACAATATCAATTTTTTCTTTTTTTAAATCCGCTAGCAATTGCTGTAAAGCCGGCCTTTCAAGGGTTGCCCCTGAATAGCCGGCATCAGTATAAACTTTGAAAATTTGCCAGTTATCTTGGCTGGCGATAAACGACTTCATTTTTTGCTCTTGGGCTTCGCAAGACGAAAATTCTTTCTCCGCTTGGTTGTCGGTTGAAACTCTAGTATAAATCGCGCAATTTTTGTAATTCATATTTTTAAAAACCAAAGGGGCAACCCTGCGAACCCAATCCCGCTTTCGCGAAATTGACAGGAGTTGCCCCTTCGGTATTACAACAATTAAGTTATAATAAAAAATCGCGGAGCGTATGGATTGGGTTCG
>Ga0210057_1007598_pt1 | contig 13079 bp, 19 predicted proteins | sample CryGeyCG2114_010_2_FD_183968 | JGI IMG/M metagenome (GOLD analysis project Ga0210057, IMG submission 183968) | Groundwater microbial communities from aquifer - Crystal Geyser CG10_big_fil_rev_8/21/14_0.10 (SPAdes) (version 2) | ecosystem: Environmental > Aquatic > Deep subsurface > Groundwater ... | reverse complement strand
ACCCAGAACTTACTTTGATCTACTCCGTCAGTTACAACTAGTTTAAGAAAGGAAGGGAAACAAAGAAACAATACCCTCAACTCTGTTTTGACAGAAACAGACCAAGGAAAACTACTGGAAAAACCAACTAAACCACAAACACAGACCGCGATCTCGAAAAAGGGAGGGGGGAAGGCTGACTAAAAACAAAACGAGAACGCAGGTTGCCTGCAAAACCACCCCATAGCTTGACTCTAAACCAGCTTCCGTGCTATAGTACCACCTGAAATCGCCATCAAAAGCGAAAATCCCACATTTCAAGTATGGAGGCATGATATGGAAAATACCGTATATATCGGAGCGATGGGGTATTCTGGACAGAAGTTCGACATCGAAAAAGCACGCATCATGATCAATCAGGCATTTGATCTGTTTGAAACACAGTATGCCGATCGAAAACTCGCTGTCGTGTCCGGATATACCAACCTCGGAATTCCAGCACTGGCCTACGAAGAAGCCACCAAGCGCGGTTGGATAACCGTTGGTGTTGCATGCGACAAAGCAAACGAATACGAGGTTTATCCTTGCGACGAAGTACAAATTGTCGGAGACAATTGGGGTGACGAATCAGCTAGCTTTCTTGCCATGTGCCATGTCTTCGTCCGTGTCGGCGGTGGCAAACAATCCATGCGCGAAACCGCCCAAGCCAAGGCAGATGGTAAGTTCGTCTATGAGTTCGAACTTGAGCCACTGGCTTAATCAACCAGACCCCCTTTTTAAGGGAGTCTTTTTATTTGACTAACACTACAAAAGTACGATATATTGGTGTATATAGCCAAAAAAGCTGCCCGCAAAAAAACTGCTTCCAAGAGGACCAAGTATACAAGACCTGTCAAAGCCATCAAGTCCTTTACTTTATCCAATAGACCAGAAAGCCCTCTCCCTCTTCTTTTGGTGGTCCTTTTGGCTTCCATCATTTTTTTCTTCATCGTCATCACCTTGCAGGGCCCTCTCTACTAGCCACAAATGACGTCCTCCCCGCACAGCAAGCTTTCAGCTTGGCGTTGTACGGGGTTTCCTTTTGGCCTGCCTCGACCAGCGATGCAGGCCTTTTTCTCATGAGAATCCTAGTTTGACCTGAGCAGGCTTGTCTTTTCTACCTTGGTGTTGAATGTATTCCTTAATCTGTTCTTCGTTAAGTCCGATGGTAGACGAGAAGTATCCCGCACTCCACACACTCTGTCGTTTCAAATACATTTTGTTGATAAACCCAAACTTCTTTTTCAATTTAATACTCGTGATCCATTTGATCCGCTGAACTACCGATGATTCCAAAATACTCGGTGGCATCTCAATCTGCATATGTATATGATCGTAGTCTGTGTTCAGCGTCTCAATGTGGAGTTCGGGTTGTGTTTTAATGAAGTCAAATATCATCCTCACCAGCTCTACCTTTACGGCAGGTATGATGAATCTCCGACGATACTTCGTTCCCCAAACTATGTGAAACTGATGTTGGTATCTGGTGTGAGCCAAAGATCGGATTCTCATGGAACCAGCATACCACCACCTTCGGTGGTGTTATGCCCATTCATCCCCGCACACACTCGCTACACACCCTCACTGACGCATCGCTTTGTGCGGGGTTTCCTGCAAGGTACAAAAACCAGGTTCGTCACCTGGTCTACTAAATCAAACAATCCGCTTCCATCGTGTCATGGTAGTCATAAACTCAATCGTTTCTTCAAACGAGAGTTCTCTTCCGTCTCTTTCAAAGTCAAGTTCGTGCTTTGGGGCCGACCCTCGACGGATTCTCACCTTTCCAACCAAAATCGGAAAAGGTTGTTCCTCGTTCAGATTCATTAGCATCTGGAAATCTTCCACACTGTAACTATGCTTTCCAGGCAACGGCTCCAAGTAGATTCTACAATCACTCCTTCCTCTACCTGGTCTTATAATTCTCACGGCCACTTCGTAATGGCCATATGAGTTTTTTGGCACAAATAGTGCCTGGTCAAGATCTTCCATTCTCATTCTCCTTTCAACGTACTGATTTTAGGTATAGTTATTCTACTCATTACAGCCCCATAATACAAATTGGTGCTATAATTCAAATGTTCTCTCACATTTTTAAGGAGGCTTAATATGGCACCAAACCAGATTAAAGGCATCCACTGTCCCAGCTGCGGCCTGCACGAAGCCATTGTTCGTTATTATGAAGGCTCGCTTCGGCGGTCATCTTGGAGCGTCGAACATTCTCATTGCGGTTTCAAGCGCAACGCCACCTTCCTCATCGGGGATATTTTGGACGAGGTCATAGGTGATGGTCTCTATACTTGGAATGAAGAGCCCAGAGTTCCTACAATCACCCTCAAGCTAGACCTTGCTTTACAGGCAGCAGAGGCTTTGGCCAAGGTCAAATCGGTTTTTGGGGCACTGATCATTCAACCGAAAATCATCCTCACCGTTGCGCCTAGCACCTTCACTTGCCCAATCTGCGGATCCCCTGATCTGGAGCCCAAACACTTCTACCTATCGTGCGGGGATCATTACCTCGTCAATGTAGACGAGTTCTTCATTGGGTACATTAAGTCAGAAGGGTACGAGGTTTCTGGACACGGCGATGCCTTCCGAGTATACCGAGTCATTCGCCCACCAACTGGTTTCTGGAATTTCATAAAGGGGGAAGTCCCCTACAATGTTTCCGTTGCCCAGCTTGAGTATCGCCGCAACGGCGACCAGCACTTTCTTATCCTCAGTCGCCCAGAATTTGGATACGACCCCGAAACATACGGCACATTCACGCACACCATCGAAGATGGACTTGGTAAGTTTTACAAAGTTATCGTCAAGCGTGAAGACTAACGCTCCTCGACCCCGCCAGTGGCGGGGTTTTTGTAAGTTAATGAATCACCCCACCACCCAAACACTCACCCTCATGGGAATAAAAGACGGCACTTTGTCCTGGCGCAATCCCCCGAACAGGCTTATCCAGTAAGACAAACATCCCATCTACTTGATTTCTTGAGTTCTTGATTCCTTGAGTTCTTGCTCGCAAGAGCTCCCCTCCGTGTCGTATTCTTACCAAAAGATCGTTTAGATTCGTCATTGCGAGTGAGGTGTGGCAACCTGCCTGCCGGCAGGCAGGTCTCACTCCACCAATCCAGTTTACCTCTCCAACTTCGAACTGATCCCCCGTAGCCTCATCCGCCTCCGCAACAATAAGCTCATTCCTCTCCGCGTTCTTGGAGATCACATAATAGATCGGCGTCTCCCCCAAATTTTTTTTCTCCCTATTTTGTGACACTGTGTCACTGTGACTCTGTACTACCTTTCTCTGTGCTTTCGAATTCCATCTCCACCCTCCTCTCTGCCCTATCGTATAGAACCAAACTCCCTCGTGAGCACCCACTTCGTGGCCTTCAGTATCCAGCACCTTACCGGGAACTACTTTTAGTCTTCTGGCCAAGAACTCTCTCACTTCCACGTTACCCACAAAACAAATTCCCTGGCTGTCTTTTTTATCGGCCACCGAGAGTCCCGCGTCTTTGGCTATCTCTCTCACTTCGCCTTTTACCAAATCCCCGAGGGGGAAAAACACATGGCTCAGTTCTTTCTGTGTCAGCTTCCACAAAAAATACGTCTGGTCTTTATGCTTATCCTTTGGAATAAATAATCCTGTAGGGGCAGGCCCCCGCGCCTGCCCGTTTTGTTGCAACCGTCCAAGTCTCGCATAATGCCCGGTCGCAATGTAATCAAACCCATTCGCTAGTGCCCAATCCAAGAAAAGCCCAAACTTTATCTCACTGTTACACAACACATCCGGATTTGGGGTTCTGCCTGCTTCGTATTCTTCATAAAAATACTTTATAACTCTTTGGTTATACTCTTCCGAAAAGTCCAATACCTTGAATGGTATCTCCAGCTCCAAGCAGGTCTTAAGTGCCATTTGTCTATCCTCATCCGCCCTACATCCATTCTTCTTTATCCACTCTTCCCTAGTTATCCCATCCTTTTCTATCTCACTCTTAGGTGGCCAGCAATAAAGATGCACTCCAACCACGTCATAGCCTGCCTTTTTCAAAAGCAAGGCACTCACGGCACTGTCTACGCCACCTGATATTCCCACAGCCACTTTTTTGCGATTCACATCCTATATTATACCTGACCCATCGCGCTTTTTCCTTACACCACTAAGTGTTCAATAATTAATCCCTGAGTTCCTTGAGGTAATAGCATAATATGTCTACCCTTTCTAGATTTTTTTTGCCCCTCAACTTTTATATCTTCAACTCTTTTAATATCTTCTAAACTAGTTTTTCTCTTTTTTTCCACTCCTCTAATTGTTCTTTCCCTCAAATCCCTATAAACCTCATAATCACCCTGCCTCATAATTGCTTCTGCTTCCATCCCTGAGTTAATCACTTCCATCCATCTATAAGTACTGGAAATCACAGCCACTGCGTCATCCATGGCCTTTACTTTCCAAGCACTCTCAACCTCTTCCTCCTTAGATAGACTTGACTTGCCACTTTTCCCATTCCTGTATGCACGATGCTTGTTGTATTTTATTCTAGCTTTATTCCCAAGCTGGTTTGTAAAAAATTCAGTCACATAAGCCTTAACCACATTCTTGTCCTCATAGTCAGCTATTTCACTCACCACATTTGATACAAGTGAAATAAATCTTTCTGGTTGCAACATTCCAGCTAGAAAATATGTTTGAGCGACCCACATCGAAATATGGTCTTCATCTTTGATTCCAGTATCACATTGCTCTCTGGTGACCACTTTAGCTTCCTCATTATCGACAATCCCTATCTTCCCGTCATCCAACAAAGAAAAGGTTGTTTCATCTCTTTCTAGTAACTTTCGCCTTAGGTACCTTCTGTCCTCTTCATTAACGAATATCTCTTCCCCGCCTACAATTCTTCGCTCAGCCTGGTGTCCTAATTCCTTTATATCCGTCTCTATCAATTTATCTGTTTCCATAATATATCTTACATTTTACTTCAAAAGCTCCAAATTCCCCATACACAGCTCACTTCCCGGCCTTTCCACGAGGCACTCCTCAAACTTCATTTTTGCTTCTTCTTTTTTTCCGATCCACTGGTAATAGAGTCCCCAATTATTCAGCAATTCTGGATATTTTGGATAGATTTCACTGGCTCTCTCCATCACTGGCTTGGCTTTTTCCAAATCGCGTCCGATTAGATATATCGCCGCTGCATTGCTCTGTGCCATTACACTACCAGTTACATACTTAGCGTCGTGAAGGAATAGTCTCTCCTGACTCAGCCAATCAAAATTTCTAACCACCGTCCTCCCGGCATAAAGGATGATTACTAAAACAATTATTAGGCCTTCAAGGAGTCTCCTTGTAGGGGCGGGCCCCCGTGCCTGCCCACTAAATCTCAATGTGAATGAAAACAATATCATTACCACCCCCAGACTCGGCCAAAACCACAATCTCTCCCCAAATATCGTCCCTATTGGAAACAAAATATTTCCGGTAATCAGTATCGGACCCCAAAACAACATCATCCCCACGATACCCGCCATTGTATGTAGGGGCGGGCCCCCGTGCCCGCCCGAAACCTGGTGGGGCAATCCAGTTAGCAACAAAACATTGATAGTCGCCATACCCACTCCCAAAATAACTCTCCAATCAAACCAAGAATCTACTAATTTTATTTGATTATAAGAATAGTCATAGCTCAAATTTATCGGAAAAAATATTTTACCCACCCCAAAAGGAATTAGTCCAACAGCATTCTGGATTCTTTTTTCAGTCGTCACAAACTTCAGCGGATTCTCTACCGTCGTCGCCCTATTCTCTATTCCCGTTCCCCCCAAAACTACCGTCCGAAGCAGAAAAAATCCCACCAAAGACATCATCACAAACACGCTCGCTCCCACTTTTTCTTTCTTTTCTACCTGGTTCGCCATCCAAATCAAATACAACAGTATCGGCACGCCCACCATCGCCGTTTCCTTTGATAACATGGAGAGAAAAAGATACATAACACACACTTCCCATTTCCTTTCCATACCCTTCAAGGTCGCCAAAAGCATAAAGGCTAAAGACAACATCTCTGCTCGGCCAACTATATTGTTTACTACATCCGCATGTATCGGCAAAACAATAAACAGCACAGTACCCCAAAATGCCCAATCCCTCCACCACACAACACTATCGTCATCTCGAGCGTAGTTCCATAGATACCCCGAAGAGGGTACGAGAGATCTCATTCCATTTATTTTCTCCTTTTTGAGTTTTCGAGTTCTTCCATGACTCTGTATACCAGCCAACACACCCACGCATAGATCAATACATTCCCCAATCGAAAACCCCAAGCTCCTTTCCCGGAAATCAAAGCATTCAGATAAAAACTAAAACTCGTCACAGGTCTATACACCGAACTCTCATTTCCATCCAAATAGTAGTACGGTCTGATCAATGTAGACACCAATGCACTCACCTTTCCCATTTCCGGGTCTCCAGACACTACCCTTACATCGTCCTGTACGAAGCCGCCAAAAATACTCACAAAATAAATGGCAAACGCCAAAACAAAAATTACCCGTCCCTTCATCCCTCAATTGTAAATTAAATACTCTGCTTCTTTGTGGCTTCTTTAATCCGATATTCACTCTGCCCCTCTTTTTCCTCCTTTTTAGAGACACCCACTTTCTTTCCTTTAGCCAGTCTTACCTGCTCTTCCGTTTTTTGAAATTGATTGTGAAACGCCGGACTATATACTGTATTCTTCTGCCTCATGAAAAAATTGTAGCATATCTTACCCTCTCTTTTCTCCACCTCCACCCACAACTTCCAATTTCGGAACCTCCTTACCAGTTATCCCCAACTCTTTTTTTTCTGATCTGGCTCCAGCCATCACCGGATCGACATTATCCAGAGTTCTCATTCTCTCGAGATGGTGTTGCCACGCTTCGGACTTAATAGTTTTAAGTCTAACTCTCTGTATTGCATCGCTTATTGGTGTACTAGACACAAGAAAATTCTACAACAAAAAATGGTCACTCAAAAGGCTATCTAATCATTTCCTTTGCCACGTTTACCTCCGGAAAGGCCTTTTCAAACCACTTAAACTGTGCCGTCCTGTTCTCATCAGGATCATCCCATAAACCATTAATGATAATGTACTGTCACGTTCAAAATCTCAATCACCTCTCTCTTTTTCCTAAAAATAAATATCGCCCTGTATTTTCTATCTATTCTAAAGCTGTAAATCTCAAGTTTTCTTGGTTCCAAAAGCTCAACATGCAAACTTGGATGATATAAATCACTCGTCAACAATTTTACCTGTTTCTCATGTTTCCTCACCAAGCCATATTTCTTCAACTTCTTCAACACAAGTGCACTCAAGGGAATAACCTCCATCTTATTTCACGAAATAATCACTATTTTCCAAACCCTCTTTCAAATCAGCCAAAAACTCTGAAGAATACTTATTTGTCTTTTTAAATTCACCAATTATCTTTTTTGCTGATTTCTCACCTGGAACGTCAAAGGGGAAAACAACACTCTTTTTTAACAACGCTTCATCATTTAATGTCGTTCTCAGCAAGGCACGCACAAACTCGCTTCTATTCTCAAAACCAAATACTCCAGACAATCTGTCGATTTCTGATATCTGATGATCGGTCAAAGACAAGCTTACGGTACTCATTGTTGAATCTTAACATACTTTACTAAACCTTGTCAAGCTTCAACAAACTACCTCACCATCTTCCCTGCCACGTTTACCTCCGGAAAGGCCTTTTCAAACCACTTAAACTGCGCCGTTCTATTTACCTCAAATATTCTCCATTGTTTAGTCTCTTCATCCCACGCCACATCCAGCCCAGCAAAATCAGCTTTGACTACCTTCACTGCCGCCAAACTTAATCTTTCCAGATCTGCAATTTGTTCTTTGGTGAATTTTGGCTTTATCTTAGATAGTTCCTCTTGCTGAGATATCACTTGGAACTTATCTTTCTGCCTATGTTTCATCATACCCAGTATCTGTCCATTTAAGACCAGTACTCTATACCACCTCCTTACTCTTAACACCGGTTGAATAAGAACATCTCCTTCACTATTCTTCAGCGCCAACTTATTAAGCCTAGTCAACGTCTCTGCCATTTTTACATTCTTACCGTGAGACCCAAAACGGGCTTTCACCATTACTGGGACAAACTCGCCCTTTCTCTTTCCCAAAATTTCCAGATATCTCTTCCAACCTCGCTGTCCCCTAAAGGATACAAAGGGAATCACTGGCAGACCAGCCTCTGCCATAAGCAATCCTTGTTCGAGTTTACCCATCAAGGGAAAAAACTTAAAACTTTCCCCGTTTATCACCTTTACACTTTTTCTTTCACTATTACTGTCTCGAGTTCTTGAGTTCTTGAGTTCTTGAGTTCTCGTTTGTTCCACATATTCCAAAACGACCGACTTTACTCCCAACATCGATTCACCACCCCTTTTTGTTGCAGCTCGAGGGATGATCAGATCATACTCATCTAATTTATTTCCTGTCCCCAGATCAACGATCGGCTTCCCCAACTTACTCACCCCAATCCGCACATGTTCATAATTCACTTTGTCCACCTGATAACCAAGTTTGACGGCTTCCTCAGCCAATCGCCTTGGCTCATACTCCCCCCTAAATCTAGTCAATATTAATATCTTTTTCATAAATTATCGTCATTGCGAGGAGCCAAAGGCGACGCGGCAATTCCCGACTCGGAGATTGCTTCAGTACTTCGTAATTCGCAATGACTGCGGAATTTATTAATACAGTATTCCAATATTTTCCTGGCCGCATTTATCTTGGTTCTTTTCTCAAACACTTTGAATTGAGGCGCTTCGTTCACTTCAATTATGTAAATTTTTCCCGTTTCGGTACTTCGGACCAAATCCGTTCCGGCTACTTCCACTCCCAAAACCTTGGCCGCTTTTTCTGCCGTTTCCATGACATCACTGGGCAAATCAATTCCCAAAGATTTTCCCTGGCTTTTGTTAAGAATCAACTTTTCTTCCTTCATTTGGCGTTTAAATCCTCCAATACACTTGTACCCCACTGTCATTACTCTATAATCTCCATCGTTCTTGATATATTCCTGCACCAAAAAGCCACGAAAAATAGGAATTTTCTTGTTGGCCAATTTAGCTTTTTCTTTCCTTCCTTCCAAAATGCGCTTCAGTTTCTCCAAGTCCGACAGTTCTCTCACCCAAAAAGTTCCCCTACCGTGTCTGCCTCCAGCCGAAAGTTTCACGATCACCGGCAATGCCCAAGTCTCCAGTTCCTTTTCCAAATCCTTGAAACTTTCGACATAAGCTGATTTCGGGTATAGAACTCCAGCTTCAGTTAGCTGCCAGCTCATCACCGATTTAAATCTCCGAAGTGGTCCTTCTGTCTTCAGATACTCATCTACCATCGGAATATTATGCTTTCGGGCATAAAGTTGCAGTAGTTTGCTCCACTCCAGCTCCGACCCCACCGATCGGAAATACCAGCCATCGAACTCTTTCATATCCATCTCCCCAAACAAAATCTTCTCTCCCACCACTTTTAGTTTTCTATACTTGACTGGGACCAGCTCAACCCCCAAAGCCACCGCCTCCTCCTGAAACCTTTTTTCGCTCTCATCAAATGTCAGCCTATGTAAATATGCAATTTTCATCAAAGTAATTAAATTATAAGTTCCGAAGTGCCTGTCCCTAAAGAAAAAGATTGCGCAAAGCAAAAATGCCGGGTTTTTATGTACTCATAAAAATTTTTGCTGCAAGTCAGGACGGATTTTGCGCAGGCAAAATAGCGTCCGTTTTTTCGTAGGGATAGGTACGACAGGAACCGAAATAACATATTCATTTTCTAATTTTAATGAGACCTGGATCCACTACGAAATCTCTCAGATCCCTTCTCCCGATTAATAGTTGTCTCCTCAAGTTATTTCTATCCGTCACATTTGCCCTGGTCTTAATCATTCTACCTTTCAGTTTAACGGTTAGGGCAATTAAAGTTCTCTCCTCTATTCCCAATGAGTTTTTTACTTTCTTCGTCCACAATACATTTTCCGGAGTCAGCAAACCTAGTTCCAAAGCTAACGCGTAATCTATCGAAGAACTCCTGGCTCCGGTATCTATTTTGGCGTTTAGTTCGACCATTTTCTTCTTCCCGTTTCGTACTTTTATTTTCTCAAAAATACCCACTACCGGTTTCTCCTCACCCAGGAATCGAACTCTGTTGGCAAACTTGCTGGCAAAGAGCGCTTTCCCTATTTTGACTCCCTTTTCGGCTTCCTCTACTTCTAGTCCCTCAACCCTCTCCAATCTTCTTCTCAAACCCGCCATATTGGCAATCTGAATCGACAAACCAGGCTGATCATTAAGCTCTAGCACTACCGGACCCTTTTCTTCGTCAATCAGCATATCTACAGACAGATAATTCAGTTTAGAAATTAGTTGCGTTTCCACCGCCATTCTCAGTATCTTGTTCCAATAAGGAATAGTGATACCGTTTACTTTTATATTGGTGTCCGGGAAAAACTTGACCGATCTGTTCTTATAGACACCGTGAGTCGTTATGCCAGTCGCAATATCTATCCCCAATCCTATTGCTCCTTGGTGAAGATTGGCTTTCCCCATGCTCTCTTCCGTAGGGAGACGCAACATCGCCATTACCGGGATATTGTTATAGACTATCACCCGGACGTCAGGTGCTCCGCCTACCGCCAACTTTTTAAATTTAGGATGTATCTTAATTCTCTCTTCTATCATCACCTTATCCGGGAGATTATTGTGGGAATATTTTCCTTCCGCAATATCCATCGAATGAAGGACCAGATCTTCCGCAAATGCTTTCTTATCATCCACAGTTAAAAATACTCCGCTCTCTTTCGTCATCTTTTTAATCAAAACTATCCCCTGACCGCCAAACCCCTGGACCGGTTTAATCGCAAATCCATCCTTTAACTTGTTCCATTTAAACAACCTAGCCTCTTTAGCATTGTCAATAGCTCCCAAAAGCCTCGGATGCGCCACTCCGGCCTTTTTCAGCATCTTCTTTGTTAGCAGTTTGTCATCCGCCCTACGTCTAGCACTCTTTAAATTAAGCAACAAATAGTCTGCCGATCGGGCATTGAGTCCTAATATGTCTGATAGTCTTGGCATTATTTGGATATTAGTTTTCTAAATCTCCAAATCTCAGACAACCGGAGGCCTTTATATTTTCCAATGAGTAAATCCAATGTCAAAATCAAAACTGCCGATATTTCCGGCTGAAGCAAAACTTGATCCTGGACCCATCTGGCGCTCATCAGCTTATAAGAGATCAAAGCCAAAACTACTGTTTCCAAAGTCATGCCTAGAGACGTCGACAAACTCCTGGTTATTTGAGCTTCGATAAATGTCTCCGCCAGCAGAACAAAGATCATAATCGGGAAAATCCCCACACTCATCAATCTTTCCAGGCCTATCATCGGTGACATTATCAAAAGACCTAGTACCGATATCGAAATTAACCAGATTAAGACGGCTAGTTTAGGCAAGTAGGGAACTCTAATCTTCTTGGTGATCATCCGTCCGAACACCGCCGCCAACATCACGAAGGTCAATAGCACCAATCCCACCATGCCCCCGGTAGACACAAAAGCTACCGCCAGTAAAGAGGGAACGATCATTCCAAAGCCGTTTACCCCCACTACCTGTCTTGAAAATGCGACCAATGCGGCCACCAGGGGAAATAGAAAAAGCAAAACTATGGTATTGGGAGATACTCCCTCGGAAACTGCCTCGCGGATAGCCAGCTTCAGAGAATTAACCAGCCACCAACCGGAAACTTTTTGAGATTTCATAACCTGAATCAGTCGATCACCCTCTTCCTTAGGTACTGTTAGGTCAATTTCCCGACCCGAAATTTGAGCAGATTCAGTCGCTCCTATTTCAATCACCACCGCACCTTGATTATTTTCAGCCAAAATCGTCAATGGCAAGCTCAAAAAACAGAAGAGGACCAGGATAAATACGATTTTTTTCATGTCCCACATTTTACCCCATAATCACCCACCTTGCTACATGATCCCCTTCTTTTTCTTCTGTGGCAAAAAATTATTTTTCGTTACAATCGATCGTCCCAGCCGTTCTTCCAGCTTCTCCCTGGCACCCCCAGCTATTTCTCCTCCCGTCATTGCGAATCTCGGTACTCCGAGCTGTGGCAATCTCTCCACCCGTCATTGCGAATCTCGGTACTCCGAGCTGTGGCAATCTCTCCACCCGTCATTGCGAATCTCGGTACTCCGAGCTGTGGCAATCTCACATTAACGTGTCGTATAGATCCTCCTGTTTAGGATTCATCTTGTTTATCAAATCATTCTTTCTTGATCTTGACCATGACTTTAATTGTTTTTCTCTTTTGATAGCTTCAGTCATTTCTTCAATAAACTCGTAGTAAATTAGTTTGTCTAGCCTGTATTGTTTGGTAAATCCTTCTGATATTTTGTTTTTGTGCTCCCATGATCTTCTTATTAAGTTATTTGTGACACCAATGTATATCGTTGTGTTGTATTCATTTGTCATGATGTAAACACAGGGAAATTTTTTCATATATGTGTTTACTTTATATCTTGATGGAGGGGGATTGCCACAGTCGCCTAGGCGACTTCGCAATGACGGTGTTGTTTATGGGCAAACTGTGAAAAGTGTAACCATTTCTGTACTAGCACAATCAGTTTCATACAATTTTCCATCAACAGAGGTTAATTTCAGTTGTCCGATTTTTTCGGACTTCTTTTTTCTGAAAAATAGCTATTCTTGTAGAGTCAACCATTTTTATTGTCATACTATAAATTTATTCCATACAATACCCGAAGTCAATTCCCCCCGTATTTTACCTCATTTATGATATTATTCATAATATGTCAGAAAAAACTAAAAATATTACCAGCCTTTATACACCATTATTGGTGGTCCTATTAATCGGCGCCGCCTTTTACATTGGTAGATTGTCCTCACAAGTCTCGTCCTTAAAAGGCGTCCCCTCTGCTCCTCCGGTAGCTCAGCAACCATCTGATACCCAGCCACCTACAAATCCTTC
>Ga0210057_1007597_pt1 | contig 13079 bp, 11 predicted proteins | sample CryGeyCG2114_010_2_FD_183968 | JGI IMG/M metagenome (GOLD analysis project Ga0210057, IMG submission 183968) | Groundwater microbial communities from aquifer - Crystal Geyser CG10_big_fil_rev_8/21/14_0.10 (SPAdes) (version 2) | ecosystem: Environmental > Aquatic > Deep subsurface > Groundwater ... | reverse complement strand
CAATTTCAATCCCGCGCAAAATCATCCAGAAAAAAACAAAAATCATGATAACGGAACGAATAAAGCCAAGCTCTTCAGCAATAACGGCAAAAATTGAGTCAGAGGAAACCTGAGGTAAATAATTGTATTTTTGACGGCTTTGACCGAAACCTAGACCGAAAAGACCTCCGGAGCCAACGGCCAGCAAAGCCTGATTAATGTGATAGCCGACACCCAAAGGATCTTGAGAGGGGTCGAGAAAGACCTGAAAGCGACGCAAGCGATATGGAGCAGCCTGAATAAGTGCCCAAACAGCCGAAAGACCAATAATCACCAGCGTGCCCACCTGCATCATCGAGACGCCACTGACCAAATACATGGACAGAGCAATAAAAGCAATGACAACCATGGTCCCTAAATCTGGTTCCAACATAACTAATAAACCGATACCCGCCAACGTACCAATAAAAGGCAAGAAGCCCCTCTTGAAATCATTGATATTATTACCAATTTTCTCAAGCCAAAAAGCTAGATAAACGACCGTGGCTAACTTGATAACTTCGGTGACCTGCAACGTAGCAAAGCCCAAATCAAACCAGCGACGAGCACCGCCAATGTTAACACCGATACCCGGGATGAGAACCAAAACACCAAGAACAAGAGCAAAGAGAAGGAAATTGCGAGCATAGCGTCGCCAATAATGATAATCAATTTTTTGAACAATCAGAAAGAGCACCAACCCGACAGCCGCGAAAATACCCTGACGAATCAAGTAGAAATTATTGCTACCCGTGGCTTCGTAAGACTGGACTACGGAAGCTGAAGAGACCATAAAAAGTCCGAACAAAACTAAGCCAATGATGGTGAACATCAAAAGATAGTCCGGTTTATGGAAGTACTTGTTCATAAATTTGTCCGTATCTAAAAGGATATTTTGCCCATCAAGGCAATAACAATGCCAACCGCCGCCATCACTCCTCCGACAAGCCAAAAACGCATGGTTACCTTAGTCTCTGGCCAGCCGAGTGCCTCAAAATGATGATGAATTGGCGCCACTCGAAAAATCTTACGACCACCTGTGATCTTTTTATAAGTAATTTGCAAAAACGAACTGGCAATTTCCATGTAAAAAATAAAACCGATGATTGGCAGAACAATCAAATTATTAGTCAGCACTGCCACGATAGCCAAACTTGCTCCAAGCGCCATAGAGCCAGTGTCTCCCATGAAAAATCTAGCCGGCTTCACATTGAACCAAGTATACGAGAGCAAAGCACCAACGATGGTCGCACAAAAGATAGCTAGCGAGACCTGATTTTGTAAAAGTGCCAAAGCCGAGAAAGCACCAAATGCCGTAATTGAAAGGCCTCCAGCCAAACCGTCTAGACCATCGGTAATATTCACAGCGTTGGTGGTAGCAATAATAATAAAGATAATGAGAGGTATATACCAAAGACCAATTCCAAAATCGCCTACAAAAGGAATGTAGATGGAAGTTACCCCCAGCTTGAAATAAAGCCACCAAGCTGCCAGCGCAGCTATCATAAACTGCCAAATCAATTTTGTACGAGCTCGCATACCACCACCCTGAACGCCCATTTTAAAAATATTGTAGAGATCATCTACCGCCCCCAGCAACCCAACAGAGACCAGCACAAAAAGTGGTAAATATGTCTGACTACGCGTCCAGTTAAAAAATAGAGTAATGATGGCCACCACACCCCAAATCAAAACTCCCGCCATCGTTGGCGTGCCAGCCTTGCTCTCATGCAAAGTTGAAAAAATAGGAGTTTTGCCTTCACGAATTGTTTTGCCGATTTTATAGCGATACAAAATATCCGTCAGAAGAGGTGTCAAAAGCATACTTAAGACAAAGGCTCCGGTGGCAAAAATAAAATAACGAAAAACGTTATAGGCTAAGATTGGTTCTAAATTCATACATTCTTTATTTTAACGCAGTTTCAAAGCTTCGACTATTTTATCTAGCTGCATGCCCCTAGACGCTTTGACCAACACTAAATCTTTTTTTTCTAAAAGACTATTCAATCTTGGGAGCAAATCCTCTACGTTCTCAAAAGACATAACCTGCAGACGTAAATTTTTATTTTGAGCTGATTGGGCCAGGACGCGCGAAAGAGGCCCAACGGTGATTAGCAAATCAACAATATTGGCTGCCACCTCTCCCATCTGACGATGAAGCTGTTCCTCCTCCTTGCCAAGCTCTAACATATCTCCCAAGATAGCTACTTTGCGTTGGCTCTCGCTGGCCACCTCTCCCAAAGTGACAAGCCCTGCAAAAACTGATTCCGGATTAGCATTGTAGGCATCGTTGATAATTTCGATATTCGTATTTTTGTTTTTGAAGATCTGCATACGAGCATCACTGGGGCTAAATTCTGATATTTTTTTGATTAGCTTGGGCAATGCAAGCGCCTTCTCCCCTGACTTTAATGGCAGGCTTAAAACCGTAGCCATGGCTGCCAAGCTAAGCTCTATCATATGTCGACCAATTAAATTTAATTTAACCGGCCAAGACTTCCCCTGATAATGCAGCCTAAAACGAAGATTGCGACCAGACTCAATTTCATTAGCCCACAAATCCGCCTCTTTGTTAAAACCAAAAGTCAACGATTTGTGATCTCTGGCCTTCTTCTTCAATTTGCGCGCCGCTTCTCCATCTTGTCGATAAATGGCCACACCATAAAGCTTAAGATAAGTAAAAATAAGGCTCTTTTCTTCTAAGACGCCGTCAACACTACCAAAATATTCAAGATGCGCTGCTCCAATATTAGTAATCATGGCGATATCTGGCTTTAAAAAGCTCATGAAATATTTGATATCACCAGGTTTGCCAGCCCCGAGCTCTAGGATCAAATAATCCGGATAGTTTTTAAATCTGGGTCCGAACGCCAGACGTAAGGCTTTGATAATCAATTTGAAAATGCCTTCATTGGTAAAGGCGGAATGCCCGCCCTTTTTAATTGTAGGTGGTTGCCAGCCTACGATAGTTGCCGGCACACCAACCTCAGCGTTAGCACTTTTTGGTGTTATTCGAACATTGTGATCATCTTTCAAAAGATAACCCACCATATCCTTGGCTGTTGTTTTACCGACACTTCCAGTGATGGCCACAATCACCGGCCGATACCGTCCGACAATCTGTCCGGCCAGATATTTCAAAAATTTAAAAGCAGACCGACGAAAATTTAACTTCATACATTATCTGGTCTTACTTGATAATAGTTAAGCAAAAATTTGGCAATTTCTCCAAAAAGTGGCGCCGCGGATGATTCGGCAAACTCGACATCCCTGGGATTATCAATTTTAGTCAACATAACGAAACGTGGATCGCTGGCTGGAGCAAAGCCAACAAAGTTGCCGATGTGTTCATCTTCTTGATAAACGCCATATCTGGCAACCTGAGCTGTACCGGTTTTCCCGGCTACTCGATACCCTTCGACACCAGCTCTTTTACCGTGGCCATTCTCAACAACGTTAACCATCATCGCCGAAACCAGCTTGGCTGTTTCGCTGGTAATAACCTGACCCTTGACCTCCGGCTCAATATAAGTTACCTCCCCGTCTGGAGAAATTGTCTCTGAGACAATCCTAGGCTTCATCATAAGACCGTTGTTAGCAATTGCTGCCACAGCATTGATAACTTGCATTGGCGTCACAGCAAGACCTTGGCCAAAAGACATAGTTGCCATATCAATATCCAGCCAATCTTTAAAATCGCGCACATTCGGCTTTGCTTCTCCAGCCAAATCAATACCAGTCGGCTCCAGAAAACCAAAATTGCGTAAATATTTGTAATACAAATTGCGTCCCAAACGCTGAGCCACATAGACAGCACCAGTATTAATCGAATCTTGCAAAACCTTGGTCATGCTACTCTCCCCATAAATTTTGTTTTCTGAGTTCCGAATTGTCTCTTCGTCAATCTCGACCTTGCCGGTATCTGTATAGGTCGTCTCTGGGGTTATCTTCCCAGCATCAATGCCCGCAGCCATAGTGATAACTTTCATTACAGAACCCGGTTCATAGATCCCGTCTACGTTAGAATTGCGGAAATTTTCTAAATCAAACTCGCGATAATTGTTGGGATCATAAGTTGGGTAATTTGCCATAGCGATAATATCGCCCGTCTTAGGATCCATGATAACTACTTGCCCGCTATCCGCCTGATGACTCTCGACAGCTTCTTTCAGTTTCTTTTCAACAAAGTACTGCACACCACGATCAATGGTCAGAACAACATCATCCCCAGCCTCGGAAGGCGTGACGCTCCTTTCTCCAATAGCAATCTGATTACCAGAACTGTCTCTTTCGGCATTCAGTAGACCATCTTCGCCTCTCAGTTCGTCGTTGAACCCTCCCTCAATCCCATATTGACCTTCTCGATCAATATTCACAAAGCCAACGACATTTGCCGCTAAAGTCCCCTCTGGATAATAACGATAGTTGTCAGCTGTCAAAAAAACACCAGGAAGATTTAAATCTGCGATTGCCGAAGCCTCCTCTTCCTCTATGCGCCCCCTTAACGGTGGATAGTAAACAGCATCGGAACTCAGGATGTCAATCAAATCATAGTAATCGACTTCGGGTAAAAATTTAATCAACTTGGTTGCTGTCAGCTCTGGGTTCTCGATCTGTTTGGGAACTACGTTCAGAGTCTTTAACACCACATTCATCGCCAATGGATACTCCTCACTAGTGTCATAATCTATGGTATAAATGTCTCCACGACTAGCTTCAATGGTTTGCCGAACAAAATGTTGATTTTCGGCCAAAGCTTTGTATTTGCCATGCTCGATAACCTGCCTTTGAAAAAGACGGCCAACAACCAAAACAAAAAGAACCGTGAAGACAAGGTAGATAAGACTCAAACGACCGATGCCTATTCTTTGGCTAAGACTCGTCGGATTCATAAAATTAATAATAACTAAGCACAGAATCAACTGTGCTTTCTATTATACCAAGTCGAGCGATATAAATTGGCCTAATTAATGAACTGATCGTTATTTTCTGAAGGCAAGTCAGCGAAAACATTTGTATCGGAGACAAAAATTGGCTTATCGACAAGAACCATTTTTGGCGTCGGAATATTTTCCGCCGAAAGAGCCGCCACTTCTTCGTCTTGAAGCTCACGAAAATCATTTTGCATCTGTTCTAAGATCTGTTTATTAAAATCGCTCTCTTCTCCGCCCAAGACGGATTCTTCGATATGTTGAAGCGCTTTGAGCCTAGCAGCCTCAACTTCTAAGCGCTGCTTGTCTCCATTGAGAGTAGTGACTTCTTTCTCTAGGGCAGAAAGGCCATAACCCTTATTGGCAACTGTTGCTGCCTGAGCCACATAAAAAATTACCAATCCGGCGAAAATAAAGAAGCTTAAATAAGTAAAAGAAACCGATCCGAGTTTAATCCGTTTTTTCAAAGTTGAACTGTGCGGCAATCTTGTGCCTGATGTTTTTTCCGTTCTGACCATATTTTTTAGACTTTTTCGGCTACTCGCAATTTGGCACTCCGAGCCCTCTGATTTGCCGTGATTTCCTCCCACTGAGGCTTAATCGGCCCACGGACGATCAGTCTTAGCTGTGGCTGAGCCACAACTCGACCCAGCGCATCCAATTCCTCGCGTGCATGTTTTTTAAAAAATTGTTTAACCATTCTATCCTCCAAAGAATGAAACGAGATTATTATAATTCGACCCCCTTTGCGCAAAACTTGTAACGCTTGCGGCAAAACTTTCTTTACTTCCCCCAATTCGTCGTTAACAGCCATCCGAACCGCTTGAAAAGTTTTTGTCGCTGCGTTTACCTTGCGCTTAGCATAATAAGCTTTAACCCCTCTCAAATTGTTAATTAATGTGCTCAATTGACCGGTACTGGTAATTCGCTCTTTTTCGCGAGCTTCTACGATTGCCCTGACTATCAAAGGAGCGAACTTCTCTTCACCGAATTCACGAATAATTTTTGTAAGTTCCGAAACTGAATAATTATTAATGATGCTTTCAGCCGTTACCTCCCCTCGAACGTCCATGCGCATATCCAATGGTCCATCTTTTTGAAATGTAAAACCACGAGCAGGTGCATCTAGTTGCCCAGAAGAAATTCCCAAATCGAGGATGATCGCATCAACTTTTCTGACACCAGATACGGCAAGGAGCCGTTTAAGGTCGCCAAAGCGACCGTGACAAGCAATAAAACGATTTTTGAATCGATGTAACCGTTGGCGAGTGTACGAGAGCGTTTCTTCATCCTGGTCAATCCCAATTAATTTAATATTTTTATTTTGAGCTAAAATAGCTTCCGCATGTCCACCGTAACCAACCGTGCCATCAACAACTGTTTTTGCTCCCTTGGGCAGATACTCCAACACTTCATTCAGCAAAACTGGTGTGTGGTTAAAATTTTTCATAGCGTTAGTAGGCTATTTCAACTTTCATGGATCGGTCAAGATTTTTGTTTGTTTTAAATCAAAACTTAGGAGGTTTTGTTTTTTTAGAATTACATAATAAGTCCTGTAATCCATGCAAAGTCCTGACCGATCCCTGAAATGTAAGGTTGTCAAATGCCGAGATCTGAAATCTGCTCGGCAATCTCATCGGAGGCTTTTTCAGTCTTACTGCTGTAGCTCCGCCAGGCTTTTTCATCCCAGAGTTCAATCCGGTTGAAAAGCCCGGCCAAAACCACCCCTCCTTTAAGGGCGGCATACTGCCGCAGATAAACAGGCAAGTTCACTCTTCCCTGCTTATCCGTAGCAACATCCATGGCACCCGCTAACATTAATCTGGCGAAGGCTCGACTCTTACTCTGAGTTAATGGCATGCCAGCCAGTTTGGGGGCAATCTTTGCCCACTCAGTCATAGAAAAAAGCCAGAGACAGCCGTCCAATCCCCTTGTTACGACCGCTCCTTTGCCCAATTTGGTTCTAAATTTGCTTGGGATGGCGAGGCGGCCTTTGTCATCAATATTGTGAGTGTATTCTCCGATGAACATTTATCTTTTCCACATTTGATAAGTACTTCCCCCCACCTTTTTCCACATTGCTTACATTCTACCCCACTTTCCCCCACCAAAGCAAGGGCTGAAACCATAAAATGTATAGCGGCTCTGGAAGCCCAATTAAAAAAGTGGGCGAAATAATCCTCCACTTTTTCCACAATTGCTTTGATGCGCCGAAAGAAAAACCGCCGGTTGGCGGTTTGGAGAACAAATTTAGCGGTTGCTACTCTTTCCCCTCACGGTAGATAACAACGTACCTGAAAAAAATGAGTTCCGCATCGTTTTTCCCCGGCACTGGCTGTATCCTAGTTTCAACAAAGTGATCCCTGACAATAGTGATGTCAGGATTCTCGGCAAACCACTTGTTTACCATTTCTTGAAAATCTTCTTCCATAGCGGAGTGCTGCCATTCCTCATAGAAAGTCTTCATCTTGTGTGGGCCAAGCACCGTTGAGATCCTCCTTGTCAAAAATGCAGTTTAGCATATTATATAGCATTGCCGTTGAATGTACCCATCTAACATTGCCAGGAAAGCACGCTGGACAGGTGTGAAATACTGAAGGTTTAATGAAAAAAGGAAGGGTCCCTACCGCCCACTGATCTTTTCGCACAAAGGCATGTGGCCCTTTTGGATACCTTCCGTCACGAGCGCCAAGATAGCGGCGAAGTTTTGCGCCAAGCCCACCGCCGCCAGTACACCGGCCAGCTCCCCCGCGCTCGTGATACCGGTTAATTTTCTCAAAACCTGAACGGTGGGATGAATCTTGGCAACGCGACCGTACCAACCAATCTGCATCGGCAACTCTATCTCACCGATTAGATGTTCTTTTTCAATTTTATAATTCGTCAAAGCCCGATACTGGCCGTCACGTGCCGCATAAGCATGCCCGCCCGCTTCAATCGCCCGCCAGTCCTGACCGAGAGCAATGGCCACAGCATCAATACCATTGAAAATGCCTTTGTTGTGTGTTGCCGCTCGATACGGATCGGCCTTAGCGAAATCATTGGCGCTAACTATACGAGCAACTATCTCTTGAACCGAATAATCTTTATTCGGCAAGGCATCAATCGAGATACGAAAACTTGCCTTGGCCAATCTCTGATCAGCCAAGTTACTTAAGATCCTTAAGTTAACTCGGCCCCCAGTGATTTTTTCAATTTTGGGAGCCACGGCCTCACAGACTGTGTTGACCACATTTGCCCCCATCGCTTCTTGAACATCGATCAACAAATGAACAATTAGCATATCCCCACTTTCACTTTTGACAATTCTGGTTTCAAGATCTCTCGCTCCCCCACCACGGGCTACCATTTTTGGGATAGCTTGATTAGCAATCTCTAAAATTTCTTTTCTACAATTAGAGTCATTCAGCAGATCAATCGCCGTACTCAGATTCTCAAGACCCAAAACCTGAACTTGGCCAATCATGATTGGCTCATCAGCCTGACCCCTCAGACCACTACCAGCTCGGATAATCTTGGCAGCCTTGCTGGCCGCGGCTATCACCGAAGCCTCTTCAACCGCCATCGGAATTAAATAATCCTTGTCATTGATTAAAAAATTAGTCGCTAGGCCCAAAGGCAATCCAAAAACACCAACAACATTTTCAGCCAATAGATCTGCCTCTTCATATCCAAGACCAACATTGGCAAGTATATTTACTTCTTCGTCAGTCAGACAAGTCTGCTCGGTTAAAATCTTTTTTCGTTCATCGAGTGACAATTTATGAAAACCTGCCAAACGAGAACTGCTAACTTTTTTTGCTTCTAAGCTCATAAATAATTGCTACCCATCGATTCTACCAACATCAAGGACGCAACGTCCACCGAAAAACAATGCCCCTCGTAACGAGGGGCATTAACGGTCTATCAGCACCGCTTCGGAGAAAAATGCGGCACGTATTTGAACGACCGACACCGACACATTTCAGAACAACCCTTGTTTGGCGTCCGAGGGATAAATCCCCTTCCTTCTGCCATTGGTTGAGTAAGGTCCACCTTGAAGCCATCCGACAGAATAGCTTCCTGACTCCCTAGAATAGACAAAAGAATGATTAGAGCCAAAGCTACGGCGAGATCTCTCATGTCACCCTCCCTCTTCAGATAAAAACATTTTAACAAAAAACACCTCTTCCCGTCGAGGTGTTTTTTGATATTTTTTCAAAAACTAATAGACCGAAAAGGCCAGCCACCACATGAAGATGCCGAAAGCAATAGCCAAAATACCCCAAGCGGCCATTGTGCCTTCTTTGTACACATCGCGCACCAACTCTTTCATCCATTTTGGCCACCAAAGAGCAATAATACCTTTTAGGACCGAGAGGTAACCAAGAATCGGAATGACAATGTTCCAACCCATGTCAGTGCTCAACCGGTATTCGATTGAAAGAATCCAAAGACCGAAAATGACTGTCAGAAAAACGAAAGCCAAGTGGCCGAAACCGGGGGTCTCTTTGGTAACTGCGTTCAATACTTCACGACGGATCATTTGAGGCGCTACCAACATTGGCAAAGCAAAGCTCAAGATAACACCACCCATCAAAAAAGCGATCAGACCATAGAGTGATAAATCCATAATCATTTTTTTAAGTTTAATATAGCACCCGTTATCCTAATCATGCCAAAAAATAATTCTGTAGATCTTTCGAGACTACCCTTATCTCGCCCTGTAAAAGCTCTCGACAAAGCTCCTCGCGCAATCTTGTCAATTCATTCAACCTTGAGCTATGCCATCTTTTATCATTAATTGTCAAATCTATTAATTCCAGCATCCTATCGGCCGCATTCTGCGAGATTTTTTTCGCCCTTGGATCGCCAATGCCAAACCCGCTCAAACTCACTACCAACATTGGCCAACTGTTCAGCCAGACTCATCGTCTCCCACCGACCGGCCGCTAAATTTTTATGAATGGCCGTCATACCTGGATTAGCTTATTGACTATCTCAACGATCTTATTTTGAATTTCGGCATCCATGATTCAATTATAACTTATGCCAATCGTCCCCGAAGCCTTTCCGCTGTCAGAATCCTTTCCACCGCAATCGCCTGTGCCGCCAGACGCAAACTGATCAAACGGTTGCGTTCCATATAAAGCCCAAAAGTCCTTTGCCACGCGGAACGTAAAACGTCCTCCAGTTTTTTATCCAAATAGTTTGTTTCTAAGATTTGCCCAGTCTTATTTTGCGACCACTCCAAATAACTCGCCACCACGCCACCGGCGTTGGCCAAAATGTCTGGCACGACCACAACGCTTCGAGTGAATAATTTGCGATCTGCCACCGGCGTAATCGGCCCATTCGCAAGCTCAATGACATAACGAGCTTTAACCGCATCAACATTATCTTCACGGATTTGATTTTCCAGCGCCGCCAGAACCAATACATCAACTTCCAGCGCCAAAAGCTCTTCATTGGTTATCTTTTGGCCGACTTCGCCCAAAGCCAATTCCTTTTTATCTCTTTTGATTTGAATAACGTTCCCAATATCCAAACCGCTATTTTCAAAGATTCCCCCGCTGCTGTCACTCACAGCGACCACTTTAGCTCCGCTCTCGTGCAACATTTTAGCAATATACAAGCCAGCGTTGCCAAAGCCCTGCACAGCAAAGGTGAGGCTCCCGCCGTTTAGGCCGAAAGACCCGGTCATTTCCTTAACAATCACCATACCGCCCCGAGCCGTGGCTGAGCCACGAGCCGGATAGCCGCCCAGCTCCACCGGCTTACCGGTGATCATCGCCGGTTCGTGGCGACCGGTTATCTTCTCGAATTGATCCAACATCCAAGCCATCACTTGGCTGTTGGTGTACATATCTGGTGCTGGAATATCAATGCTCTCACCGATTACATGACGAAAAGCATCGATATAAGCACGGCTGATTTTCTCCAAAAGTTTCGGAGTGAGTTCCTTGGCACGTACCTGTACGCCACCCTTCGCCCCGCCGAAGGGCAAACCGACCAGAGAATTTTTAAGACTCATGGCCAGCGCCAAAGATTCGACCTCTTCCTCCGTCACGCTCTCGTGAAAACGAATGCCACCCTTGCCGGGCCCAAGGGCATTGTTATGTAAGATACGCCAAGCCGGATACGCATCACCGTCAACCTCCAGAGTCTTGGCCTCTACCCTCTTGGGCCTTAATAACAAATTTACTTCATTGTCAGTCAGACCGAGCAAAGACCTGACCTCGCTCAACCGTTCTTTCTCTTGTGTCAAAACTTTCATTTTTCTAATGATTTATGCTGATTTTTATTTTACTCCCATTGTCAAATAAACTAACCCGCCCAGAAGCTCCCAGAGCATAATATACTTGACAAATGGGACACATTGTGTTACAATCATAAGATGACTGGTTCCAAGAGAAGTGAGCATTAAAAAAACCACAAACAGCTAAAACATTATCTGGCATTTATGGAAAACTTCGGAGAACAATTTTTGCATCGTCAAGACGAGAAGCTCCACATCTCGCCACCGGTTGAGCATGAGCAAAAACGGAGGAAGCGGGCCGGGGAAGAAACTTCACCAAAACCGAAGGACAAATTGGTCGCTTGGATGGAGGTGCTTGAAAAAACTCATTTGGAGCACAGAGACGATCCTCGGGTTTTGGAGCGTATCAAGGAACACTATCATAAAAAATATATCACCGTCTCTCTTGAGGACATCCCGCAGAGGTATTGGAATAACCAAGCTGAAAGGATGATCCGTCAAGGCTATGGGGGAGATATGGCCGAAGGTGGCGTTGAGAAAAAGGTTTATACCGACACCGATGGCAAGGAGCATATTGACTATATTTTTCCTGAAGAAATGAAACAACAAGAGGTTGACATTGTGCGTGCCAATCAAAGACGAAGTCTTGACCAGTGGCTCAACTATCTTACCTCGGAAGAGGCCCTCTATCCGGTGTGGGCCAAATATTGGGCATTCACCTCCATTGTGAAAATGGGCAAGTTCGAGAAGATCGAGATACCGGAAGGTGAAGAGACGAAAGAAAGCGTCCGTTTTCAGAAAAGAACCAAAGACACCACTTCCTCATTTCCTCTACTCAATCCTCGCGCTTTAGCCAAAACCATTGGAGCGATGACGGCGCTGTTGAAAGAAAAAGAACGAGCACAACAAGAAAGGCGGAAACCAAAAACCGAGAGAGATCAGACAAAGACGAAAATACAAGTTAAAAATGAAAGTGAGCGCCTTACCGACCGAGAGTTTCTTCAGCTTCTCTCCACGGAAAAATTCGCAACTCTCTATGCTCAATTTTTAGTTGAGATTCCGGAATATTCCGTAGAGGGACTTGAAGAGATAGGCGGCGAGTGGAGAAAGTTTGCGCAGGGATCAAGCTCTGATGAACTGGTTAAAAGCCTTGAGGGATATCCGTTGGAATGGTGCACGGCGGATCCGGACACCGCTCGAGCACAACTACGGGGGGGTGATTTTTATGTCTATTACTCTCTTGATGAAGATGGCTGTCCCGTTATTCCTCGGCTGGCTATCCGTATGCAAGGACGCAACAAGATAGCGGAGCCACCCCGAGGCATCGCTGCGGACCAAAACCTTGATCCGTATATCACTCCAGTACTGGAAGAAGAGCTCCAAGACTTTGGCGAAGAAGGCGAATTGTACAGAAAACGCGTAGAGGATATGGAAAAGCTCACCACTATTTGGGAGAAGGACAGATCGGGAGAAGAGCTGTCTAAAGATGACCTACATTTTCTTTACGAAATGGGCACAAAAATTATGGGCTTTGGATACGCAAAGGATCCCCGTATTGCCGAGATCATTAAAGAAAGAGATACAAAGAAGGACATTTCAAACATTACCGGATTCTCCGAAAATGAAATTAGCTTAACAAGAGAAGAAGCTTTAAAGGGTAACATTAAATACCATTACGGCGGTCTTGATCTTTATGGCCTGACCTCGGCTGAAGGGTTGAAGTTGCCGGAGTCTATCGGTGGCGATCTTGATCTTCATGGCCTGACCTCGGCTGCCGGGTTGAAGTTGCCGGAGTCTATCGGTGGCAATCTTTGGCTTGGTGGCCTGACCTCGGCTGAAGGGTTGAAGTTGCCGGAGTCTATCGGTGGCAATCTTTGGCTTGGTGGCCTGAC
>Ga0210057_1007594_pt1 | contig 13082 bp, 14 predicted proteins | sample CryGeyCG2114_010_2_FD_183968 | JGI IMG/M metagenome (GOLD analysis project Ga0210057, IMG submission 183968) | Groundwater microbial communities from aquifer - Crystal Geyser CG10_big_fil_rev_8/21/14_0.10 (SPAdes) (version 2) | ecosystem: Environmental > Aquatic > Deep subsurface > Groundwater ... | reverse complement strand
TTTAGAAGCCAAACAGGAAATCGCTTTAGATATTAAAAAAGCCGGAGAAAATGCCGTTTATGAATTAGGCATTACCGGTCTTGATCCTAAATTGGTCCAAATTATTGGTCGCCTAAAATATCGAACTAGTTATGGTCATAACATTTTGGTTCACTCTATTGAAGTCGCCAATTTGTCAGCCTTGTTAGCCAAAGAATTAGGGGCCGATGTTGCGGTAGCCAAAAAAGGTGGCTTGCTTCATGATATTGGTAAAGCGGTTGATCATGAAGTTCAAGGTACTCACCCCGAAATTGGTCGTGATATTTGTCGCAAGTTTGGTATTAATGAAGATGTGATTGTGCCGGTTTTGGAACATCATAATGACAAGCCTTCAACTTTGGAAGCGGTGATTGTCAAAGTGGCGGATGCTATCTCTGGCGCTCGACCGGGCGCTCGCAAAGATTCATATGAAAATTATTTACAACGACTTGATGAATTAGAAAATATTGCCAAAAGTTTTACTGGCGTTGATAAAGTTTATGCTATTCAGGCGGGTCGTGAAGTCAGGGTGTTTGTGGCTCCTGATAAAATTGATGATCTAGGTTCAATCAAATTAGCCAAAGAAATCGCCGAGAAAATTGAAGAAGAACTTAAATATCCCGGTGAAATAAAAGTTAATGTTATTAGAGAAAAACGAGTTATTGAATATGCGAGATAAGATCACTAAAGCTCTGAAAACCTGCCTACCGGCAGGCAGGCACTAAAACACTGAAAATAAATCTAAAAATGTCACCTCTCACAAAGCTTTTCTTCTTTTTCTGTCGTCTCGACTGGAGCTCTCCTGCTTTTTCTGTCATCCCGACTGGAGCTCTCCTGCTTTTTCTGTCATCCCGACTGGAGCGAAGCGAAATGGAGGGATCCCTCGACTAAACTCGGGATGACGAAAAAATATAAAAATAGTAATAATAATTTTATGCCAGAGGCAGGTCAGACGCCTTTGGCGGAAAACAATGTAAAAATGATTTAATTTTCAAACGCTACAATAACGTTTTAGACATTTAGAAATTAATAAATTGTTTTAAAATTAAACCTGCCTGCCGGTAGGCAGGAATTAGAAATTGAAAATTACCAAGTGGTGGCCTGGACTAAAACTCATTTCGCCTCAGGCGAAATTCCAATATTTTACATTTTTAGTTTTACATTTTGCGTTTTATAAAACATTTATGATAAAGATTATTTTTTTGGCAGATATTGTGGGGAAAATAGGTCGCCGAGGATTAGATCAATATTTGCCAAAATTAAAAACTAAATATAAACCGGATTTGGTAATTGCTAATGCCGAAAATATAGCTCATGGTATTGGCTTTACTCAAAAAACTTTAAATGAAGCCATGGAGGCGGGTGTGGATTTTTTTACTTCTGGCAATCATGCTTGGGGTAAAGCCGGCAGTGATGAGATTTTAAATAAAAAACCGCCTTTAATTATTAGGCCAATTAATTATGGTAGCAAAAAATCAGGTGTGGGTTATCAAGTTATAAAAATTGGCTCAAATAAGCTAATTGTGGTAAACTTAATAGGTAAGGTTTTTATTCCTGATGTGGCGAGCTCACCCTTTAAGGCCTTAGAAAAAATCGTGAAAAAATATAAAGATTGTATAATTATTGTTGATTTTCATGCTGAGGCGACCAGTGAAAAAAACGCTTTAGCTCAATATTTTGATGGACGAGTGACTGCAGTTTTAGGTACCCACACCCATGTGCCTACTTGTGATCATAAAATTTTATCAGAGGGGACGGGTTATGTGACTGATGTCGGTATGATTGGCTATTATGATTCGGTGATTGGCGCTGATAAACAACAAATATTCAATCTTTTTTTGGAGCAGGGTTCAAGTTCTAAAAAACATAATTTACCAGATCATGGGGATTGTCAGTTTAATGCCATTTACTTGGAAATTGATCCTAAAAGCAAAACTACCACTAAAATAGCAAGATTAGATAAAATAATTAAAGTTAAATAATTAACATAAAAACTATGAGTTTTTTAGAAAAATTTGGTTTTGGAGGAGACAAAGCAAAAGAAGAGGAAACTACAGAAACCCCAATTAAAACCGAAGAGGCAGTGACAGAAACTACTGAAGAAACTCCAGCTGAGGAGATTTCATCTGCAGACGAAAAAAAGGCCGAATAAATTTAGACACAATTAACTAATTAAGAAAGGGGGTGGCAAATGAACAAATTAGAATTAGCAGAAAAAATATCCGAAAAAGTTGGATTACCTAAAGCTCAAGTTGAGCATATTTTAAATACTTTTGTGGATATTACAATTAATACTCTTAAACAGGGTGGCGAGGTGACGTTGACTGGTTTTGGAGCTTTCTCAGCTCGTAAGCGAAAGGGACGTGAAGGAATTAATCCTCGTAATCCTAATGAAAAAATAACCATCCCATCAGTAGTGGTGGCCAAGTTTAAAGCCGGTAAGAATCTTAAAGAGGCTTTGAAAGCGCCTCAGGGTGAGAAGAAAGAATCTATTTCAGAGACAAATATATCTACAGAAGAAAATAGTGAAAAATCAGAATAATATTTTTTCAATATAAAAACCGATTTTTAAAAATCGGTTTTTATATTAAGTAGTGTTTAATTTAAATCTTGATTTTTTGATAATATCGTGGTAAAATCAACACCACAGTAACATTATTGAACTAATTTTGCGCCCATAGCTCAATCGGATAGAGTGTCTGGCTTCGGACCAGAAGGTTGGGGGTTCGAGTCCCTCTGGGCGCACAGCGATCAGAGCAACACAATTTATTGTGTTGCGTAGGGACGAGAAAGCCGCAGCGATGTGCGAGTTTGTTCAAGCCCAGGCGAGTACCGCGAGGCGGGGTCGAGAAAAATTTCCGTCAGGAAATTTATTCGTGACCGAGTCCCTCTGGGCGCACATCAACACGCCCCTATAGCTCAGTTGGTAGAGCAGCTCGCTCTTAACGAGACGGTCCCAGGTTCGAGTCCTGGTGGGGGCACCAATTAAAAAATACTCACTTTGGTGAGTATTTTTTAATACTTATTTAAATTTATAATAATCTACTTTTCACCTTGCCCACTGAAGAATTTTCTTCCATCACTTCGCGAGTAATCTCACCTTTCTTTAATAAATTATTCAAAGCCGTGTCCATAGTAATCATCCCTTCTTTAGCGCTGGTTTGGATGGAGGTGTTAATTTGAGCTACTTTATTTTCTCTAATTAAATTAGCAATAGCTGGTGTATTAATTAAGATTTCTCGAGCCGCTACTCGTCCATCACTGGTATTAGGCAATAAGCGTTGAGCAATTACTCCCCTTAAGGTAATCGACATCTGCATTCTAACCTGGTTTTGTTGATGAGGTGGAAAAATATCAATAATACGATCAATGGTTTGAGCCGCGCTATAAGTATGTAAAGTGGCAAATACCAAATGACCGGTTTCCGCTAAAGTCAAAGTGGCGGCAATGGTTTCTAGATTTCTCATTTCTCCGACCATAATGACATTAGGGTCTTGACGCAAAACATGAGTTAAGCCATCTTCAAAACTTAACATATCCGTGCCTAATTGTCGTTGTCTGATAATACTTTTAATCGGTTTAAAGACAAATTCTATCGGATCTTCAAAGGTCACAATGTTAGTTCGACGATTTTGGTTGATATAATTAATCATAGAAGCCAAAGAGGTAGATTTACCACAGCCAGTGGGACCAGTCAGCAAAATTAAACCACGATTATAATTACATAAGTCATACATAATTTCTGGCATTTCAATATCTTCCATAGTCGGTATTTCAAAAGGAATAGTTCTAGCCGCTAAACTGATATTGTTTTTTTCCCACAAAAAATTGATTCTAAACCTAGTGCCATCAGTTATTTCATAGGCCAAATCTAGTTCTTTTAATTTTGAAAATTTGGCAAATTGTTCATCGCCGATGGATTTTTTGACTAATAATTCGATATCACTGGCTTTTAAAACAGTTTTACTTAATTCATTAAGCTGACCCTTGACTCTAATAAAGGGTGGTAAATTAGAAATTAAATGAAGATCAGAAGCTTGCATTTTAGCCGCTTGCTGAAGAAAGGAATCAAGACTTATCATTAATTTTTTAATTATTAATTATGAATATTTTTTATTATTTTTTAAGCCCAATTTTTATTGATCAAGGCTTTTTTAGCCGCTTCAGTTTGGGCTTCTTGCTTACTGGTGCCGGCTCCGGTGGCTACTAATTCTTTATCCAAATAAACGCCAATTTTAAAAACTTTAGCATGATCAGGACCGGATGATTCCAGGACTTTGTAAACCGGAGTGATCCCCATTTTTTCTTGAGATTTTTCTTGAAAGTTACTTTTAGCGTCAATGTATAATTTTTTGGCAATAATTTCTTTTAACTCCTTTAAAATATTATCGGTGATAAATTTTTTAACTGTTTTCAAGCCTTGGTCCAAGTAAATCGCCCCGATAATCGCCTCTATGGCATTGGCTAGAATATACTGCCTAGCTTTAGAATTTTTATCTTTACTTTCACCTTTACTCATCATTAAAAATTCGTCGATTCCCAATTTCTGAGAAATCTTCGCCAAATTACTACCATTAACCAGACTAGCTCGCCAATTAGTGAGATCGCCTTCTGGATTGGGGTAATGGTTATAAAGATATTCGGTGACAATTAATTCTAGTACGGCATCACCCAAAAATTCTAATCTTTCATTGTGATCAAGTTTAAATTCAGGATGTTCATTGATATATGATCGGTGGACTATTGATTGAGTCAGAATTTCCTGATTTTTAAATTTAACCCCAAGGTGTTTTTCTAATTTTGATAAGTCTTTCATTTATATTTATGTTTCTTTATTGTCTAATTTTTATAATGTCGAGTCAGGCATAGTTTCATTTTCTTTGGGGGCTTGTTTTTGATCGACTTCTTTTTCACCCATATCTTTGTAAACCGCACCCAAAACTCCATTAACAAATTTACCTGATGATTCGCCACCAAAGGTTTTGGCTAGCTCAATAGATTCGTTAATCGCTACTTTGGCCGGAATAGTATTGTCAAATTTCAGTTCAAAAGTGCCCAACCTCAAAACATTTCTATCGACAATTGTAATTTGATCAAGTGGCCATTCGGGGGCAAATTTAGTGATCAAATGATCAATTTCTGATCGGTTTTTTACCACGCCGTTAACCAGATGAGAAATAAATTTACCATCATCAAATTCCGGGGCAAAAGATTGTCTGACCTCGGTGGTAATATCGCTGATATTCTTTTTTTGATCATTAAAATCCCATTGATAAAGTGCTTGCACAGCTATAGTTCTAGCTAAGTGTCTGTTAGACATAATTATATAATGGAAATTAAAAATTACAAATTAATAATTTATTTTTTGTGACCAGTTTTTTCTTCCTTGGTTTTAGTAGCTTCTTTTCTGGCTTGATCTTTTTGTTTTAATGTTTGTTTTCTAGTCTTTAAAGTGAGTACTTGTTTACCTTTGTAAGTGCCACAAGCTTCACAAGCTCGGTGAGGCAGGGTTGGTTTGCCACATTTTTGGCATTTGACAAGGTTCATCGGTTTTAGGGCAAAATGAGAAGCGCCTCTTAATCTAGATGACTTGGTTCTTCTTTGGGTGGGTACGCTCATAAATCAGTAGAATTATTATTTATCTAATAAGGTTACTTTAACAGTTTTATCTGGTTTTGGCAAGCTATGATGCGGTTTTTATAATTTGTAGCTTTCTATTGATGGCTGGTTTTTTAATGATTTTAAAAATGATTTTAATTTAACCGGCAAAGGACTAGAAAATTTGTAAATTTGGTGGTCCGGCCCCGGAAAGGCTAAATAATGAGCGTGCAAAAATATTCGACTTAAATCTCGTTTAATTTTTATTTTTTTATTTAAATATAATTTATCACCAACAATCGGATGGCCATAAGCTTTTAAATGAACTCTAATTTGGTGAGTTCGGCCGGTTAAAATTTTAATTTCGAGTAAGGTATAATTTTTAAATCTTTGAATGACATCAAATTCTGTAATGGCTTGTTTGTCTAGGTTATCTATTTCCTTTGGTTTAGGTGGGCGGGCGGCGAAAATACCTTCTTTGGCTTTGGACCTACCAATGGCAAAATTAATTTCATCCGTTTCTTTGCTAACTTCGCCGTAGACTAAGGCGGTATATCTTTTATCAATATCGCGCAATTTAAATTGCTGTTTGAAAAATTCAAACGCCGATTGGTTGAGGGGAATAATCATTAAACCCGAAACATCTTTATCCAAGCGATGCACAATGCCTGGTCGCAGTGGATCCTCACCGACATTTTTGATGGTGGGATAATTAGTAATTAACCAGTCAACCAAAGTATTGGTTTCATGTTTATTAGTCGGGTGAACCAAAAGACCAACCGGTTTTTCGATAATTAAAAAATCATCAGTAGTCGCTACTATTTTTATTTGATCAAAAATTTCCAGATTTTCAGACTCTTGATTTTTTATTTCAATCAATGGGTCATTATTTTTTTTTATTTTTTGATCGGATATTAATTTAACTTTTTCATCGGTTTTTAAAAATTTATGAACCGTAGTGGTTTTATTATTCACTAATACCAAACCACTAAGAATCATTTTCTTGATTTGAGAGCGGGTTTGATCTGGTAACTGGGCGCTTAAGAATTTATCTAATCTTTGGCCATGATCAGCTGGTTTTATAGTGAAGTTTTTTTTCATAATTAATTTATTAAATAGTAAACAACTGATTTATATTGTGGAATGTAATAATCTTTTTCTTTCCTCTTCATAAAAAGCTGTGTCAGGATGCATTTTAATTAGATTTTGATCAGTTATTTTATTTAATTCCTTAACTCTTTTTATTAAGTAATCTTTAGTATTTTTTTCAGGATTTTCCAAGACCTCACCTAAAAGAGCATTTAAAATCAAGCCAATTTTTGGGCCGGGTTTAATTTTTAATTCAGTAATGACATCATGACCGGTTATCTTTAACATTTTAGGCGCAATGGGATCTAGTTGAACCTCTTTGAATCTTCTTTCTAATTGTATTAATTTCCAGGGCTTGGCTTTGGGTCGTCCCATACCCAAACGATCACAAATTCTTAAATTAATAAAATCATCAACATTTTCCCGACCAATCCGATTTAATAATCTTCTCACTCCCGCATCTGTGACCGTGTCCAGCGCATAGTAAAACATATGATAACGCACCAAATGGACTACAGTTTTAATTATATCATTAGAATAATTTAATCTTTTTAAAACTTGTTTGGTAATTTTAGCCCCCTCTTGATCATGATTATAAAAAGTGGCCTCACCGTCTTTTTCTTCCTTAGTGGTTGGTTTGCCAATATCATGAAAGAGGGCACTTAGTCGGATTTCTAATTTATATTTATTTTTGGCAGCGACGCTCAAAGCTCTAACACTGTGATCAAACACTTCATAAATATGAGCTTTGTTTTGACTCATGCCTACTCCCGCTTCCAACTCAGGAATTAAAATTTTTAATAATCCAATTTCTTGCATTAGTCTGACACCTTTTTCGGCCTGATCAGACATAATAATTTTAGTAAACTCTTCATTAATTCTTTCACTGGTGATGTCTAATATTTTTTTAGCTTTTTTCTTGATAACTTTTAAAGTATCTTGATTAATATTGAAATCAAGTTGACAGGAAAATCTAATCGCTCTTAACATTCTAGTATAATCTTCTTGAAACCTAGTTTCTGGTTTACCAATCGCTTTGATAGTTTTATTTTTCAAATCTTTCAAACCATCAAATTCATCAATTAACTTTTGATTTTTGAAATCCCAGGCTAGGGCGTTAATGGTAAAATCTCGTCGGGATAAATCTTCTTCTATTTTTAAATCCTTATCGCTTTGAATGGCAAAGTCTTTGTAGCCACCGCTCATGCCGGCGTGTTCGGTGCGTGGCAGGGCAATATCAAAGGGCTCAAATGTCATCCCTGGCTGGGATCCAGTTTCGGGCATAAATTTAAAAACGCCAAAACTTTTACCAACGAGATTAACTTGACCCTGCTGGGCCAAGAATTTCTCTAAATCTTTGGCCTCTACCTTAGCCACTACAAAATCAAAGTCCTTAGTCGGCTTATCTAAAATTATATCTCTGACGGCTCCACCCACTAAATATAATTCAGCTTGGGGGAATTGAGCTATTAATTTTTTGACAAACAAAAAATTAGCCTGTTGTTTAACAGATTTATGCCAAGAGTTTAATTTTTCAATATAACCTTTCATAACTTAATTTTAACACAATTTTAGTGATTTGTTATTTTATCCTAAATATGATAAAAAATCAATACTGATGCCTGGTTATATAGTTTAGACAAATTCTTGGTTCTTTAAAGACAGGAGAGACAACATGATTCCACCTCCAGATCATTTTTGGCAATGTGGCGATTGTGGTCATAATTTTTCTAGTTGTCAATCAAGCTTACTTCCAAGTTTGCAAGTTAAACCTCATTGTCCTAAATGTGGCAGCGTCAATATTACCGGTGGTCCCATTAAGCGTGGCGGTCCAGACAATAACGAAGCCAACAAGCGTTATTAATTGGTTGATTTAAGAATTAAGGGATGTTAAAATCCCTTTTTATTTTTACTTGAAATTTTGTTTATTTTCTGCTATATTTAATTAAATCAGTCTTTTTATTTGGTGCTATTTAGCAGATTTTAATTAATATTTATTATGATATTTCAACTCTTTGAATTTATAATGCACATTGATAAGTATTTACAAATATTGGTAAGTCAATATTCAATGGCCACCTATGCTATTTTGTTTCTAATTATTTTTTTGGAAACTGGTGTGGTTTTGGCGCCATTTTTACCGGGTGATAGTCTATTGTTTGCGGCTGGGGCTTTGGCTGCGACGGGCTCTTTTAATATTTTGATTCTTTGGTTGGTGATATTTTTAGCTTCGGTCATTGGTGACACAGTGAATTATCACATTGGTAAATTTGTGGGCGTCAAAATATTTACCAAAGAATCGTCCTGGTTATTTCGTCGGGAATATTTAGTACGAGCTCAAGAATTTTATGAAAAAAATGGCAAAAAGACTATAATTTTAGCGCGCTTTATTCCGATTATTAGAACTTTTGCGCCATTTGTGGCGGGCATTGGCACTATGTCTTATTTGGTTTTTTTATCTTATAACATTGTTGGTGCGTTTTTATGGAGTAGTTTATTTATTTTCGGTGGTTTTTTCTTTGGTAATATTTCTTGGATTCAAGACAACTTTGGTTTGTTTATTATCATTATAATAATAATATCTTTAATACCATTAATTAAAGAAGTATTAGCGATGGTTATTTCTAAAAGAAAAAATAATATTTAAATTTTATTTTTTCTTTATTTAATCCTTGAAAAAATGATTAAATTATGTTAACATTGCCTGGGTAAATTAAATTTGGGCCTGTACCTGCCCGCCATTGTCTGCGACTTCAGGCGCTGGCAGGCGGGGCTCAGTGGTTGTAGATTAAATAATCCAAATTATAAATTAAATTTGGGCCTGTAGCTCAGTGGTTAGAGCGCTACGCTTATAACGTAGATGTCGGTGGTTCAATTCCACCCAGGCCTACTGTAATAACGATTAACATTTTACAATTAACTTATTAACCAGGACGGTTACCTGTCCACCATTGTCTGCAACTTCAGGCGCTGGCAGGCGGGCCTGCCTGCCGGTAGGCAGGGCCCAGTTTATAAATTTAGTATTATACATTATTAAAATAAAACATGGACGATTAGCTCAGCCCGGTTAGAGCGTCTCATTGACGTTGAGAAGGTCAGTGGTCCGAATCCACTATCGTCCACAAAGTTCAATATTTAATTATTCTCGAATAATTTTTTACAAATGATTAAACCCATTTATCATCAAGTAAATTGCCGAGAACAAAACAAAGTAGATTTACGACAAGCGAAAGCAGTTTTAAAATATAAACCAGATATTATTATTTTTGAATTACCAGAAAAAAATAATAGTCCCGAAACTGTGTTTAATAAATATAATTGTCGACAAAAACCTGTTGTCAAAATTAAATTAATTAAAAAAAATTTAAAAAAATCAGCCAAGCAATTCGGCTACGCCTTATCAGATATTAAAGTTTGGGAAAATATTGAATATCTTTGGCAACAAGAAAAAAATGTTTTACTTTATAATATAGACGGACCAACAGAATTACGACAAGAATTTTTTGAAGTCTGGCAAAATATGTATCCTAGTGCCAAGAAAAATTGGCTGTGGTGGGTTAGCATTTATCTGCGAGACAGGATTATGGCTAATCATCTTCAATCTATTCTGAAAAAATATAAATTTCAAAAAAATCCTGTAATTTTAATTTTTTTACAGAATTTTCATTGGCAACATGTAAAATTTTTATTGAAAAATCCAACCTCGCAAGAAATTTGGCAATATTATTTTGGTAAATTTTCTGAAATTAATATAAAAACCATTTCTCATAGAATTAAAAAGAATAATAAATTATTTTATCGTTATTGGAAAAAATATTCTGATTTTTAAAATATTTCATAAATAAAAAACCGCAGATTTATCTGCGGTTTGTTAGTTAAAGATCTAAATTTGTCCACTTATAATGGCTACTCCTGCCGAGCAACCCAGACGGGTGGCGCCAGCCTCGATCATGGCCCTAGCTGTCTGATAATTTTTAATGCCACCAGAAGCTTTAACGCCCATTTTTTCTCCAACAATTTTTCTCATTAGGGCCACATCTTCAATAGTAGCTCCGCCGGTAGAAAAGCCGGTTGAAGTTTTAACAAAGTCAGCGCCACAATTTTTGGCAAATTTACAAGCCAATTCTTTTTCTAAATCAGTCAAAAGGCAAGTTTCAATAATAACTTTTAATATTAATCCTTTAGTGGCTTGACGGACTAAATATATATCATCTTCAACTCTAGCCGGCAAACCAGATTTTAAAGCTCCAATATTTATTACCATATCTATCTCGGAAGCGCCATATTCAATAGCTCGCGTGGCTTCATAAGATTTGGTTTCAGAATTATTAGCTCCCAAAGGAAAACCGACTACAGTACAAATTTTGGTAGAAGTACCTGACAAAAAATTTCGACAATTATGAACCCAGCTGGGATTAACACAAACTGTAGCAAATTTATACTCTAGAGCTTCTTCACATAAGCGTTTAATATCTGAAATAGTAGCATCTGGTTTTAACAGAGTGTGATCAATATAAGGTGCGATATTCATTGTCTGGCTCCTTTTGTGTTTTGCTCTGACAACAATAATTTATTTTAATTTCTGCTTGATTTCTTCAATGATCAATCTCTCAGCTTCCACTAAAGTAATATTATTTAAATTAAATTTAGCTATCCCCGCGTTACCATAGGGATTGAATTTTCTAGTTATTAATAATGAATCAAGATTTTTAGCCGAATAAACAACACATTCCAAGTCACTCGTTTCTCGACGCTCATAAATCAAAACAATGACTTCAGTCTTAGGCATAGAAATTATTAATTCATCAATGACCTCAATTACTTCATTATAAGATGTGGCAGTTTCTAAAAAATCTTGATTGGAAATTGTGGACCACACTAACTTATCATCTAAGTCATTATTTAATCTGGACAAAATTCTCCCCCAAATTTTAAGAGTAGACAAGAATCTGGATTGGTATAAATTTTGAATAATTTGTTCTCGTCTAGCGCCTTTGGTGATCAGCAAACTGGCTGTGTTCAAGGTTTGAGGTGAAACATTTAAGGTTTTAAAATTTTTAGTGTTAACAATAATACCACATAATAAATCGGTCGCTATATTATCATCAATTAAATTTTCATCAAAGTTTTTAATTAAATTATAAATAATTTCGGCGGTCGAAGAACTGGTTAAATCCACAATATTAATATCACCAAAATATTCGTTCTTATTGGAATTATCAATATTGACTTTAGGAGTGGAGTAAAAAAAATCACTATGATTATTATAAATTGATCCCAGAGATTCCAAATCCGGAGAATTAATTACAAAAATCAGATCATATTCATAGGTGGCAATTTTAGCCGAAACATCTTCCGGTTTAAATTGACCAGTCTGGGGTGAAAGATAAATATTCAATTTATCACTCGTATTATCATAATAGAATTCACCAACTTTAGTTTTAGAAGTATCAATACTAATAACAAATTTTTGTAAGCCTTCTATTTTATTTTTTATTTCAGTAGCGCCTAAAAAAGAAACACTAGTTGATGGTTCAAAATCTTGGCACACTATACCAACTCTCTTATCAATTTTTTTTAAGATTTTAGCCAAGGCTAAAGCACTAGACAGAGAATCTCCAGTCCAATCTTTTTTGAAAGCAATTAGAATTGACCGGCTTTTTTTAGTCAATTCAAAAATTTGTTGTATTTCAGTTAAAGCCATTTTAAATCTAAAATTATTACGGTTATATTATAGCTCAATAGTTTATCTTAGGTGATTTTTGGTATTTTGTCAATAATCTGTTTAATCGTGTTGAATTAAAAAATATTGACAGCATCAGTCTTATTTTTTATGACCCCTTTTATCAATTTTAGTTACTTGAAAAAAGCCGTAAAATTAAGTAAAATTAAGCTATTCATATAACTTTTATTTTTATGTCCAAGATTGAACTGCCAAAAACCTATAATGCCAGTGAAACAGAAGATAATATCTACAAGATTTGGGAAGAATCTGGGTTTTTTAATCCGGATAACCTAAAAGAAGCCAAAACTCCTTTCACTATTGCGATGCCCCCGCCTAATGCGACCGGCGTTTTACATACTGGTCATGCGACGATGTTGGCGATACAGGATTTAATGATTCGCTATCACCGGATGAAGGGTGACAAGGCCCTGTGGCTTCCTGGCACAGATCATGCTTCTATTGCTACACAAACCAAGGTAGAAAAAATTATTGCCAAGGAAGGATTAAGTCGTCACCAACTTGGTCGGGAGAAATTTTTACAGCGCGTGGATGAATTTGTAGCTGATTCCAGAAATACGATTAAAAATCAGGTTCGAAAAATGGGCTCATCTTGTGATTGGAGCCGTGAGAGATTTACGCTTGATGAGGGTTT
>Ga0210057_1007592_pt1 | contig 13084 bp, 13 predicted proteins | sample CryGeyCG2114_010_2_FD_183968 | JGI IMG/M metagenome (GOLD analysis project Ga0210057, IMG submission 183968) | Groundwater microbial communities from aquifer - Crystal Geyser CG10_big_fil_rev_8/21/14_0.10 (SPAdes) (version 2) | ecosystem: Environmental > Aquatic > Deep subsurface > Groundwater ... | reverse complement strand
GTACCGGCTCTTTTCCCAAAGATTACTTTTTAGGTCCACCCCTTCTCTTTTTCTGAAAGCCAATCGCAAATCTATGTGCTTCATTGCGAACTTCCTGAAACAGCTTCTTGCTACCAATAATCAACTCCTTGCCAGTCTTTTTCGCATTTAAAATCACCAGCTTATCGGCGCTATACGCCGAGCCGGCATGCTTACCTGCTTTACTAAGCCCCACCACCGGCACATGCAAATTATTCTCAAGCAAAACCCTATTAACCGCCCGGGCTTGATTTAATCCCCCGTCCACAAACACAATATCAGGGCTAGGCCATTCCTTATGATTCATCCGCCGACTAACCACCTCCTGCAACATCTTCAAATCATCATAATTCCTACCATCAGCACGCTCTTTGCTACTATGATGCATCATAGTAGAATTCGCGGTGCTTCGTGTACGCGAAGCACCGCGAATCTTGAACAATCTGTACTGGCTATTGTCCCGTTCGCCATTTTCAAACACCACCATCGCTCCGACCGGCTCTTTACCGGATAAATGGCTAATGTCATAGCCCTCAATCCGGCGATTACTCAAATCCGCAGTTTGGCGCACCATCACATCCGAGTCCGCCAAAAGCGCCACATCATTCACCTGCCTTAATGCTTTAACCTGGTCAGTCGACCCCTCTTTTTTTAATCCGTTCACTAAACGTTTTTTCTCGCCTCGAAAAAACATCACAATATTGCGAATATTCTTTCTGTATTCCTTTTTATCTACCTCGCCAACACAAACTCCCGGACACAACCCAATCTGGTAATGAAAACATGGCTTACCCGCCCAAACATCGCTTTGCGATATTCTAGTAGCCGTCTCTGCTCTTAATTGATTCGTTGTCATCCCGGGCTTGCCTGCCCGTCCCTCTGGCGGGACCCGGGATCCAGAATTATTACCTGGATTCCGGCTCGTAGGCCGGAATGACAACCCCGGGGGCTTGCAATAACTAAACGGAAAAATCCGTCGAATAATCTCCAAAGATTTCTTTAGCAACCAGTAGCTCTGATACGGACCGAAAATTGCTTTTGCCTTAATCTTCCCTGAATCATACTTTTCCAACTCTCGCCCCCGGACCACCAATGGTCGCGGAAACTCCTCGGCAGTAATAACCAAATAAATAAAACTCTTATTGTCTTTATCGCGAACATTATACTTTGGCCAATACTTTTTTATTAAATTTGCCTCCAAAACAATCGCCTCTAGCAACGTTTCAGTAACATCAAAAGTAATACTCTTGGCAGACTCCACCATCTCTCCAATGCGAGGATCTTTAGTCCGAAAATAGGACTGCACCCGCTTCTTCAAACTCCCCGCTCGCCCCACATACAAAGGTTTTTTATTTTTATCCCGCCAAATATACACCCCAGGAGAATTAGGAAATTCCTTCGCTCTTTTTTTCAGTTTTTCAAAATGTTTCTCCATAAAAATATTTGGCCCCACCAATAAAACAACTCCGAGTCGTCTATTGATGGGGCCACGCTCCTTTGGGGTCACGTCACGTCGAAGCGTCATCTCTTTGTCTGCCGCCGCGGCCGAATCTTCGCTTCTGCCGGCAACACAAGCGGTCCGCCCACCAACGGTGGGTAGCTCGCTTTCCTCGTCGGCAAGCGAGACGGCTTCTCGCTTGCCGGCATAAAAGCCGGGCACCGAAGCACCTTCAGGCGTTCCTTCGCCTTTCGATGCTTCTTCCGGACCTTCCGGCCCGGACTTTTGCTTCTCCCAGCCATTTTCGCCTCCTTTCATTTCTGCTGGCCCCACTTTATTACGACAAGCGAGGATGCGAAATGGGTAACTCTGTTATCCATTTCGTCCGAGCGCAGTCGGAACAAAGGTTCAATTCAATACCGCTTGGCCCAGCCATGCGGTACCTTTATTCTTATCACACCACCCACCAAAAATCCACCAAAAAACTTCTCAAGCCCAAGCATTCACCCTGCCTAAACGGAACTTCATTAATTTCAAGCATTGTGCTGTGTGGCAAATCGCGCAGGCCGGCGAGCCGAGCGCTAGAGCGATTTTTCAGCAGAAAAATACGCCCGGTGCCACATAGTACAATGCTTGAAATTAAACCAAACCTTAAAACCTCTTCAGGTATTCCTTCAAATATTTCCCGGTGTAGCTCTTTGTGTGCTTGGCCACTTCCTCGGGCGTCCCACAAACTAGCAACTTCCCGCCGTACTTTCCGGCCTCCGGCCCCATATCAATAATATAATCCGCAGTTTTTATCACGTGCATATTGTGCTCAATCAACATCACGCTGTTCCCCTTCTCTACCAATCTTTGCAAAACCGCGAGCAACATCTTCACGTCCTGATAGTGCAACCCCGTAGTCGGCTCATCCAAAATAAATAAGTCATTGCGCGCCATGGGTCGAGCCAACTCCTTAGACAGCTTAATTCTCTGAGCTTCCCCACCCGACAGCGTTGTGGCCGCCTGGCCAAGTTTAATATACTCCAACCCCACATCCTTCAGCACTCGCAGTTTATCGCTAATACCATAAATATCCTCAAACAAAGCAAACGCCTCCTCCACGGTCATATCTAGCACATCCGCAATGCTTTTACCTTTATACTTCACCTCCAAAGTTTCTCGATTAAATCTCTTGCCAGAGCAAATATCACACTTCACTAAAACATCCGGCAAAAAATGCATCTCAATAACTTTAAACCCCGCCCCCTGACACTCCTCACATCGCCCCCCACCCCGAGTAGTCGGCACATTAAAACTAAATCTGCTTGGCTTATATGCCCGTTCACGCGCGTCAGAAGTCATCGCGAATATATCTCTAATCGGTGTAAACACCCCCGTATAGGTGGCTGGATTGGACCTCGGCGTTCTCCCAATCGGCGACTGGTCAATCTCTATCACCTTCCGCAAATACTCCGTTCCCAAAATATTGCTCACTCCTTTTATCCTACTTTCAAAACCATGCAACTTTCTCTGCACATTTTTATAAATCAAACGCACCAAAGTACTTTTTCCACTCCCACTCACTCCGGTCACACACACCAATCGGTTAAGCGGAATAACCACATCCAAATTTTTTATATTGTGGCGAGTCGCGCCCACAATCTTTAAAACGCCCTTATCTTTTGTTCTCCGCTTCTCCGGCACATCAATTTTTTCTTTTCCGGCAAGATACTTCAACGTCAGCGACTCCGGGTTCTTTAGTTTCAATAAATCCTCGGTCTTACCGGTTTGCACAATCTCGCCTCCATATCGCCCCGGACCCGGGCCGATCTCCACCATAAAATCCGACTCTCTAATCACCCGTTCGTCATGCTCCACCACCACCAATGTATTACCTAACGCTCGCAATTCTTTTAAAATCGCTATTAGCCGCTCATTGTCTCGTTCGTGCAAACCAATAGTCGGTTCATCCAAAACATACAGTGTTCCCGACAATTTTGACCCAATCTGGCTAGCCAGCCTAATACGCTGAGCCTCCCCACCGCTCAATGTACCACTCTCTCGCTTAAGAGTTAAGTAGTCCAGTCCCACCCGTAGTAAAAAGTCTAATCTATCTACCAGCTCCTTGAGCACATTACGCGCAATTTTGTTTTCATTCTCTGATAAATGGTTCTCCAAATCTCCAAAAAACTCATAGGCCTTATCAATCGGCATCCGCACTACTTCATCAATACTTTTATCCTCAATTTTAATTGATAACACCTCCGGCCTTAACCGCTTGCCTTTGCACACCGCGCAAATCTCCGTTCCAAACATCGCCCGACCAATACCATGACACTCCGGACACGCCCCATATGGGCTATTAAACGAAAACAACCTCGGCTCGATCTCCGGAAACGAAAAATTATCATTCGGACAAGTCCAGTGAGCCGACAAAGACAGCTCCCTCTTCTTTCTAGCGTCGCCAAACACAACCGTAATCAACCCCTCGCCCTTATGGATCGCTGTTTCAATCGCTTCAGTTAATCTAGTCCTATTCTCTTTATTTCTCTCCAAATCCCTCACCAAAACCTTATCAATCACTACTTCAATATCATGCATACCGTATCGCTTTAGCTCAACTCTGTCACGCAAGGAAGTCAACTTGCCATCAATCCTCGCCTCGCTAAACCCCTCCCTAAACAAATCCTGCAAGAGCTGAAAGTACTCCCCCTTTCTACCCCGCACCACTGGTGCTAGCACCATCACCACCTCCTGCTCCTGTCTCTTGGCCCCGGCAATTATTGTATCCATCATCTCGTCCGGACTCATCTTCTTAATGTATACTCCACATTCCGGACAGTACGGCTTACCAACGCGCGCAAACAAAATTCGCAAAAAATCATAAATCTCCGTGAGCGTCCCCACAGTTGAACGCGGATTGCGTGAATGCGCTTTTTGGTCAATCGCAATCGCGGGACTAAGCCCAGTAATCTCATCCACATCGGGCTTATCCATCTGCCCCAAAAACTGCCGGGCGTACGGGCTCAAGCTTTCCACATACCGCCTCTGCCCTTCAGCAAAAATCGTATCAAAAGCCAAAGAACTCTTCCCGCTTCCCGAGAGCCCCGTAAAAACTGTCAGCTGATTACGCGGAATCTCTAAATCCACGTTTTTTAAGTTATGAACACGCGCACCTTTGATCACTATCTTATCTACTATTTCGGGACTTTTTTTATTCATATTATTCGAATTCTTTAATGCTTCTTTCAATTGTCCTTGGAGTAATGTTGTGCATTTTGTTATAAGCTATTTGGATCTTGCGCCTACGCGCGCACTCGCTAATCGCTCTCTCTAGTGAACCCGTCATCTTGTCAGCATATAAAATTACTCGCCCACCTACATTTCTCGCCGCTCGCCCCATAGTTTGAATTAAGCTAGTCTCCGTTCTCAAAAACCCCTCTCTATCGGCGTCTAAAATCGCTACCAAACTCACCTCCGGCAAATCCAAGCCTTCTCGAAGCAAATTTATCCCCACAAGAACATCAAAATCCCCTCGGCGGAACTCTTCTAAAATCCGTGTTCTATCAAACGTCTTAATATCACTATGCATATACTGCGCCTTAAATCCCTTTTCATTTAAAAAAGTAGTCAGCTCCTCAGCCATCTTTTTAGTCAAAGTCACCAGCAAAGTTCTCTCGCCACGCTTGGCCGTTGCAATCGCCTCCTCCATTACATCATCAATCTGGCCCCGGTTCTTAGCCCGATTAAACACAGGACGAATATCAATCGGTGGGTCAATTAAACCCGTGGGCCGGACAATCTGCTCTACCACCTTAGTAGAGCGCTCCTCCTCATACTTTGCCGGAGTAGCCGAAGTAAATATCACACTCCCAATCCGGGCCTCAAACTCTTTAAAATTAAGCGGTCGATTATCCAACGCCGAAGGTAATCGCCACCCGTGCTCCACCAACACTTTCTTTCGCGACTGATCTCCCGCATACATTCCGCGCACCTGCGGAACTGAGATATGACTCTCATCAATAATTGTTAAAAAATCTGGCTTCCCATTCTTATCTTTTGGAAAATATGCCAGCAAAGTATCTGGAGGAGAACCCGGCGCCTTACCACTCAAATGCCGAGAATAGTTTTCAATACCATGACAAAATCCAAGCGTAGAGATCATCTCCATATCATATTTTGTTCGCCTTTCAAGGCGCTCAGCCTCTAGCAATAATTCTTCTTTTTTAAAAAATGCTAAACGCTCCTTCAACTCAGCCTTGATAGTCTTCAGTGCCACTTCTCTTTCTGGCAAAGTCGTTACAAAGTGTTTCGGCGGAAAAATAATTAAATCCTGAAGCTCTTCTTTAATTTTGCGTGTTAGCTTATCAACTATTGCCAACTCTTTTATCTTCTGACCCTCAAGTTCAATCCGATAAACAATTTCTTCGCTCACCGGATTAACCTCAAACACGTCCCCCCTTATTCTAAAAGTTCCTCGCTTATCTCCCATCTGATTGCGTTCAAACCCAATCTTAACTAACCACTTCAATAAATCTCCTCGACTAATAATTCGGCCGACATCCAAACCTATCACCGAGTCAAAGTAGTTCTCCGGCACCCCAAGGTTATATATACAAGAGACCGAAGCCACCACAATCACGTCTTTGCGCGTCAAAAGACTGCTCGTCGCAATATGCCGGTATCTATCAATTTGTTCATTTATCATGGCCTCTTTTTCAATATAAGTATCAGTTACCGGCAAATAGGCCTCAGGCTGGTAATAGTCGTAGTAAGACACAAAATAGGCTACTTTGTTATGCGGAAAAAACGCCTTGTACTCCTGATAAAGCTGGGCCGCCAAGGTCTTGTTCGGCGCGATCACTAACGTCGGCTTTTGAATTCTTTCAATCACGTTCGCTACTGTGTAGGTTTTTCCCGATCCTGTGACTCCAAGCAAAGTCTGAAACCGCTCCCCCTTCTCTAGACCAGCACAAAGCCCCTCAACTGCCTTAGGCTGATCACCAGATAAATTAAACTCTGAATACAATTTAAATTTCATAAAAGTAAAGGTTGACTTGCCCCGTAGACAGCTTTGCTGTTCTACTGGGGTCTCCTGACGGTTGAAATTCTGACTCCAATTCAAACTTCATAAAAGTAAAGGCTGGCTCGCCCGCAGACAGACTTGCTGTTCTACTAGGGTCTACTAACGGCTTAAAATCTGATTTTAATTTAAATTTCATGTCCTAAAAACACGAAACCGCCCGCCTTTTAAGTCCAGGGGGCAACTCCGTTATATTATCAGAACACTTTAAAAATACAACTGCCCAAAGTACGAGGGCTTTGTCCTCGCACTTTGGGCAAAAAACAAAAAACTCCGAGATACTCGGAGTTTTTTGAATCTATTTTGCTATCTATCTATTCAGCTGCCGGAGTCTCTTCATCTGCTGGAGTCTCGGTTACTGGAGCTTCAGTTGCTGGAGCCTCAGTTGCTGGAGTCTGATCATCACTCATTGGCTGAGTGGTCTGATCATCGTTCATTGTATTTTCGTCCATAGTAATATTGCAAACCTTAATACCAATCTTCGACCTGATGCCACATATCTGCCACTCTCCCAAAAACCAAAAATGGCTTTGGGCCATCCATGCGACAATACAATCATTATGATGATTTTTGCTAAAAATACAACCCTCAGCTATTTCTTTCATCTTTTAGCCTCCTAGAGAAAAGTTTCATGGCTAACAATATCCCCGCCAAAGCAAAAATAATCAAGCCAAAAAAGACAGCCGGTCTCTGATGCACCAACGCCCTCGTGCCAAAAAGTGTCACAAAAGCAAACGGAAATTCTGCAATCCCAGTAATAATCATATACTTCCAAAAGGGATATCGGATTATTCCAAGCGTATAAGAAGCCACTTCCGACGAAACAGCAAATCTAAATAAAAATATTAATAATAATCCAGTTCTTCCGCTCAACCTTTGTTGGTATTCGCTTATTTTTCCAAAAATCTTAAATCGATGCAAAAACCCACTCAAGCGATAGCCTATCATATAGGCCAAAAGAGCGCCTATCAACCAGCCCAATACGATAAACGTAAATGTCAGCGGCTTACCCCAAACTTCACTTGCAAACGGCACCAATGGAGCATGAGTAAAAAATGACATCATTGCTGCCAGAGCTCCCAAAGCCACAAAAAGAATAATCGCAAGAAGATAATTATAACTCACCAGCTCCCCAAACTGCCCTACTAAATAATCATACATCGGATGCCAACGCGGAATAATCCAAAAAATTAACGACACCAAAATCGCCATAAAAATAAGGGCAAATACCCTCGGCCGAAAAATATATTTTTTAAACGTATCCATACTAAAGTCGCAAATCACCCCTTAGCGCATCAATCTTCTCCCTGTGCAACTTCATCTTCAAAATTTGCAAACTAATGTCAACATGCCGAAAATTATCATTCTCCACTAGCTCTAAAAACTCATCAAAATTAATTTCGCGTAGCTCCATTTTCTCCCCACCATCTAGCTTCATCTCCCCCGCTCTCTCGCATCCATGAGCAATAAATGTATACACCGCCCAGTCCATCCGCGTGAATGGCTGAAGACTGTCCCAAAGCACCAGCTCTTTAGCTTTGTACCCCGTCTCCTCCAAAAGCTCTCTAATAGCCGCACTCTCTGGATTTTCCCCCTCATCAATCTGCCCACCCGGAAAACTCAAAAACCAATCCTTAAATCCGGCTTGGGTCTGATTCAATAATAAAATCTTCCCTTCTGTTGTTACAGGGATAACCGTCACCGAATCTGGTCGGACCGTTGATTCATATATCGCCTTCTTTCCGTCAAAAAGTTCTTGCTCCCAAGCATAAACCGACATGGTCTTACCCCTGAAAACCATGCTTGCCTCCTTCGGTATCGGCTGATACGGCTCTGGTCGCTTTATGCTCATAACTCTATCCTATCTCTTATTCCCTTCGTTTCAAAATCCCTACCCCCAGCGCGGTCAATCCCAAAACCCCAGCCGCCGTAAAAGTGCGCGATACGTCCACATCGCAACCCACTGACTCTTCAACGCAAATTCCACTTTCCAAAATTGGATCTAAGTAAACCACATACCCATTAGGCATATGTTTAATAGGAAACATCACCCGCAAAACAATCAACGTCCAAACAATCAAAAAAACCACTCTTTCTCCCCCAGACAGTCCAGCCAAAAATCGCCGAATGTCCCGAAAAATTTTTTTGATTGTTTTTTTCATCCCGTTAGTGATCGCCAAAACTTAATTTTATAGTAATGCGTTGGTTCATTGGAGTAAATTTCATTTAACTTCTGTCCATTGGTTTGCTCGCCCGCCCAGGGCGGGCTATCACTAACGGGATTCATTATAGTAAAAATAATGCGAACATAACTGCCAACACGATTCTATAAATTCCAAAGCCTATGAAGCTATGATTTTTTATGAATCCCAACAACCACTTCACGGCTCCAATCGCTACCACAAACGAAACAACAAGTCCCACAGCCAGAACCAAAAACTGCTCGCCAGAAAAGCTCGCTCCGGTTTTTAACAAATCATATCCAGTTGCCGCCAACATCGTCGGCACAGCAAGCAAAAAAGAAAACTCAACTATTGCCACTCTGCTCATCTTTAGCAACATCCCGCCAACAATAGTCGCCGCCGCGCGACTCACTCCCGGTATCACCGCCAGTGACTGGAACAATCCGACTCCAACAGCCCGCCCATAGCCCATGTCCTCGATCCTTGTCACCAATTCATTCTGCTTTAAATTAAATTTTGGTATTCGGCTACCCAGAGAATTTTCTAAAACATGCTTCAACTTATTCTCTTTGTAAAGCTGCCAGTATTCAAACAAAACCAAAACTAGTCCGCCAATCGCTAAAGACCAAAGTACCACCACGTTGCTTCCAAGCAAAACATTTTTGATTAACTTATACAAAACAAAACCAACGATCGCCGTAGGAATAAAAGCCACGCTCACCAATAAAAACACCTTTTTGCTCAAAAACAATCTTCGCCAAAAAAGCACCACTACAGCTAGAATGGCCCCTAGCTGAATTGCTATTTCAAAACTTTTCACAAACTCAGTCGGGCTTAACCCCAATAAGTGCCCACTCAAAATTAAATGCCCAGTTGAAGAAATCGGCAAGAACTCAGTTATCCCTTCAATCACCCCCAAAACAATTGAATCTAAATAACTCATGTATAGTATAATGATACTACCAAGGTTATGAAAAACAAAAAAGACTCAATTTTAAAAATTACTTTTTCCAATTGGCAAAAAGACAATGCCTCCAGAATCGGCGCAGCATTAGCCTACTACGCAGTTTTTTCTCTCGCGCCACTACTGCTAATTCTCATCGGCGTTTCTCGCATCTTTTTTGTGCAAGATGCTGCCAGAGAAAATCTCCTGGTTCAGCTAGAAAAAATCATCTCTCCAGCTGGTCGTCAAGTTGCCGAAACCATTCTCTCAAACGCTACGACCCTAACGATTAAAGGTGGCACAACCGCTACTGTCATCGGCGTAGTCATCGTTCTCATAGGAGCCATGGCCGTATTTCGCCAAATCTACAATGCCCTTGACACCATCTGGCGCACCTCAATCTCTAGGCGCCATGGGCACATCAAAGCTTTTTTAATCAAAAATCTCATTTCCCTTGTTATGATCATCGCTGCCGGGGTTCTTCTGGTATCTTCTTTCATAATCAGCGCCATCATTAGTGGCATCGCCTCAAACCCGACAATTCACTTTCCCGCAGTTTTTTGGGAGTCGATTAACACCATTATCTCATTTCTAGTAATCACCCTAGTCTTTGCCATCACAGTCAAGATGCTCTCAGCCGTTAAGTTAAAATGGGCGCACATCTGGCTTGGAGCGCTCACCACGTCATTTTTCTTTATTCTCGGTAAATTCGGCTTTGGTCTCTATCTAATGCTTACCAATCTCGGCTCGGCCTATGGTGCTGCCGGCGCCCTTATAATTTTTCTTTTCTGGGTATTTTACTCCGCACAAATATTTCTTTTCGGAGTAGAGCTGGTAAAAGCCAAGTCTCAGGCCTAACTCCCAAGCTTTGCTTGAGCCTCTCTACTAGTTAAATATTCGTATACATTAGGGGTTTGTCTAGGAGCATCACCATACTCCACAACTACATCAGCTTCCGAGATTTTTTTTGCGACAACTATAGCCTTCTTGTTAAGAGTTTTGTTTCGCATACCAATCATCACCAGTGCAAAAAGCATTGCTTCCACCACCCAGTTTCTTGCCTTCTTCACCTGTCTATCAATCTTATTAAGATAAATATCAAACTCCTTACTCCCAATCTTATTGCTTCTTCTAGCCAACTCACCGATCGCAATATAGGAGGCTCGCTCGACAAACTCCTTATCACTTTTTAACGAATCTTTTATGACTCTTATAACAAACTTTATATCTAAATTAACCAGTAAATCTTTCACCACAATGTCTGACAAATCCCAATAGTCGCTGTCATTTAACCACAAAAAAACCTGGCCCTCAGTTATTTTTGTCTTGTCTTCAATCAAAACTGCCAAGAGCCTGGCGTCATGCACTCCACTAGCCCAAAGCTCTCCCGCTAAATCATGGTCCTTTCCAATAGTCTTGGCAAGGTGGGCAATTTGAGTTTGGCTAACCCCATAAAAATGCCTGATATCCATACCAATCCTCTGCCAAACCGCAATCAAACGCCTGTCGCTCCTTGCCTCCAATTCTCTCAAAACCTGATCCAGTTTCATAGCCCCATATTAGTCTAATTAGACCAATTGGACAAACTAGCCATTTAAGCCCCCTCCGCCAAAATCCTAGCGGTCTCCACTTTGTACTCCTCAACATTGGGCTGATTAAATGCATCAACTCCGAAAAGCTTCGCAAGCAACATCACCTCCACCATCTTCCACTGCATAAACTGACCAATACTATATTCACTAATCCCAGGTAAAATAACTTCAACAAAAGGCAATTGATTCTTCTGATAGGTTGCCTTCACTCCGCCCAAAATCGCTGCCATTAAATCGGTGGCATTTTTACCAATTACCGAGCTTGATAACGCGCCCAACAGGTCTTCTTTCAGCGGACGTCCATAATGCTCCCTCTTCTCGGTATGCACAAAAGTTGTGAACTTGTCTCTAGGACCCGCCATATAGAGCTGAAAAACTGAATGCAAATCAGTTGACCCCACTGAAACTGTCGGCGTAATTCCAGAATGAATATGTCGGCCATCAGTAGTCTCCTCTTTCCCAATACTTTCGGCCAAAAGTTGACGATACCACTTCCCTAAAGATTCTAACTCTGGATGAAAAACAAAAGTATCATGAATTTTCTTGCCCTTACCATAGTGCATAAACATTCCAATCGCAGAAACTGCCGCCATATTATCTAGTACATGGTGATCCAAGCATCTATCTAGCACTGAGTGCGCCCCCTCAAGTAGGGCTCGGATATCAAATCCAGCTACGGCTAGCGGGAAAAGTCCAGCCGGTGAAAAAACCGAAAACCGGCCACCCACGCTAATTGGTATAGCCAACCTCGCAATATCGTAATCTTTTGCAAACCCCCACAGCTCCGTAGTCTCTCCAGTAATAAAAACTAATCTGTCTTTCGCTTCTTTTTCGCCTAGCTGGCGCTTCAAAATGCCATAGAAAAACTCCGTATTAAATAACGTCTCTTTTGTCTTCCCCGACTTCATCACCGAAATCAAAAGAATCTCGTCTGGTTTATTAATATTTTTTTCCAGAAAACTAGCAAGCTCCATCAACCAAGCTGGGTCGGTCGTATCAGCAAAAAGCATCTTCGGCCAAGTATTTAGCTTAGCCAAATCAAAATACCCTCGCATACTATCGTAAACCGCCTTCGCCCCAAGGTTTGACCCGCCAATACCCAAAACCAATACATATTTTAACGAATGATTAATTTTCTCAAACTTCAGCTTCAAAACACTTTCTAAGGCATCTTTATCTTCTGGCAACAGCAAAGAAGCCTCCGGTCGCTCGCCTGACTTTTTTCGAACCAGTTCTTTCAGTTCATCCAAATAAGAGCCAAGCGCAACCCCGGCACTTCGCATCTGCTCTTTCTCCAAAAAAAGACTATCGAACTTAATTTCCATCTTTCTACAGTAAAATAAATATTTGTAAAAGGTACCCCGCAACCAAAAATATAATTCCGGCAATCCCCGTGCCCTGCTCTCTCTTCATAGAAGCAAATACATCCGCATCAATTTTATGTTCTTTCCTAAACCGGTAATGTACTCGAATAGCCGTATAAGCAATCATAACCTCCCCCACCATACGTAAAGTTTCACTGATTATCTTCAAAACATTCTCATCAATCAACATATCTAAATTTTATCACACCTATCGCACCAAATTTTTCGGCTTTTTACTCCAGACGTAAATATATAGAATATCCAAAATCGCTAAAGTATTCGTAAACAGAATCACAACAAACCAAGCAATCTGACTTCTACGAGCCGCCCTCCAAAGAGCCACTGCCTTCCAAGGCAAAGTCCAAATCAATATTACAAAAATCACTAACTCAGTATTCGCATAAATAAAATCCATCATTTTTTTAGTCTAAATTAATTTTTACGACAAGCGAGGATGCGAAATGGGTAACTCTGTTAT
>Ga0210057_1007590_pt1 | contig 13086 bp, 12 predicted proteins | sample CryGeyCG2114_010_2_FD_183968 | JGI IMG/M metagenome (GOLD analysis project Ga0210057, IMG submission 183968) | Groundwater microbial communities from aquifer - Crystal Geyser CG10_big_fil_rev_8/21/14_0.10 (SPAdes) (version 2) | ecosystem: Environmental > Aquatic > Deep subsurface > Groundwater ... | reverse complement strand
CGCGTGCGAACGTCCGGGCGGGCTTAACCGCCCGCCCACTCGCACGTGAATCCATTACCTCCCTGAAAAATAAGGGCTGATTCATCCGCTTGCTGAAGCAAGCGGGTTTCTCAGCCTACTGCGCTAAAATCAAAAGCGCACGGCTCGTCATCCGAAACCTCCGCAAAAGGGTTGAATGGATTGAAGTAAGCCGTCTCGAATTCAGAAATGTCCTCGGGCTTAACGAAATCAAATGGCTTTCTCAGCCACCACTGGCCGAAAAGGTGCGTTGGGAAATGAATCAGGTCGTAGCCCGCCTCCCTTGCGCTTGAATAATACAAAAACGAGTGTTCGAAGTTCGCGTTTTCCACGTCAACCGCGAAAGACCAATCCAACGAATTGGTTTGTTCAACGTCGTAAGGACGGTCAATTACCCGGTAATTAAGTGCCGAATCACCATCACAAAAATAAGGCAACCCGACCTTGTACTGAACAAAACCGTTGTCATCAAAAAAATCCTTCAAATCAATGTCCAATTCGTGCGCATCCCGCTCATCAAACAAAATTGGTTTGGGGGAAACCGCGCCGTCAAACCCCTTTACCATCACGGTTTTCTTCCAGTACTCCTGTTCAAAAGGTCCAAGACCTGAAGCGGTTTGATAATGCACGACCAAGTCAAACGGTTCATCAGGCAAACCAGTCAAAAACAACTCGTATTGAAATTCTCCGTTATGGTAATCGATATTCGCGTAAACCAATTCCGCGTCATCACACGATGGAACAACAAAAACGAATATTTCCTTCCACTCGTCTTCGTCAAAATTAATCGGAGAATAAAGTGAAACCTCCAAAGACCTGCCTCCGCCAACCGGAGCAATTGGTTGTTCTTCAAGCTCCGTAGGCCAGCCAATTGGCTCCGAAAACTCGCGTTCAAAGAATTCGCCTTCAAAATCCTCAAACCCGTAATCCAATGCAAAACAGAAGCCGGACAGGAACAAAACCGACAAAATGAGGAAAAGCTTTTTCATTGGAACATCCAAAACCTTTGGTAAACCGACTTTAAAATACTTTTAAATCATAACAATTGGCGGTGAACGCAAAAAGTGTTTGAAAAACTGTTCGGAAAAAAGAAGGAAGGCGAAGACCTGGACGCCTTGATAGACGAAGGCGTCAAACGCGGAGGCGTCTACGCCGTATTCCACTTCGATGCACACGGCAAGGATGAAGAATCAATTCGCAACTCGCTGGTGGACTTCGTTTCGCGCTTGACCAAGGAAGAAGGAGTCGTGTTCGGCGAAGGCCGCGTGGAAGAAGCACTCAAAAAAGAGGATGAAAGCCTTTACTCTGCCATAGCTGAGGTCACCCTCTTTGCGAAGAACTTCCGCTCCCTCCTCATGCTCGCCCTGAAATACGGCCCCGTAGCCGTGGAAGTAATCAAACCCGAAAAAATGACCCTTGAAAACGAGGACCTGCAGGGACTCCTCGTCGACGCCTCCCTAGCAAGCCAGCAATTCTCAACGCACATACTTGAAAAGACGATGAAACCCGAAGACCTCGAGGAATTCAAGAAAAAAATGGAGGCGCGCGCCGAACTCGGAAGGAAGGCCCGCGAGAAAGCCGCCAGGAAAAAGAAGTGAAAACGTTTTAACCCGCGCCGAACCAAATAACAAGGCGGAAAGGGGGCCGTGGGGTAGCCTGGTATCCTGCCAGCTTCGGGGCACTTCTTTTCTTTCGTGAAAGAAAAGACCTGCGCTAGAAAAGAAAAAAGTGCGGAAAAGTTGGCGACCTGAGTTCGAATCTCAGCGGCCCCATTGAGCGTCTCGGGGAAAACTACGTTTCCCCCTGAAACCCTCGGGTTCACCCCCCTTCCTTAACCAAACGGTTTTTCTTCATCAAAGTTCTTTTACAAAAAGAAGTTTGGTTACAAATCTCAGCGGCCCCATTAAGCGTCTTAGGGGGCTCCGGGTAGCAAAACCGCGGGTTTTGCGCCTGCCCAAAACGCGCAAGCATTTTGGTGCATCCCCTGATACCCTTGGAATCATACCCCCGAATTACTTCGGCGAATTAATTTGCCAACCCCTTCCTGCTTTGTTGAATGTTAACTGGTTTTTTTAAGTTGTTGTGCGTAAGTGTATGGTCATGGAAACAAGGTATAGGGCGTTGAGCGCCGCGGCATCGTTCATCGGCGTGTGGTTCATCGGGGGAGTCGTATACCACGCATTGGAGGGGTGGTCGTGGCTGGACTCGTTTTACTTCGCGGGAACCACGATTACCACGGTTGGTTACGGCGACTTGGTGCCGGTCACGGAAGCCGGAAAACTGTTCACCATGGGTTACCTCTTCATAGGCATAGCCATCGCGCTGTACGCCCTCACCATCGTGGGCGGGTACTACGTTGAAAAACAGTACGAACAACAGATATTCAAGCACTTGAACAAGAGGAGCCCTCACCACAACATCATGAACCACTTGAAGAGGAAGAGGAATGCTTAGGACCCACTACGTTGGAGACGCGTCCGGCGGAGAGGTAACGCTGGCCGGCTGGGTGCACGAAATACGCGACCTCGGCAAGCTCGCCTTCGTCATCCTGCGCGACAGGACTGGCCTAATTCAAATCACCGTGAAAAAAAACGAGTGCCCCGCGGAAATGGTGGAAACCGTTGAAGGACTTGTCAAGGAAACCGCAATCGCCGTGACGGGCACGGTCAAAAAATCCGAGATAGCCGGCCTGGGAAAGGAATTGTTTCCCGAAAAAATCGTTGTAATCGGGAAAATCCACAAAAAGGTTCCGTTTGAAGTAACCGGCAAGGTGCCCGCGGACTTGGACGTGCGCTTGGACAACCGCTTCATTGACTTGAGGCGCCGCGAAACCAACGCGGTTTTCCGCGTGCGCGCCGAAGCGCAGCGCGCCTTCCGCGAGAAATGCCTTGAACTGGGCTGCCAGGAAATCAACCCGCCGTGCATTGTTGAAACCAGCACTGAGGGCGGCACCGACCTGTTCAAAGTGAAATACTTTGAGAAGGACGCCTTCCTCGCCCAGTCCCCGCAACTCTACAAGCAGCTGGCCGTAGTCGGCGGGTTGGACAAGGTGTTCATGACGGTTCCCGTGTTCCGCGCCGAAAAACACAACACCACGCAGCACCTCAACGAAGTCACGCAGATGGACGTGGAAATCGGGTTCGCCGACGACGAGGACGCCTTGAATTACTTGGAGGATGTGTTCCTCCACATACTGAAAAGCGTGAAAAAGAATTGCGGCCCCGAACTCGGCTTGCTCGGTGTTAAAGTAAGCGAATACGAGGGGATACCGCGTTACACTTACGACGACGTGTTGGAAGCCCTGAAAAAAAAGGGCGTGAAAGTTGCGTGGGGGGACGACTTCTCAAAAGAACAGGAAGCCCGCATCCCCGAAGCGCTCGGCACGGATTTGTTCTTCGTCACGCGCTGGCCCACGAAATGCCGCGCGTTTTACAGCATGCCCCTGCAAGAAAACCCGGAGGTTTGCAAGGCGTACGACCTAGTGTTCAAGGGCATGGAGGTGGCGAGCGGCGCCCAGCGAATCCACCTGCCCGAACTCTTAATCAAACAATTGAAGGCGAAGGGATTGGACCCTGACAACTTTGAGTCGTACGTGGACGCGTTCCGTTACGGCGCGATTCCGCACGCGGGCTGGAGCATCGGCGCTGAACGCCTAACCATGCAGTTGTGCGGCCTGGAAAACATCCGCGAAGCCGCGTTGTTCCCGCGCGACCGCCACCGCCTAACGCCTTAATTGAGTTCCTTCAAGCGCTTGTCAATCAAGTTGCGCTGCTCTTCCAGGAACGCTTTCTCGTCCTGGGGAGCCGGCTCGTATTGGAAGCGCCTTCCAAAACCCCCGCCGAAGCCGCGGCCAAAACCGCGCGCATTCTTGTCCTGCGCGGGTTGGCAGCCACCGCGACCGCGGTTCAACCCGCGCCCCATGCCGGAGCCGTCCCTTTTGGGTATTCCTTTTTCCATAATCTCACCTCTTTAATCGCGGTTTCAACCGCGACTCTCTATACCGTGAACGGAATCAAACTCCCGAGCCGAAGCACCAAGCGAAGGCAAGGGATTTGATTGGGTTCAAAGAATATATATTCATAACAAGTATTTAATAGTTTCGGATACTTATTCAAAACCATGCCGAGGCCCTTCAAGCACAGACGCGTTTCGGGCAAGCCGAGAAGCAATTACTTCAAGCCCGCGGGCATTCCCCTGCGCGCGCTGGAGGAAGTCGTGTTGACGGCGGCGGAAGTGGAGGCGTTGAAGCTGCGCGGGAGGGGACTTGACCAGACGGAAATAGCCGTGAAGATGGGGGTTTCCCAGCCCACTGCTCACCGCATAATTTCGTCCGCGGTCCAGAAGGTGGGGGACGCGCTCGCGAACGGCAAGGCCATCCGCATTACCTAGACGTGGTTCTTCCAATAATATTTTTTGCCGGGTCCCAGGAAGTAGTACGCCGCCCCGATAATCACGATGACTATCAGGATCAGGGTCCAGTCAAACCCGCCGGAAGCCGGCGGCGAAACCAGCCCTTTAAGAATTTCCTCCGCCTGCAACGCATATTCCTCGGCCTGGGCGTAATCCCCTGCAGCCATTGCCTGGGACGCCAAGTCCAACAAGTAGGTGGCTTCGGAGGAGTCAACTTGTCCAAGCAGGTCTTGCGCCCTCGCAATCGCTTCTTCTGCCTCCGCGCGGGTTACCACCGCGGGCGTTGCTGTTGGCTTCGCGGTCGGGCTTGCTTTAGGCGTTTCAGTCGGGGTTGGGCTCGCCTTTTGTTCTGGCGGCTTGGTTGGCGTAGCGCTGGGTTTGATGGTTGGAGCCGCGGTGGGCTCCGCCTCTTCGCAGTCCGGGTCGGTCAAACCCAACTCGGAGGCACAAACGCGGCAAATTCCGTCAAGCAAATAATCGCATTTCACACATGACCCAGCCGAACAATAATAACCGCTTGAGCAGTCTGAGTTCGAGGTGCAGCTGGGGCTGCCCGATCCACCTCCTGCTGAAACGGCGGCGAACGAGAAGTTAGACGAAGCATTGGCGGTTTGACCGTGATTATCCGAGCATTCGAGATTCCAGTACCAAGTAGTCGCCTCGTTTGGGATCGTGAAGGACGCTGAAAACATAGTGTCGTTGGTTATGGCGGAAGTGTTCGCGTAATTCGCGTAGTCCGCGCCCGTTGAACGGTACACCCAGAACCTTCCCCCGGTGAGCGTTGCGTTGCTTTGGCAGCTTCCAATGAGCGATATGACGTTTCCCACGGGTTGCGCCGAGGCATCCAACGGGGTGAACAGCGTTGAAGTCAAGAAGTAACTCGTCAGTAAATTGAAGGTCAAGTTGTTTGAAACCTCAAACCCGCTCTCGTTGTCCTCGCACTTCAACTGCCAAGTGAAGTTCAACGGGTTCGAGGAAGAAGAAACAAACGTGATGTTAAAGTTCGTATTGTTGGTTATGCCGGACGTGTTGGTTATGGTAGTGAAAAACGAGGCGTTGTTAGCGTAGTAAAGGAAGGCGGTCGCATTAGTCAAAGTCGCGTTTGTCGAACAATTGCCTTGCAAGCCGATTGTGGCACCCGCCGAAAAGTTGGAATTATTCACGGGCTGCAGGGCTGTCGAGGTAAGGTTCCACGCCGCGTTTGCGAATGACGAAAACACCAACAAAGAGAATATAACCAGCGGCAACGAAACCGCTATTTTAAACTGAGAACCCATTACAATACCCCAAAACGCATTTACACTACTAACGCACAAACACGAGGTAAGCTTAAAAACCTTGGTATCGGCGCCCTTCTAGAAGTGCAGGGGCTGGGATTTTCTGCCCGACGGAACTCCAATCAAAACTTTTCTTTCTTGGAGCGCCTAGCTCTCTTTCTCTCCGAGAGAAAGAAAGAAGATGGGCATTCGAACCCAGGAACCCCTGAGGGACGGGGTCCTAAACCCCGCGCATTTGACCAGGCTTTGCTACCCCTGCAAAACACGAGTTTAAGGAACGCGGGCGACTAAAAGGTTTTTTATTGGGTTTGGTTAAAGGTTTTAACAAGAATTGACTGTTTCAGAGTGGGCTGTTTTGAACTTTCCGAATCCTTACGAGAACAAGAAATACAAGTGGCTGGCGGTAATACCCTTGCTCCTCATGCTTGCCAGCGTCTACTTCATATTCCAGATTCCGACCGGCATCGACCTCAAGGGAGGCCTCCTCCTCACGGTTTACTCGGAGCAGGAAGTGGACGAAGCGAAAATTCAAGCGGCGCTGGCAGACTACGCGGACGCGGAGGTGCGCACTTTTTCAAGCCCGTTGGGAAGCGGCGTTGAAATAGAGTTACCCAACGACCCCTCGCTTGAGCAGGCGGACGCAGAGTTAAAGGAGTTGCTTGATTACGCGGAGGAATACACCCGGGCGGAGGTGGCTGCGGCTTATTACGAGGGCGGCGGCGAAGGCAACGCTTCCGAAAAGGAGAGCGTGTTCGCCGAGAAGGCGCGGTTGGAAGCCCTCGTGTTAGAGAAGTCGGGAATCGTTTTGTCCCTGACCACTGGCGAAGCAGTGCCCGCCGACGCAAACGAGGCCGCAGCTCTTGCGGAAGAAGCGTTCAACGAGGCGAGAAGCGCTTACCGAACCAATTTATTAAAAAAGGTTTCTTCGGTGGTGGGCGTTGAAAAGTATTCGTTCAAGGAAATCGGTTCCTCGCTCTCAAAATTCTTTTTCAACAAGACGCAGGAAATCCTCATTTACTCGTTCATCCTGTCCACCATCGTGGTCTTCGCGATTTTTCGCTCGCTCGTACCCAGCTTCGCCGTCATTTTCGCTGCAATAGCCGACATAATGATTACGGCGGGGGTCATGGGCGCTCTCGCCATCCCGCTCACGCTCGCGTCAATCGCGGGGTTGTTGATGCTGATCGGCTTGTCCCTTGATACCGACGCGCTCCTGACCGTGCGCGTGTTGAAGCGGAAGGAGGGCTCGCCCGCCGAACGCGCTTTTAACGCGTTGAAGACGGCTTTCATGATGAACTTCACCACGCTGGTCGCGTTCGGCGTACTCGCATTCGTCGCAACCCTCCTGCAAATCTCGACTTACTACCAAATCGGAGTTGTCGTGGCAATCGGCGCAATCGCCGACTTCGTGGCGACGTGGTGCTTCAACGCCGTGGTATTGTTGTGGCACGTTGAGAGGAAAAACAAAAATGAATTACGGTGAATTGACGAGGAACAACAAGATTCGCGTCGCGTTCATAGCCGTGCTTCTCGCAACCGCAATACTCGGCTTCAAGGGAATAAATTACGGCATTGAATTCATCGGCGGCGTGCGCATACCCGTGTCCCTTGAAAAAGCCGTGGACGCACAAACCATGGACTCTATTGTTGAAACGTTGAAGGCGCGCGTGAATACCTTCGGGTTGAAGCAGGCAGTTGTGCGGCCCCTCGGGAACACGGAAATAATAGTGGAGATTCCGCGGGCCGAGCCGGAAGCAATCAAGCACATTGAAGACATTTTGCGCGAGCAGGGCCACTTTGAGGCGATAATCGACGGGAAGCAGGCGTTGGACGGCTCGTACATCATACAAAACGCGGTGGGAGGCGCCCAAGCCGAATTCGTAGAGGCAAGGAACGACGGGGGCGCGACCTGGGAGATTCACTTCGCGATTACGGGCGAGGGGCAGGAGCGCTTCGCGGAAGTGGCTTCCGGCAAATTCGGCTACCCCGTGCTCATGTTCCTGGACCGCCCCGAAAACGCGGTTATCGTGGCGCCGCGGAGTTTGGTCGTGGGCGAACAAGGCAACGAGGCATTGCTGCAAGAAGCGCTCTCCAAGGAAGGCGACGACATCAAACTGGTTTACTACTCCGAATTCGAGGTGGAAGGGATAGGAAACAAAACCACGGCAATCGTGCCCGCCTCCCTGGCAATTGACGAGCCCGAAATTTATTCTGCCCTGCTTGGCGCCGGATTCGAGGAAGTCCAATCCTTGGGGGAGGCACCCGAAAAGCGGCTGGTCGTGAAAAGCGAGGAGGAACTCACTCCCAGGTATTTCAACTCTGGAACGGGCGGCGTGTTCCTGAGCGAGTGGGAGGCAATCGGGTTGATGAGCGCACCCACCCTGCAAACCGAGCCCATCAAGCAAAAACAGATTACGTCTTACTCCATTACGGGTAGCGTGCCCGCATCCGAAAGCGCGGAACTGGACGCGGCAAACGAAATCCGCCTCATCAAAAGCGTTTTGAGCGGCGGACGCCTCCCCGTCAGCACCACTATTGGAAGCTATTACAACGTGGCGCCCCAACTCGGAGAACAATTCACTTATTACAGCTTCATCGCCATCGGCATCGCGGTCCTAGCCGTGACCGCCGTAATAGTTTTCCGCTACCGCAAAATCATTCTCATCATCCCCATCATCGTCGTGAATTCCTTTGAAATACTCTTGACGCTCACCATAATCGGCGCCTTCGGAACCCTTGACCTGAGCGCCATGGCCGGAATAATCGCGTTAATCGGCACGGGCGTGGACGACCAGTTAATCATCACCGACGAAATGCTGTGCGGCAGAAAGGAAGAGGAGACAACCAGGCGCGACGCAAAAGAGCGCGTCGCGCGCGCCTTCTACGTCGTGTTGACGGCGGCCGGAATCGCAGTCGCCTCCATGCTCCCCCTGCTCCTCAGCGGAATAGTTGAAATCACGGGCTTCGCCTTGTCAACCATCATCGGCGTGACGATCGGCGTGCTCGTGACCCGGCCCGCTTACGGCGCCTTCATGGAAGTAATGTTCGGCACCACGAACTGAGGCGGAGTCATTACATTGAATTCAACAAGGATAGGATGATTCCTCGCACATTTTTTTCCGCGGCGTTCTTCGAAGAACCCTCAAGGTTCTCCTCACTAACCGCATCAACAACGGGCTTGCCGGGGGCTTCGTGAGCGTAAATCTTCAAAAGCTCTTCTTTGGCGGTCGCCGTATCAATTTGTCCGCTCAAACGCATTACTCCCACCATTTGCGTGCGCGCCTTGCGGTAATCCTTTAACGCTTCCTTCAGCCTAAGCATTTTCTCTCTTTGCCCGCGTTTTAAGTCGTGCAACTCCAACCCACTTAAAACAACCCGCCCGTAGATTTCTGCTTCTGCCGTTTTTGAATCTGGGGACTGCTCTTTTTTCCGGTGTTTTGAAAGATCTCTTAGGACCCCGAAGCTCTTTCCCTCTTGGCTCGCCAACTTTTTTTGAAGTCCTTCCAAATCACTGCGGAGCCCGGTGATTTCTGCGTACTTGCGTTCGGCAATCCTCTGGTTTTTTTCGCCGAGTCTTACGATGTGACGGGAATGCACGAGGTTGTGAAGTTCGTCAACCTCCTTGAAATCAATCAGGTCTTTGACTTCAGACAAAAAATTCAGGCGGTGGACTCGAGCATCAACGCCTTCGGGCTTGTCTTCGGCTAAATGCTTGAAAAACGCGGCCCTTCTAAGGGCTTTTTTGCGAAGATCCGGCGGCAGGGTTTCAATCCAGTCCGTAAACGAAAGCCATTTCTTAGACCTTTCCCTTTTTTCGGGGGCAGTCCAATCCTTGGCCTGTTCCTTGGCTCCCTCTTCTTTTTCAGAGCTAGCCAGAAAGCCGAGCGTTTTTTTCAAGAATTCTGGATGCTCTTTTTCGGGTAGTGACTCTGTTTTGCGTAGTCTGTCTATTGCCTGCTCCCGCGAAATTCTTCCACTCAAATAAGCAAAAAAAGCGTAGTCAAAAGCGGCCTCGCGTCTTGCTTTCACGTTCCCAGAATAAAGCGAGTTCCATATGCCCGCGCGATTAATTTTAGCAGCGTCCTCAAAACGGCCCTTGAAATCCTTTTTGTAATTGCTCCACAACTTTTCAAGTGTTTTAGGCGGTTTAAAACTCTCGCGTTTCTCGACATTTCCCCCGAATTCTTCTGCAAGGGTTCTTCCCATCAGCATCACTTCACGCAGGCGGGCCTGCCGCCGAACTCGTTGTGGTGGCGCACGCACTGGCAGCAGATGCCGTGGTTCTCGCAATCCGCGTGCGGGCACGGGCAGTCCTCCTCGTTCAACGCCTTGTTCGGGCATTTCTTGCGCATGACTTATTTGTTGGGAAAACAAGAATAAAAGATGACGGGCCCAGGGGGATTTGAACCCCCGACCTCCTGCTTTCTCCAACCCCTCAAAGGGAAGAGGGTAGAAGGAGAAACTCGGTTTCTCCTCTTTTAGAAGGCAGTTGCTCTGTCCAAGCTGAGCTATGGGCCCGCCCCAAACAAGCAATAGTGGGGAAGGCAACGGTTTAAACCATTTACTCAGTAGGAAACCGGCTGCACAACTCCTTGACTTGTTCGCGGATTTGGTTGAGCGCAGCTTCGTCGCCAATTGATTCAACTGCTTTTGCGATGAATAAGGCCACGCCAGCCATTTCCTTTTCCTTCATTCCCCGCGTGGTGAGCACGGGCGTACCGAGCCGGATTCCGCTCGGGTCCCACGGCTTCCTCTTGTCAAACGGAATCGTGTTCGCGTTCACGGTTATTCCCGCCGCGTCCAGGGCGCGCTCGGCTTGCTTTCCGGTTACGTCCTTGTCCGTCAAGTCAATTATCATTAAATGAGTGTCCGTGCCGCCCGAAACCAGGCGGAAGCCATGTCCTTGAAGACCGGAGGCAAGTTCCTTTGCGTTGGCCACGGTTTGGCGCGCGTAATCCTTGAATTCCGGCTTGAGCGCTTCGCCGAAGGCAACTGCCTTTGCCGCAATAACGTTTTCGTGGGGGCCGCCTTGATAACCCGGAAAAACGGCTTTATCTATTTTTTTGGCGAGCGCCTCCTTGCACATTATTATTGCGCCGCGGGGGCCCCGCAGCGTCTTGTGGGTTGTCGTGGTAACGACGTCGGTGAAAGGGAAGGGCGAGGGGTGGATGCCTCCGGCAATCAGGCCCGCGATGTGCGCTATGTCGGCCATTGAATAAGCGTTCACGGCTCTCGCGATTTCCGCAAATCGCTTGAAATCTATTTGGCGCGGGTAAGCGGTGTAACCCGATAAAACGAGTTTGGGTTTCTCTTTTTTGGCGAGCGCTTCAATGGCGTCGTAGTCCAGTTGCTCTGTTTCCGGGTCCACCGAGTAATGAATGAAGTGGTAGGCGCGCCCCGAAAAGTTTACGGGGCTGCCGTGCGTGAGGTGGCCTCCCCCGCTGAACGAGAGAGCCATTGCCTTGTCGCCGAGTTCCAGGAGCGCGGCGTAAACCTCCAGGTTGGCGGGGCTGCCGGAATATGGCTGGACATTGGCGTGCTCGCAACCGAAAAGCTTTTTCGCGCGTTCAACGGCGAGTTCTTCCACGACGTCCACGAACTCGTTGCCGCCGTAATACCTTTTGTGGGGATAACCCTCGGAGTACTTGTTCGTGAAAACGCTGGCAAGGGCTTCGCGCACGGCCTTGCTTGCTAGGTTCTCGCTGGGGATGAGTTCCAAAACGTTTTGCTGGCGTTCCTCCTCGGATTTAATTGCCTGCGCAACGCGTTCGTCGGAAATCATTTGCGGTGAATCGCTCCTTCAATGGTCTTCCATTTGCCGCACGACTTTTCTTCGCGGCACTCCAGCTTGCTGACGCACGAAGGCCCGGCGTTCTCAAAGATGAGGGGCGAAACCTGCTTGCATAATTCAAGCATTTTTTCGGCCATGGCGCGAATCTCCCATTGGGCGCGCGCGCACGTGCGCTTTTCAAAGAAGTAAAGCAGCTCCCGGCAGTTCATGGTTATGACTATCTTGGTTTCGCAGGCGTTTGGGAGAACGAAGCGGGCGTCCTCTTTTTTCACTCCCGAGTCAACGAATTCGCCGTATAATTCCGCGGCTTCCCCCATGAATTCCTCGAAGCGCTTTCTCTGGCCGCCTTGAATGCTTTCGGGAACGATGTAGTTGAAATCGCCGGCGTTCACGTAGCGCTGGCTTTGCTGGGAGTAGGAAGCGATTCGGTGGCGCACGAGCTGGTGGGAGCACGCGCGCGAGATGCCTTCCACGGCGAACGTGAACGAGGCGTGTTCCAGCACGGAGTGGTGGCCGCTCTTCAAGAGCATTTTGACGAGTTTTCCGGCTTCTTCGTTGGAAAGTGATTCCGACAACTCGCTTGCCCCCCGCGCGCTGTAGCATTGCCTTGCCGCGGCGGCGCACAAGCGGTCCGGGTTCGGGGTATGCTCCAATAACACGACGTTCAAACTAGTTTCACTCAAGGCAATCCCACCAACCATTAAAACGCGGCCAAAGTTAATATTGGTAATGGATGTTTTTGCCTGGCTGGAGTCCCTGCCCACGCCCAAGGAATGGCAATTGGAGCGGATGAAGGCGTTGGTTGAGGCGAGCGGGCTCGACTTGAAGCAATTGAATGCAGTGCACGTGGCTGGAACCAACGGTAAGGGTTCGGTTTGCGCTTTTGTTGAAAGCGTTGCCCGAAAAAAAAAGAGAACCGGTTTGTACACTTCGCCGCACCTCGTGCGCGTGAACGAGCGCATCCGCGTCAACGGCGAAGAAATAAGCGATTCGCGCCTCAACGAACTAATTGAGTGGGTCAAGCCGTTGCAGGAGGGGGCGGAAGCAAGTTTTTTTGAAACCCTTACCTTGATGGCTTTCAAGCACTTCATAGATTGCGGCGTGGAACTCGCCGTTGTTGAAACGGGTTTGGGTGGGCGGCTGGACGCCACCAACGTCCTCCCGCAAACCCTGGCCGTGATAACCGACGTGTCAATTGAGCACGCGGAAAAACTCGGCAACACCGTGCGCGAAATAGCAGCTGAGAAAGCCGCAGTAATCAAGGGCGAAAAAGCTGTTTTGGGTTGCAAGGGGGAAGCGCTTGAAGAGTGCTTGAAGAGGGCACGCAACCCCGTAGTCGTGGGCGAACCGCAAAACGTTGTGGTGTCATGGGAGGGCACGCGTTTTCGTTACGGCGGAGGATGCGAATGGAAAACGAACCTGATAGGTAGGCATCAGGCGCGCAACGCGGCAACCGCAATAGAGGCGTGCCGGCTCCTCGGCTTTTCCGACGACGAAATTGCTTGCGGCCTTGAAAAAGCGGAGTGGCCCGGCAGGTTTGAATTGATTGGGAATGGAGTCGTGTTGGATGGAGCGCACAATCCGGCGGGA
>Ga0210057_1007589_pt1 | contig 13086 bp, 15 predicted proteins | sample CryGeyCG2114_010_2_FD_183968 | JGI IMG/M metagenome (GOLD analysis project Ga0210057, IMG submission 183968) | Groundwater microbial communities from aquifer - Crystal Geyser CG10_big_fil_rev_8/21/14_0.10 (SPAdes) (version 2) | ecosystem: Environmental > Aquatic > Deep subsurface > Groundwater ... | reverse complement strand
CGAATTTATCAAAATCACGGGTTCCGGATACATAGAGGGCACGGCTAGGAATTAATGAGCCCATAAATCCCGGCTACGCCGTGATTGGGTGTTCCCGGCGCAGCCGGGATTTAGCGGGATTTAGCCTTGACCAGAGTCGTAATTATTGATATTCTTTTTTGTATATTGAATAACCTAATTAGGGTTGTTTTTGGTTGAATATGCCTACGATAAATCAATTAATAAAAAAATCGAGAAAGAAAGTTGAGAAAAAGCAAAAGACGCCGGCGATGCTGCGCGGTTTTAACGTTCTTGAGAATCGTCCGACCAGTTATTCCTCGCCTTTTAAACGGGGGGTTTGTCTTCAGGTCAAAACAGTTACTCCTAAAAAACCCAACTCCGCTCTTCGTAAGGTCGCCAGAGTCCGTCTCACCAATGGAATGGAGGTCACCGCGTATATTCCGGGGGAAGGACATAATCTCCAAGAACACTCCATAGTGCTTATCCGTGGAGGAAGGGTTAAAGACCTTCCGGGTGTTCGTTATCATATTGTCCGCGGAGTTTTGGATTCGACCGGCGTTGTCGGACGTAAACAACAGAGGTCAAAATATGGAGCCAAGAGGCCTAAAAAAGAAACATCATGAGAAGACCGGTTAAAATAAAATATGGGGTCAAACCCGATCCTACTTATAATTCTCTTCTGGTTGAGAAGATCACTAACCAGATAATGCAAGACGGCAAAAAATCCATTGCTCGGAAAGTCGTTTATGACGCGCTTTTGGAAATAAAGAAAAAAATAAAAACGGAAAATCCTTTGGAGGTCCTCGAAAAAGCGATCGAGAATATTTCTCCGCAGATAGAGGTTCGTTCACGAAGAGTCGGAGGAGCCAACTATCAGGTTCCGCGCGAAGTCCGTGATCAGCGAAAATTGGCGCTCGCCGTTCGTTGGCTTGTATTGGCCACTCTCGCGACTAAAGGCAAAAAAATGTCGGAAAAATTGGCAAACGAATTAATAGCGGCATCCAAAAAAGAGGGCGCGGCTTATAAAAAGAAAGAAGACACTCACCGTATGGCTGAAGCCAACCGGGCGTTTGCTCATTTTGCTTGGTAATTTATCTTAAATAAAAAATTCGGAACTACATGTCCAGGGAATATCCTATTGAACGAACCAGAAATATCGGGATTATAGCTCATATAGACGCCGGAAAGACCACGGTCTCTGAGCGGATACTTTTTTATACCGGGATTTCTCATAAAATAGGTGAAGTGCATGAAGGCGCGGCGATTATGGATTGGATGGAACAGGAGAAGGAACGCGGTATTACGATCACGGCGGCGGCGACCACTACTTTTTGGAGGCCGACTTATCTCCCGGAGGAACAAAGAACCAAAGATAAAGAATTTCGGATAAATATTATTGATACTCCCGGACACATTGATTTTACGGTAGAGGTCCAGCGTTCGCTTCGGGTTCTTGACGGAGCGGTTGTTGTCTTTGATGGCGTTGCCGGCGTAGAACCGCAATCCGAGACGGTTTGGCGCCAGGCCGATAAGTTCAAAGTTCCCCGAATTTGTATGATAAACAAACTTGATCGTATGGGCGCGTCTTTTGATAAATCTCTTGCTTCAATTTACGAACGCCTTACTCCTAATGCCATTCCCGTAACAATTCCCATTGGCCACGAACAGCAGCATGAAGGAATAATTGATTTATTGCGAATGAAGGCGATAAAATTTATGGGTGACCATGGAGAAAAATTGGTACTCGAGGAAATCCCCGATTCTCTTAAAGAGAGTGCTGCCGGTTGGAGAAATAAAATGGTGGAAAAAATAGTTGAGACAGACGATGTTTTGGCGGAAAAATATCTTGACGGCAATGAAGTTAGCGTTGAGGAATTAAGAAAAGCTTTAAGAACAGCAACGCTCGCCGGGCATCTTGTGCCTATTTTTTGCGGATCCGCCCTTAAAAATAAAGGAGTGCAGATAATGCTCGATGGCGTAGTCGATTACCTTCCTTCACCGGTTGATCTTCCTCCAGTGAACGGCCTTGAGCCGGAGACCGAAAAGCCCGAGACCAGGGAAGCAATTGACGAGGCCCCTTTTTCTTCGCTTGCGTTTAAACTTCAAACCGATATTTATGTGGGGCAACTCACCTTTTTTCGCGTATATTCAGGCACTTTAAAAGCGGGGTCTTACGTCCTTAACGTAACCTCTGGCCAGAAAGAGCGGGTTGGCCGAATTTTGAGGATTCACGCCAACTCCCGGGAAGAGTTACAGGAGATCCGCGCGGGGGAGATTGGCGCGATAGTCGGTCTTAAAAATACCAAGACTGGAGATACTCTTTGCGACCCGGAGCATCCGATACTTTTGGAAAAGATAGATTTTCCCGAACCGATGGTATCTCTTAGGATTGAACCGAAGACCAAAGCGGACCAGGAAAAAATGGGTCTTGCCCTTAAACGTCTGTCGGAGGAAGATCCCACTTTTCGTATCAAGACCGACCCCGAAACTTTGGAGACTATTATATCGGGAATGGGGGAGCTCCATCTGGATATTATTGTTGATCGGATGCGCCGTGAATTTAAAGTTGAGGCAAATGTCGGGAAACCGCAAGTGGCTTATCGAGAAACTATTCAAAATGAAGCTGAGGCCGAAGGTAAATACATCCGCCAGTCCGGAGGACGAGGGCAATACGGACACGTCCGTTTAAGGGTAGAACCCCAAGAACGCGGCAAGGGGAATGAATTTATCGACGCCATCAAAGGAGGAGCAATCCCTAAGGAGTTTATTCCGGCCGTTGAAAAAGGAGTGCGCGAAGCCATGGAGCGAGGAGTATACGCGGGTTATCCTATTGTTGATACCAAAGTAACTCTTTATGACGGGTCGTTCCATGATGTGGACTCCTCAGAAGGAGCATTTAAAATCGCGGGATCCATCGCTTTACAGGAGGCGGCCAGACGGGCAAAGATGATTGTTCTTGAGCCAATCATGAAAGTTGAAGTGGTCACGCCTGAGAATTTTCTCGGGGACGTTTCGGGGGACCTTTCTTCCATGCGCGCGCGTATCGAGAACATGGAGAGTCGTTACAATATGAAAGTAATAGACGCCAAAGTTCCTTTGGGAGAAATGTTCGGGTATATCACCACGCTTCGTTCTCTTACCGAAGGCCGAGCTTCTTATACTATGGAATTCGATCACTATGAGAATGTGCCGACAAATATTGCGGAACTTATAAAAGAGGGTAAAGTTAAATAATATGTCGGAGAATAAAGACCCTAAAGAAATTAAAAAAGAAGAAGACGAGACCATCTTTCAAGAGCTTTTGAAAGAGGATTTTGAGTTGAAGGCGGACCTTGATGATCTGCCGATTTAATATAAAAAAAAGTATCATTTTTAAGTGAGAAATGGCTTTAAATAGGCCATTTTTTGATATTGACTTTTTATTTTATAATTGATATAATACTGACCAATAAGTTATTTAGTTCGTTGATTTTTATATAACACTCAAACTTGAAAAGGAGAGAGAGATGAGGAAGATTATTGTTTTGTTGTTGTCGATTGTGCTCGTCATCGGAACGGTTTTCGTTGCCGAGGCGGGCAGGGGTTTTTATTCACGTAGCGAGCACGTCTCGCGCAAGCTTCCGGGCGGAGGGTATCATTCCGTCCACACTTACAAGTCCGGGCACGGCTACGGTGGTTATCATCGTCGTGGCAATGGACTGCTCACTGTGGCCGCAGTGATTGGCGGTCTCGCTATTATCAATTCGATAACGAGGCCGCAAGCACCGCAGTACTATGAGGTTGCGCCTCGGCCATCTCCTGTTGTTTACGGGAGCGCACCGATTGTTAGGCGGGTAATTGTTCGGAATGAGACCCCGGTCCGGGTGGAGGTCATAATGACCTACGGAGAGGGGCCATACCAACAGATAATCTCGCTGGGGTTTCTTGAGTCGGGGTCGTCTTTGGAAATGACTCCTCCGGTTTATGATTCTCGAGTTTGGTTCTCGGCAAGAGCGAGGACCACCCGGGGATTGGAAAGCTCCATCGAGAGATGGACATACGTCTCCTCTTATTCTCGGTATAACGGGAAAAAGGAGATTGTGTTTAACTCTCGTGACTGGGGGGCGTCCTTAGTCACGGATGCTCGGGTCAAGTATTCTCGGGCTCCGCAAATAGAAGAACCTCCCGATTGGCAGTTCGAAGAGGAGGAGTCTTCCAAACTCTCCGAGCGCGAGCGAATAAAGCTCAAGCTCGGAAAGTTAAAGTCCAGGATGGACAAGCTTGACGCGCGCGAGGAGCGCGCCGAAGATCTCGGAGGGTATGACCCATAAGGGTGTTGTTGTGTGGGGGCTGGTGGAAACATCAGCCCCCTTTTTTTAAGTTTAAAACTAAATTTTATTTATTTCGTGGTTCGGGTTTAATTTGAAATTTAGATCCTGAACTTTAGATTTTAATTTGCGCGTGTTACCATTCTGTTATGGAATTATTCAAGCTAAGTTCTCAAAACCATCGGGAGACCAGAAAAATAGCTCGTATTTTATCAAAAGAGATCCTGCGGTCCGGACCATGGGATGGCGCGGTAATCGTGGGTCTCGTCGGAGATCTCGGAAGCGGTAAAACCGTTTTCGCCCAAGGATTTGCCGAAGGGCTCGGCATTAAAAATTCCGTTAAAAGTCCGACATTTGTTTTGGTTAAAAATTTTAAAATTTTAAGATCTAAGTTCAAAACTTTTTCTCATATTGACGCATATCGTCTAAAAAATGCCGGAGAGTCCCGGCCTCTCGGCTGGTCAGATTGGGTGCGTGATTCTAAAAAGATCATTTTGGTCGAATGGGCCGACCGGATAAAAAAAATAATGCCTTCTCCCCGGATAGAAATCAAATTTGAAATAAAACCCAAAGAAAAACGCATGCTTAATTTTTTTGTTATTAAAGGAAATGGCAAAACCAATATCAAAAATAAAAAAAGAAAAAAGTAAAACACTCGTATTGCTTGATGCCCACGCCATACTCCACCGGGCCTTTCATGCTTTGCCTCAATTTGTTTCTCCTGCGGGAGAGCCGACCGGAGCGATCTATGGTTTTTCAGTCATGCTTTTAAAAATCATAAGAGACATTAAGCCGGATTATATCGCCGCGGCCTATGATCTTAAAGCCCCGACGTTTAGGCACCTTATTTATGACAAATATAAGTCTCACCGAAAAGAAGTCGATAGGGCGCTGGCTCCTCAATTTGAAGGGTCGCGCGAGATACTAAAAGCTTTCGATATACCGGCATATGACAAGGAGACTTACGAAGCCGACGATATTATCGGAACGCTCGTTGAGCATCTGAAAAAAGAAAAGAATTTGAATATAGTAATTGCGTCCGGAGACCTTGACGCTCTCCAACTCGTAAAAGGGAAAAAGGTGCGCGTTTACACCCTACGCAAAGGCATTGAAGATACGGTGTTTTACGATGAGAAAAAAGTGATTGAAAGATACGGCTTCGGGCCTGAACTTGTTACGGATTACAAGGGCTTGAAAGGCGACCCTTCGGATAATATACCGGGAGTCGCCGGCATTGGTGAAAAAACCGCATGCGATCTTATAATAAATTTTGGGAGAGTGGAAAAAATATTGGAGACGGCAAAAAAAGCCCCGAATAAGATGCTTAAGGCCGGTATAAAAGAAAGAATAATAAGGATACTGGGAGAAAAAAGCGAGGACGCTCTTTTTTCAAAAGAGCTCGCGTCTATAAAAAAGAACGTTCCTATAAGTTTTTCTCTTGAAGAAATGTACTGGCAGAATTTTGATAAAAACGATGTTGCGGTCTCTTTTAAAAGGTTCGGGTTTTTTAGTCTGGTCAAGCGCATTCCCGATAATGAGCCAAAAAGAATAGAAACGTCGACGATAAAAACTCTCGACCTTTTTTCTTCCGAAGCAAACGATCTCATAAAAACATCACCCGTCATTTTTTGGTCCGTGTTTGAGGATGTTTTGTACGCCGTAACCTCTGGTGGGGTGGTTGTAGCGTGCGATAAAAAAGATATCCCGACTCAAAAAGAAGAACTTAAAAAAATATTCCTCGGAAAAACGAATTGCGCCTTTCATATAAAGCAAATTTGGCATTTTTTATGCCCTTTTGGCATAAAGCCGGTGTTTGAAGATGATCTCAAGATAATGTTTTGGGTTTTAAATCCCCATCGCACCGATCCGTCATTTGAAATGATGGTCTCCGTCGTTTTATCAACAGATGCCTCCGCGCCCGGGTCTTTTTCCAAAATGCCAGAAATTTTTAATAAACTTTTGAGCGATATCTCGGAGAAAAATCTTAAAGAGGTTTATCGCGACATAGAAATGCCTCTCGTGGGCGTTCTTTTTGATATGGAAAACGCGGGAGTCTTAATCGATGTTAAAAAACTTGAGATTCTTGAAAAAAAATATACAAAAGAGATACGGGGCATAGAGAAAAAAATACACGAATTTGCGGGCGAGATTTTTAATGTTAATTCGCCGAAAGAACTTTCGCGGGTGCTTTTTGAAAAAATGCAGCTGCCTATCAAAGGAATAAAAAAAACGGAAACCGGCTGGCGATCCACCCGATTTTCGGAGCTTTTTAAACTTAAAAATACGCACCCGATAATCGATAATATTTTAAAATACCGCGAGTTTGCCAAACTTCTTTCGACCTACATCGAAGTTCTTCCGAAGCTTGCGGACGGCAATAATAAAATTCATACGACCTTTAACCAGACCGGAACGGTAACCGGGCGCATGTCTTCCTCTGAGCCCAATGTACAACAAATACCCAACCGAGGAGATTTGGGAGGAGAGATACGCGAAGCTTTTCGGGCGCAAAAAGACAGGGTCTTTTTTGCCTGCGATTATTCCCAAATCCAACTGCGCATCGCGGCTTATTTATCGAAAGATAAAAAAATGCTTTCTATTTTTAAGGAAGGCAAGGATATCCATACGGCCACAGCCGCCGGAGTTTTTAATGTGAAAGAAGATGAGGTGACTTCAAAAATGCGCCGGCATGCCAAGGTGATAAATTTCGGCATTCTTTATGGTATGGGGGTAAACTCCCTTGCCGAGAACCTGGGGGTCTCAAAAGAAGAAGCAAGAAATTTTTTGAAAGAATATTTTGATAATTTTTCGGGGCTCGCCTATTTTTTTGAACAAGTTAAAATGGACGCCCGTCTTAAGGGATATGTCGAAACCATATTTGGACGCAAAAGATATCTGCCCGAGATAGTTTCGGCATATCAAGAAACCCGGCGAGAGGCTGAACGCATGGCGATAAACGCCCCCATTCAGGGAAGCGAGGCGGATATTATAAAATTGGCAATGATAAAGATCGGGGAATTTTTGAAGAACGATCCCCGCCTTAATAAGAAAATAAAATTGATTTTGCAGATACACGATGAATTACTTTTTGAGGCCGATAAAGACGCAATCCTTGATGCGCGCGAGGCGTTTAAGCCGATACTTGAGAATATATGCGGCGATAAGATGACTCTACCGGTTGAATTCAAAGCCGGACCGGACTGGGGTGGTTTAAAGTCGTTCTAACGCTGGGAGAACATGGAACATTGTGGTTTTATGGCAGTTTTAATATAATTACTTATATTATTAATTTAGTTGATTATGAGTGATAATACGGCAATCGGAGGTAAAAATAATATTTTGGTCGTTGAAGACGATAAATTTCTCCGTGATCTTTTAGTGAACCGCCTTATTCGGGAAGGATTTAATGTAGTTAATGTTATTTCCGGAGCGGAAGCCCTTGAAAATATCAGCACTTTAAAACCGGATCTTATTATGCTTGATCTGGTTTTGCCGGGCATGGATGGGTATGAAGTTCTTAAAATATTAAAGGAAAATCCCAATACCGCGGGTATTCCGGTAATGATTCTTTCAAATCTGGGGCAGAAAGACGAAATAGACAAAGCCATAAATATGGGCGCGGCATCTTTTTTGATCAAAGCAAATTTTACTCCTTCAGAAATAGTCAGTAAAGTTAAAAATATTCTTGGTAAAGATTCTTCAGGTTAACTTGAAAAATGATTTATCTTTTATACGGGTCTGACTCCGTCTCCATACACGCGAAGATCCGGGGTATTATCGAGGCTTTTTTAAAAAAAGGCGGCACCATGGGCGCTGTTTTTAAAATTGACGACGATAATTTTTTAGCGGAAAGTTTTGAAAATTTAATAGTGACAGAGGGAATGTTCGAGCGGAAAAGACTGATTATCGCCAAGGACGTTCTTTTCAATAAAAAGACCGGGAAATCCGCCGTTGATATTTTATTAAGAAGAAGGGATGTGTCGGGATCAACGGTTATTTTCCAGGAGCGGGACTTATCGGCAAAAGATTTAAAGTCGCTTGGTAAGCTGGATATAAAAATTAACAGATATGATCTCAAAAAAAATCTCCGACCTGCGGAAGTTTTTAATGCATTCGCGCTAACCGATGCCGTAGGCGCGCGTGACAGGAGACTTTCATTTTTTTTATTTCATAAAGCCCTTTATTCGGGCATTGCCGATGAAGAGATATTTTGGAAAATTTATAGGCAATATAAGAATCTGATTACGATATCCGGTTTGAAGGACGGATCTAAAATTTCGGAAAGGACGGGACTTCATCCTTATGTTGTTAAAAAATGCAGTTCTTTTTTAAAGAATTATAGCGATAAAGAGCTTAAGAATGCTTTTGAAAAATTAATGTCTCTCTGGGTGGATTCTCGGCTTAAAAACGTTGAGCTGTCGGGGGGGTTAGAGTTATTCTTGTTATCTTTGTAGTCTTGAGGATTAACCGGCAAAACTAAAACGCCGCAAAGGCGATGTCGAGGCAGATTTGGGATAAATTTTAGATCTATTTTTTATTTTTGTTTATCGCTATTGCCAGGCGGGATTTTTTTCGCGAGGCGGTATTTTTCTTTATAACTCCTTTTTGGGCCGCCTTGTCGAGAGCTTTGTATGCGAGAGGTATAAGTTTAAAAGCTTCTTCTGTTTTACCCGCTTGCATAAGTTTGTTTATTTCTTTTACCTTATTTTTTAATTCATTTTTTCGTTTAAGGTTGCGGGCTTGTTTGCGTTTTGATTGTCGCAAGGCTTTTTTGGCTGATCTTAATATTGGCATATCAGTAATCGTAGAGGAAAGTTTTGAAGAAGTCAACGCTTTTTTGTTTTCGCTGGTATCGTGAATATAAGTCCGCGGGGGTTTCATGGGGGGCGGTTTATTTTTAAAGTTTCTATATTTAATGTATATTGTTATAAATATGAAAAGGAGGAGGATCCCACGATATTTTTTTGAACGTTCCGCGGTTGAAGTTTCCAGGAGTATATTGGGTAAATATTTGGTTGCCTCTGACCGGTCCGGGAAAATAAAAGAAGGGCGCGTGGTTGAGGTTGAGGCGTATGTTGGTCCTCATGACCGGGCGTCGCATGCCTATAAAGGCAAAATAACCCCGCGGAACAAGGCCGAATTTTTGCGCGGCGGTTATGTTTATATTTATCTTGTCTACGGGATGTATTGGCAATTAAATATAGTCACCGGTAAAAAAGACCACCCCGAGTGTTTTTTGATACGAGCTGTTGAAACAGAAGGAAGGGCGGGGGAGGCGTCGGGTCCGGGTAAATTATGCCGTTATTTCGGGTTTGATAAGGATTTTTACGGAGAAGACGTCGGCAAATCGCCAAAAATTTGGTTTGAAGACCGGAATGAAAAAATTTTTCCGAAGAACATAGCTTGTTCCAGGCGTGTAGGCATTGATTATGCCGGACGATTTTGGGCATTACGGAAACTGCGCTTTTATTTAAAAGGAAGCTCCGTAATCACAAAATTAAATAAGAGTAAATTTTAATTTTTGATTGATTTTTTTGCTCAGAGTTATATGTCCTGCGTAAGTATAATTAGGAGGATTTATCACAGGCGAGGATCAATTTCTGATGGCTAAATTTTTAAATTTAAGATCAATATATCGTTAGGGTTTAGGTATTTTTAATTTCTCTTTATTCGCCACCTCATTTATTTTATTGATGAATTCAGACGGAGTATAATTGGCTTTAATTATATAATCTTTTGCGCCAAGTTCCATAGCATGGTCGATATCGCTTTGTTGTCCCAGATTTGAAATGACTATAACCGGAATATCGGCAAGCCGAGGGTCGTTATTTTTAATGCGCATAAATTCAAAGCCGTCCATTCCAGGTAGAATAAGATCAAGCAGGATTATATCCGGATGGTCATTTCGTAAAATGTCGAAAGCCTTTTCTGCCTCCAGGCATGAGTTCACGGCGAATCCCGCCTCAACAAGTTTTCTTTTAATGATGTCTAAGAGAAATTGGTCATCGTCTATCACTAGGATCTTTTTTTGCGCCATTTTTTGTTTTTCCGGCATTAATCTTTCAGGTTGTCTTTTATTTTTTGTAAAACTTCATCCGGAGTAAATTCGGGCTTTATCAGAAAGTCTTTGGCGCCTAATTTTTTTGCCCTGTCTATCTCAACTTCTTGTCCCGAGTTTGAGATGATAATAACAGGAATATCCGAAAGAGAGGAGTCGGAATGCATTACTTCTAAAACATCAAACCCGCTGTATTTAGGCATCACAATATCGAGCAAAACCAGATCGGGTTTGCTTTCGCGCAACCTTTCCAACGCCACCTCGCCGTCAAACGCTTCTACTGTCTGGTAGCCGGACGAACGGAGCTTAGATGCTATGGATTTTAAGAGCCCCTCGTTATCTTCAGCTATAAGAATTTTTTTCATATTATTTTTTATTAATTATAAATATATGCAAATATTACCATATTTTTATTTGGTTAACAATTCAATCCTTTTTCGGATTACCTCAAAATCACTCTTAAGTATTGATATGCCGTATTTAACGCGATTACGGCTGTAAAATGTCCTCGGTGCGCCCGTTTATTGAGATAATCACATTATCTACCGTAGGGAATTGCGTTAATGTTTCGGTTATTTGAGTCCTGATAGTGGAAACTCGGCAGGACCCACCGACTTGGAATTCAAGCCGGTCGTCAAAATCTATTTTAGCCGTTCCGTTCTCAATAGTGAGGCTTTGGATATTAACTCCGGTGTTTAAACTCGTGAAGAACCCCTCGTTTGTCTCATTTTGAGTCGTTCCCTTCAATAGTTCGTTCAAAGCGGCTCTGGCTACTGTCTGTGTTCGGGGTACCTCCCGCTCAACCGCGAAAACTTTATTGCAGGAAAATTCCGGGTCTAATTCGCTGTTATTAAAATAAACTTTCACCTTCATCATTTCGGAAGGGGATTGTATGAATTTCACCGGGACTCTTAATTCATCCGCATGTTCCGGCAGACCTGAAGGATTGTTTTTTTTAAGAACAAGAGTGCCCTCTCGCGTCGCAGGATGCGCAAAGTTTAATTCCACTTTAAACGGTACGAAATCCGTGGCCATCCAGTCGGATTGGGCCTGGGCTATACCAATAACCAGCAAATTGCCGTCGTCGTCAAAAAGCTTAATCGGGAAACTCGCTTCAAAATACCAATTACCTCGAGCCTCTCCCTCGATCAAAAGAGGGCTTTGGACGGTTTGGTTCGGGCGGGGGTTGTCTATTTTGATCATGTCCGTCTTTTCAATTTCGTTGCCGATATCTTCTGCTAAATTTTTCCCGTCGGGAGTCCGGCATTGCCGGGGGTAACTTTCCATTACGGGGTAGCCGGACGCTACGCACAAATCAAAATTGTCGATAACGACTGCCGGCGCTTCGGTAGTTTTGTTGACCGCAAAATAAGCGACGGCCCCTACGAGAACCACGAGCGCTAATATTAAAATAAAAAGTATTGTATTTTTATTCATAATATTATTATTTTACCATACTTTTTTAATTAGGTGTCGTTATTTATCGTAATTCTTATATTTTAAAATAAAAGTTAAAAATATAATAAAAAACCGTCCGGTTATTCGGACGGATCTGGTAGCCATCTTATTTGTATAAGGAAAGAATTGAGTTGTTTGTTATCCAAAAACAGCAAAGGTAAAGCTCATGTTCCGCATAACTCTCTTACGTCTTGCGAATGCCTTTTTCTGCTTAATATTTTAAGCAAATCCCCGGCTTTTACGAAGTCGAAGCATCCGGTTATGGGTTTTGAGCATTTATCGCAACGTTTCAAGTTGTCCCCGCGGTTGGAGGGTTTTGTTTTTTAAAAAGCATCTCCGAGGCTTTGAACTCGTAATTTTGTTCTGCCATTTTTAAAAGACAGGAGAACTTTCAATACTATTCCGCAAGTCAAAGATTTGTTGCCGGTATTGCTTGTGGTGTAAAAAGTATCATCCGAAAGATCGAGTCGTATCTTGATAGTATAATTTGATCTTTTATTCGGTTTTGCGCCATCTGCGCCCCGTCCCATCTGATTGTGCAGCCATATATCCAATATTTCTTCGATAGCCCTTTTTTTGGTATTGGTCCTTATCACAGTATTATCGGGATGTTTGACGTTGAACATGATCTCGATCGTGATATCGGCTTTAGGCACGAAACACCTCCCTTTTTTAATTCTGATAAAAAGATATCAGAGACAGCGGGTTATTTCAAGTAGGTCAAGGTTGCTTTTAAAGAACCGCATTAGGTTTTCGGATTTTTACGTTGAAAACAGAAAGAGGCCCTATTTTTAGAAGTGGCTCGCCAACCCGGAAACTTTCTCCCAATTTATGACGCTCCACCAGGCATTGATATATTCGGTCCGGCGATTTTGATATTTAAGATAGTAGGCATGCTCCCAAAGATCAAGGTTTAATATGGGGGTTTTACCTAAAGAAAGAGGGTTGTCTTGGTTTGATGTTTTAATTATTTCCAATATTCCGCCTTTCTTTATAATGAGCCAAACCCATCCGCTTCCGAAAAGATCCGCCGCGTTTTTTGTAAAATCGGTTTTAAATTTTTCAAAACCGCTGAAACTATCTTTTATTTTTTCTTTAAGATCCCCCGTTGGCTCCGATCCCTGTTCGGGTCCGAGTATTTGCCAGAATAAACTATGGTTGGCGTGTCCTCCTCCGTTATTAATGACCGCTTGTCTTATTTCCTCCGGGATACGGTCTGGGCTTGAAAGGAGATCTTCAATGGTTTTTTCCGAAAGGTCGGGG
>Ga0210057_1007587_pt1 | contig 13088 bp, 9 predicted proteins | sample CryGeyCG2114_010_2_FD_183968 | JGI IMG/M metagenome (GOLD analysis project Ga0210057, IMG submission 183968) | Groundwater microbial communities from aquifer - Crystal Geyser CG10_big_fil_rev_8/21/14_0.10 (SPAdes) (version 2) | ecosystem: Environmental > Aquatic > Deep subsurface > Groundwater ... | reverse complement strand
AGCCCTGATAATTAATTTTTTATTTACTCCCCTGCTTGCCCCCAAAACTCTTACCCCAAAATCGCAGGCATCAACAATGGCTATCGGCGCTCCAATTCTTAAACTAATTGTTTCAGCCGTTTTATCGGGCTGAAAAGGACCCTTTGAAACATAGGTATTGTAGGGAGGAATAACATAAGAGGCCGCTCCGTCCACTGCCCTGGCTTGGTCGCCGGCAATTACATAAAACAGCCCTTTTATTCCAAAGGATTTCGCAATTCCTCCAAAAAAAGTGGCAACAAGTATTCGCAACACTCCAACCTCATCAATAGCCAGTTGCATTGTTTCTGGAGAGCTAATGCCGATGCCAATGGGGGTTTTGGTCACAAAACGAACCAAAAATCGAGCCAGCTTTGAGGGTTTAACCTGGTCTTTGGGATAAGCCCGGCCCTGGCTGACAGCAACAGCCTTCTCGCCGATAAAAACAATGTCGTCGGGCTTCAGATATTCTTTTGCGTATCTCTCAACAATCGCTGCCAAATCTCCATCTTGGGGAGTAATCAGATGGGTTTTTATTGGATACCTGGCGTATTTTTTTCCTGCCACTTGGATAATTAAATTTTTCCCTTGATTTGGTAATGGTTCCATAAAAGCGGAGATTTCTTATTATTCTTTATTGTAATATGTTTGTCTTTACTTGACAAATCTTTTCTGCGCCGATAAAATAGAATTGTTCTAGTAAGTCGGGTGATCGCCCTGTGCGAAATTCGCATGGGGAGGAAAGTCCGAACACCCGCCCTATCGGGCAGCAAGGTAGCGGGTAACGCCCGCACGCGGTGACGCGAGAGTTGCGAGCAGAGACGACTGAGGCCGAAAGGCCGAAGGAGTCCTCCGAAGCTCAAAAGAGCGTAGGAGGACAAGTTCAACTATAGGTTAGGGTCCTCCTTCGTCCCACTTTTAGTGGGACTTCGGAAGGACACTTCAACTAAAGGTTGAAGTGAAACGGCTAAACACTTACCCGGGTGCAAGAACAAACATTTCGACAATCTCCGGATTTGTCGAAGTGAAAAGTAGTTCGCTTGATCCTGAGAGTAATCGCAGGACCAGACAGATGATCACCATCCCGCTTTCAGCGGGAACAGAACTCGGCTTATAGACTTGCTAGAACACTAAAAACCCCGCAGATAATCTGCGGAGTTTTTAGTTGGTTTAGATATCTCGGTTTCAAAATAATTTCTGATTATGCTCTTGAGCATTTAGGGCTTCATTAACTAAACTGTCGGCTGTCTTATTTTTTTCTCGCGGAATGAGAGTAAATTTAATTTTTTTAAAATCGATCCTTATATTCCACGCTTCAACGAATAAAGCTTGAATTTTTGGCTCTAAAATTTTATATTCGCCTTTCAATTGTTTTGTTAAGAGCTCAGAGTCCGACCTTATTTCAATTTCGGAATTTTTAGCTATTTTTTTCCCAAAGAGAGCTTTAAATTTTCTTAAGGCAAAAATTACTGCCCGATACTCGGCTTCATTATTGGTAAGGTTATCTCCTAAATACATAGAATATTTTTTAAAAATTTGGCCCTGCTCGTTGCAAAAAACAGTCCCGATTGCCGCCGGTCCCGGATTACCCCGAGAACCGCCGTCAGTATAAATTATTATTTTTCTCATACTTGTTTATTTAATCAGCATAAATCAGCTATTATCGGCATAAATCAGCGTTAAACCAATGTTCTCCGCTGATAACCGCTGATTTTGGCTGATTAATGCTGATATTGTTTGTTAAAGTATTGGATTACCCGAACTATAGTGAAGGGTGAAAAAGAGATTTTATCTCTTTGATCAGGCAATTTTTAAATTTTTCCAGATTTTCATTTTTTATTCTAAAACCGGATGCCCGAGGATGACCGCCGTAAGTTAAGAGATATTTTGAACATTTTTTCATCAAAGTAACGCTGTTAATATCGTCCGGAATTCTGACCGTACCCTGGGATTCCGTTTTCATTTTTTTATAAAGAAAAGTTGGTTTCTGGTATTGCTGGCAGGTAACCGAAGCGGCCGCTCCCATTAATTCCATCTCAAAAAAAACGTCTCCCTCAAAAATAATCGGTTCATTTTTTCCGACTATTCTTTTTTCAATTTCTTCAATAATTTTCTCTATGGCTGCCCTTCTAATTTTGTTTTTAACCAAAAACTCTTCAATAAATATTTTGGCTTCTTCTAAAGAAGGAGTGTTTAACAATCTAAAACTGGCCGGCAGCTGATTTTTTACGTCTCTGACATTGAGAATGGAAATCATTTTCCCAACCTTCTGCCGCATTCCGGTTAAACTGCCAAAAAATTCCGTTTCAAAAAATGCCTTAATGCCCGGCCGCCAGGAGTTCTCCAGGGATTGAAGCCCTTCTTCAATGAAAATTTTATTCTCAGATTCCTGGGGCATCATATCAGCTAAGGTAGCTAAGGCCGTTAATTCTAAAAAATTTTTTCTAAGGGCCGGCGTCATTTTATCTCTTAAAAGAAGTTCTGAAAGTTCAAAAGCAATTCCGGCCGTGGCTAAACCCTTAAAGGGATATTTGTCTCCTTTTTGTTTTGGGTCAACTATAATTTTAGCCTGCGGGAGTTTATCTAAAATTTCATGATGGTCAATGATAATTACTTCAAATCCTAATTTTTTAGCCTCCTTAATTTCTCGGAAATTCCCTATTCCGCAATCTAAAGCGATTAACAAAGCTGGACTGTGGTTTTTTAAAAAATTTAAACCAATTTCACTAATGCCGTAACCCTCAATTTCTCTGTCCGGAAAATAAACAGCAATAATTTTTCCGTTTAAATTCTGAACGGTTTCCTTCAAAATAATAACCGAAGTGGTTCCATCCAAATCCGCGTCTCCATAGAGAATGATGTTTTCTTTTTGTTTTATTGCTTTTAAAATCCGTTCAGCTGCTTTTTCTAAATTTTTTATTGCTAACATATTAAATAAACGAAGGTAAATTACCGAAAGAGACACTTCGCAGCCCCGCCCCGTAAATATTTATTGTTATTTTATCTAATTTAGGAGGCGGGGCGAGAAATAGCAGCAGCTGGAAATAATTTTGTTTATCCACTAAAGCTGACTGCGTGTCTCTTGAGGTAATTTGCCCGAGTTTATTATTGCAACGCCTCGATACCCGGTAATTTTTCGCCAGATAAAAATTCAAGCATTGCTCCGCCGCCGGTTGAAACATGATTGAATTTAGAAGATAGCCCCAATTTATTGATAAACTCTATTGTCTCCCCTCCTCCAGCTATTGAAAAGGCCCCGCTCTTAATAATAGCTTTGGCGATTTCTTCTGTTCCTTCGGAAAATTCCTTTTTTTCAATCATTCCTAAGGGCCCTGACCAAAAAATGGTCTTGGCTGAATTTATTTTTTCTTTAAAAAGTTTTATGGTTTCAGGTCCTATATCTTTCCCATCAATTTCATCAATTGGAGAAAGAATTTTTTGGGGACAACTTAAAAAAATGCCTTTTTCTTTTATTTCTCTTTGAATCAAGCCTCCGATGAGCACAAAATCGGCAACTTTTGAAATTTTATTAATTAATTCAGCTTTTGTTTCCACTTTAGCTCCTCCAACTACAACCACCAAGGGCTTCCTGGGATTTTCCATTAAATTAGTCAGGGTTTTGATTTCTTTCTCCAATAATAATCCCGCGCCCGAAGGCAGATATTTTGGAATTCCCGTGATTGAAGCGTGAGCTCTATGAGAAGCTCCGAAAGCGTCATTGATATAAATATCGCCTAATTTTGATAACGCTCTGGCGAAATTTAAATCTTCTTCCTCTTCTTCTTTATGAAATCTCAAATTTTCCAGAAGTAAAACTTCGCCCGGCTTCATCTCATCAGTTAATTTTTCAATCTTTTTGCCAACGCAATCTGGCGCCTTAGCTACAGGAATATCTAAATATTTCTCAAGTCTCTTCTGAATCGGAGCCAAACTCAATTCTTTAATTACCTTCCCTTCCGGCCGGCCCAAATGACTTATTAAAATTACTTTGGCCTCTTTTTCTGTTAGATATCTAATGGTAGGAATGCTTTCTTTAATCCGAAAATCGTCTAAAATATCCCCTCTTCCTTTTTGAAGGAGGAGGGGAACATTAAAATCACACCTGACTAAGACTTTCTTATTTTTAAAGTTAAAGTCCTTTATGGTCTTCATCTTTTTTGTCTTCACTTTCTATTTTTTTTAAAGATTCTTCTAAAACATTCTTTAACTCCTCCAGGTTAACTTCTTTTCTCTTTTTGGGTTTTTCCTCGGTCTTATTTTTTCTTGAGAAAAAAATCGGCTCTTTCCCAGCGATTTCTTGAAGAGAGACAGACGGGGCTGGGGCTGGGATTGGAACTGAAATCTCTTTTTCCCTTTGGAAAGATTTTTCTTCTCTTTCTTTCTGAATCTTCTTTAAACAGGATTTGCAATAAACAGGTCTTGAACCATCTGGCGAGAAGACCAATTTTGTCCATTTGCCGCAAACAACACACTTGGCATCGTATAAAGCTGTCTGACTTGATTGGGCGGGAACAATTTCGGGCAATTTCAACATCCCTATCCACCTGGCGATTTTATCCTCAATGATTTTGCGATGAGTTCCGTATCTTTCCCTGGAAATATTTATAATTTTTTCCTTGTTTGATTTCTCTGGCACTGGAAAAGGGGGAAGAGTTTGGGCTGAAAATGGTTTGCCGGCCAAGCCGTCAATCATCAGTTTTATATAAATGTTGTATTTTTTTAAATTGACGAAATTTTCGGCGGTGAAATCGGGAGCGAATTCTTTTTCTAAAACTTCGGCGTCCTCTGCCCCGATGCGGAAAGAAACTAAAGTTCCCATATTGCCAAAAACAGCATCTCTGACCTCTTCCTCCATCTGAGTAATGTATTGATGGCCCAAAATTAAAGCCAATCTGTATTTTCTGGCTTCGGATAAAACATTAACAAAAGACGTGGTGGCAAAGTTCTGGAATTCATCCACGTAAAGAAAAAAGTCTTTCCTTTCTTTTTCGGGAATATCCACTCTTGACATTGCCGCTAACTGGAGTTTGGTAATCAAAAGGGCTCCCAGAAGCATAGAATTATCCTCGCCAATTCTTCCCTTGGATAAATTAAGGATGAGAATTTTTCTCTCATCCATAATTTTTCTCATATCCAGTTTAGATTGAATTTGGCCGATAATGTTTCTAATCAGAGGAACGGAAATAAACTGACCGACTTTATTTTGAATAGCAGCTGTTGCTTCTACTTCGTATCTTTGAGTATATCTGGCAAATTCCTGGAGCCAAAAGGCCTTTATTACCGGGTCAGCAACCTTTTCCACCACTCTTTTCCGATAATCCGGGTCAGCCAGCATCCGATTAACGCCCAATAAGGTGGAATCCGGACATTCCAAAAGCGCCAGAATAGAGTTATTTAAAATATATTCCATGCGAGCCGACCAGACATCGGGCCAGATTTTTTTAAAAACACCCATTAAGCCGGAAGCTACCAGATGTCGGTGTTCTACACCGACTTTTTCCATAATGTTAAAAGCGATAGGAAAATCCAAATCTGCCGGATTAAAATAAATTACATCATTGATACGATTGGCAGGAATAAAATCCAACAATTCTTCAGCGGCTTCGCCGTGAGGGTCAACAAAACCTATGCCTTGGCCCTGCTGAATGTCCTGAATAGCCATATTTTGGAGCATGGCGGTTTTGCCCATCCCGGTTTTCCCAATCAAATACATATGCCTTCTCCGGTCGTCGGTCTTAATGCCGAATTTTCTTTTTTGGTTTCGGAAAGTGGTTTCTCCAAAAAAAATTATTTCATTTTGCATTGGCTTTTTAGTTAAACTATATAACCAATAAATACGGGCCTCCCCTTTAGCGCCTGTCTTACCCGAGCGATTGCTCGGGTATCTTATTCCATTGGCAGCTCTGAGGGCGCTCCCCCTTTCTTGGCCTCTATCCAGGGACCACCAGGAGCCGGAGCCACTACTTCTCCTGGGAAATGAAAAAGAGAAGCCAACTCCTCGGTATTTAAAATAAAGGTTCCTCCTGATAGCGGGTAAAAGGGAGGAAGCCTCTGGATATAGTTCCTGAATATTTTTCTGCATCTTAAATAATGCCGGCGCGGACGAAGAAGATTTAACGGCAAAAACCAGGATTTGTGAATTTTACAAAATGTCCTGCCCAAAGGAACCAGGCCATTAAGATTGGTGGTCATATAAGTGTTAAAGAAGGTAAAAGCCAATCTAAAATTTCCCCTGAAAAAAACTTCTCTTTTCCCAAAGTAAACAAACCTGATGGCGGTATCAAAGATCGGTTTTGTCATTTTTTCTTCCAAACCGGTGATTATTTCTCTTTCTCCCGGAGTAAGCTTCATTTCCGGCGGAATAATTTCTTGTGGTTTTTCTTCTTCGCCGACTTTTCCGGTAATTAAAATTCCAGCCGCTTCCTGGATTATCGGTTTTGGTTTTGGCTTTTCCGGCCTTCTGGCTAATTTATCTCTGATCGTTCTCCCTTTTTCAAGCCAGGCAGCCAAGTCCTCTTGGGCCCTCGGGGATGCCGCGATCTGAATCCAAAACTGTTCGCCCGGTTTCACTCTGGCCATTGCCTCCAAAAGATTAGCTATTGGATCAATTCTTTTCTCTTCCTTGAGTTCGTGTTCCGTTTCAAACTGCCGGTAAGTTCTAATGGGGTAATGGTCGTCTGCTACTAATGTATAATCTGTTCCAAAAAGGTCCCAATCTTGATTGGGCATGTTTTGAGGGACCAGTTTGGTATAATCAGCAACCTCCTGAAGCTCGGCTTCCGGATATTGAGAATAAATGGCCGCTTCCACTGAGTCCCGGTATTTCACCGGCGTTCTGATATAAAAATGAGTTTCTCCGTCTATGGCAGCAATTTCAAACTGCAAAGAAAGCTGAACTTGTCCGTCAATCCATTTTTCCCACCAGTCAGGCGGGTGATAAACAGCGCCGTGCAAACTGGCCATAACTGTTTCCATAGCCCTGATCGGTTTTAACACCTGTCTCGACATTTTTATCTCAAGCACAACTCGCGTTTGTTTCGGCATCCAACAATCAAATCTCCGCCAATAAAGATATAAAAATGAAAGCGGCTTCCATAAAATAAAAGGCAAAACCAACCACCACCAAGATTCTATAATCTCAAAAATAGTAGTTAAAATGAAGACGAAAGAAACTTCAGGCATACCCAGTAGGAGAATTTCGAATGGAAAATTTCTTTGAAATTTTCGGTTGCCCCGTAGGGGTTCGAAATTCCTCTACTGGGCATAAGAATTAAGCCTCTTTAATCGTATAGCATCCTTCGGGAGTTCTTAGAAAATATTTTTTATCGCTTAAATTTAACAAAACAGTGTTTTCTTTAACCAATCTTTGTTCCAAAACTTTCTCCAGAATCTCTTTTTTGGTTAAAAATTGCTTTGATTCTTTTAAAACCTTCAAAATAACATCCTTCACGCAACCTGGAGAATAACCCCATTCCTCAAGGGCGTAAAGCCCCCGGCCCACTAAAACAAATCTGGGGTCTTTAATTAGTTCATTATGAACGGTTTGGGGCAGAGCTGAGCCGAGAAGCGAAGCGACTTTGGTGAAATGAAGGGGTTTTTTCTCTTTTTTGAAAACTAAATAGGCTTTGTCCTTTACTCCTCTTGGGTTAATTTCCGGCCAGTCCCTTAAACCAAAAAGGTCTTCTGAATTTTTTTGAATTTTTTGGGAAATTTCTAAATACGAACGGACGGCCTCCGGTTTTAAAGAAGTTAAACCGAGAATTTCTTTTAGCTTTATTGGCTGGCCGATTTTCTTGAGTTTTTCGTAAATATAATTGATGGCTGTTTTGGCCGCCGATAAAGAATTTTCGTCAAGCGACCATAACGGATAGAAATCATTTGTTTTGCCAAAATGCTTAAAACTTCCCCCTAATGTCAGCAAAAAATAAACTTGATTTTTTCCCTTTTTGCCGCCCAATTGTTCCAAAACTATGTCTTCTTTTCTTAATCCGCCGGTTTTCTTAAAGTAGGATTGGAAAAACTTAAAAACTTCTTGATGCTTTTTCATTTCCGGCTTTAATCCTAAAAACCCGTCCCTTTCAATTTGACGGACTCTTTCTCTGGTAATGCCGCAGCTTTTTCCAATTGACGCCAAAGTTTCTTTTTTTGCCCGAGCGATAGCGAAGGCGATGAGAACTGCGTTCTCATCTTTACCTTCACCCCGCAAGCGGGGTTCGGTGGGTGAAGATGAAACTTTAGTTTCATCGCCTGCCTGGTCAGAAAAATTGTTTTCTAACGCAAAACGGCGATAAATCACTTCTCTCTGCCGTTCCGGAATGGTCTTTAAAAGATTAGAACAAATTTGAGAATAATTAAATTTAGTATTAATCATTTGTTATATTGAAGCATTTTCTAAAAAATATGTCAACCCTTTCAAGGTATACCCCGATGACGGAGCATTGTCCGTCCTCCGCTACGGAGGATGGAGGGCTTGTATATATAATTTTATCCTTCGCTCTTCGAGCTACGGAGGGTTGACTCTTCCGAAGCATTTCTTCTTTTCTTTTGGTCAGCTTCGCTGACCTCGCTATCCTTCCCCAATCCTGGAAGATTGGGGCTTGTCGCGAAGGAGAGTCAAGAACTAATTTTTTTGCGCCACCCTAGCCAGCTTACCAATAAAGAACTGGCGATAAAAATAGAAGAATAAGCCCCGCAGGAAATTCCGATAATTAAAACTAAGGCAAAATATTTTAAGGTCTCGCCGCCAAAAAAGAAAATGGCCAAAAGAACAATCAGGACGGTTAAAACCGTATTGATTGAACGGCCAAGGGTTTGATTTAAACTCGCGTTAACCACCTCCTCAAAAGAAGAAAAGCGCTTGAGAAGAATATTTTCCCTGATTCTGTCAAAAATAACTATGGTATCGTGAACCGAATAACCAAGAATGGTTAACAAAGCCGCAATAATAGGAATGGTAATTTCGGCGTTGTAAAATTTTCCCAAAATGGCAAACATCCCGAGAGGAATTAAAATGTCATGGAAAAGAGCCACCAAAGAGGCAATGCCATACTGCCAAGAACTCACTGTCTGCGAAATTTTCCGAAAAGCAAAAGCAATGTACAGGGTAATGGCGATTAAGGCAAGTATGACGGCTTTTATCGTTTTTTCCTTCAGTTCTTTGCCGATCGTCGGCCCAATTGACTCAAAGCTAAGTTCTTCTATTTTGTTATTTTCGCCTAATTTTTGGATAATCTCCTGATGGATTTCTTCTGAAACTTCTTTCATCCTTAAAATTAATCCCTCTTCATCGGTGGACTGAATGGTAATCTCGCCCAAATCTAAATTTTTTAATTTTTCTTGAACGACTGAATTTTCCGGCCTTGTCTCAAAATTAATTTCCATAATACTGCCGCCGGTAAATTCAATCCCCGGTTTTAGACCAAAAATAACCAGAGAAATCACGCTCCCGGCAATTAAAATGCCGGAAAAAATAAAATAGATTCTGCGGTATTTGGTAAAGTTAAGATACATATTTCAATATCTGTTTTACCTTATCGGTTTTTTCCCAGGTAAAATCAGCATCCTCTCGGCCGAAGTGGCCGAAACAAGCGGTTTTTTGATAGATAGGCCGTAAAAGATTGAGTTCCCGTATCATTCCTCCCGGCATTAAATCAAAAACCTTAGGAATAATTCTGGCTAATTTTTCTTCAGAAACCTTGCCGTATTTCCCTGGGGAGTTCGGCTGAAGGGTGCCAAAGGTATTTATCCTGATTGAAACTGGTCTTGTCCCCCCGATAACATAAGATAGCTCTATCTGACATCTTTCAGCCAATCCTGAAGCAACAATATTTTTGGCAATATAACGAGCCATATAAGCCCCGGATCTATCAACTTTTGTCGGGTCTTTCCCGGAAAAACTACCGCCACCAATTGGAATCTGGGGCCCGTAAGCATCAACGACATTTTTTCTGCCGGTTGCTCCGGTGTCAGAGACAGGTCCTCCAATTACAAAACGACCGGTATTATTTACATAAAATTTGGTCTGGCTGTCAAAATATTTTTGGCAAACAGGTTTAATTACTTTTTCAATAATATCTTTTCTTATTTTTTCTAAAGAAACATTCGGCTCATGTTGAGCGGCAATGACTACATTATCCAATCTTTTTACTCTCTCGTTCAGATACTCCACCGTTACTTGGCTTTTTCCATCCGGCCTTAAATAAGGTAAAATTCTTTTTTTTCTTGCCTCGGTCAACCTTATTGCTAATTTATGGGCTAACATTATTGGCAAAGGCATTAATTCCGGGGTTTCCTTGCAGGCAAAACCCACGCTAATTCCTTGATCCCCTGCCCCTTGTTTTTTAGTGGCTGTTTTCCTTACCCCTCTGGCGATGTCCGGCGATTGCTCATGAATAGAATTAAAAACTGAAATGGTGCGATAATCAAAACCATATTCAGGGTTGTCGTAACCGATTTCTTTGATAACTTCTCTGGCTAAATTATTTACATTAACCCAGGTTTTAGTGGTAATCTCGCCGCCAACAATAATATAACCGTTTCCAGCCATCACTTCGCAAGCAACTCGACTATATTTGTCGTCCTTTAACATGGCGTCTAAAATGGCGTCGGCGATAGCATCGCTGATTTTATCCGGATGACCCGGAGTTACCGATTCGGCAGTAATAAAAGTTTTATTTGTTACCATAGTTTTATTTATTACCCGAACTATAGTGAAGGGTGGAGAAGAGATTCTATCTCTTCGACTACCATAAATGTTTTACCTTCTCAAATTTTGTTTCGACGAAACATTTGAGAAGGTTTTTAGTGATAAAAATTGCTGATAACATACTGGCTAAAACACCTATGCCTAAAGTCAGGGCAAACCCCTTAATGAAACTGGTGGCAAAACCAAATAAAATGGCCCAGACAATCAAAGAATTGAAATTACTGTCCCGAATGGAGGGCCAAGCCCTCCTGAATCCTTCTTCTAAGGCAGTGGGAAAATTTCTTCCCCGAGAAAACTCTTCTCTCATTCGAGCGAAAATCAGAATATTGGCATCAACGGCCATGCCGATTGAAAGAAGAAAACCGGCAATTCCGGCCAGGGTAAGAGTCACTGGAATAATTTTAAAAATTGCCAAAACAAAAATAACATAAATTATTAAAGCTATGGAAGCTAAGAGACCGGGCAAGCGATAAATGAAAACCATAAATAAAATGACGCCCAGAAGTCCCATAATTCCCGCTTTCAAACTCTGTTCCAGAGAAACCTTGCCCAACATTGGGCCAACTGTCTGTTGAGAAATTAATTTTATGGGCACGGGCAAGGCGCCGGCATTCAAGTTTCTAACTAAGGCCTTGGCTGTTTCAATTGTAAAATTGCCCGTAATTTGGGCCCGGCCTCCGGAAATTTTTTCTTGCACAACCGGAGATGAAATTGGAATTTGGTCAATATAAATTGCCAACTGCTTCCCTACATTTTTCCCAGTCAATTCTTCAAAAATTTTTGCTCCCTCGTCATTGAATTGAAGAGAAATTAAAGGCCGATTGGTTGTTTGGTCAAAATTCAGTTCAGCTTTTTTTAAATATTGACCGGTTAAAATAGTGGACTGAAAGGGGTCTTCAATCGTACCGACCCCGGTCTCAACGACTTGCTTATTTTTTTCTATAATCTCGTCAAAATCCTCTTTTTGCTCTTTAAATTCTAAATAGGGCGTTCCTCCAATCATTCTAATGGCTTCGGCCGGATTTTCTATGCCGGCCAGCTCAATGATTAATCTGTTTTGTCCGCCGGCTTCCTGGGTCTGGACTACCGGTTCTCTGACGCCATAATAATTAACCCTTCTTTCAATTACATCTCTTAAGCCCTGCATTGAAGAATCCTTGTCTTCTTTACTAATGTTTGACAAATCAGCCAGATAGACCAGATGGGTGCCGCCCTGTAAATCTAAACCTAATTTAAATGGAATTTTTGGAAGAAATTGAGGGTAAATCCCTACGCCAAAAATTTTGACATTGGGATAAAGCAAATTCCCGGCAAAAAAAGCCAAAAGGAAAACGGTTCCAATAATAATGTAAGTTCTTTTTTTTGACATACCCCGTAGGAGAATTTCGAATTAAAATTTCTTTGAAATTTTCGGCTGTCCCGTAGGGGTTCGAAATTCCTCTACGGGGCATATTCAATTATTTTACCACAATTAAAGTATTGCTAAAACCCCCCTGTTATTTATTCTTTCATATTGTCTCTCATTTTCCGTGACACTTTTTATATTTCCGACCACTTCCGCAGGGACAGGGGTCGTTGCGGCCCACCTTCGCTCTTCGAGCTTCGACGGGCAAGCCGGGAGTGTTTTTTGATTTTGATGGGAAACTCTGAATTGGCTGAGAGCTTGGAACAGCCGGCGAAGGACTCTCCTGGATAGCGACTTTCATTATTGTCTGGGCAATACCTGACTCAAGCTGACCCAATAGTCTTTGGAACATTTTGTGAGCTTCTGTTTTATATTCAACCAAAGGGTCTCTTTGGCCATAAGCTCTTAATCTGACTGAATCTCTTAGATATTCCATATTTTCCAGGTGTTCCAACCAAAGCATATCTAAAATGCGTAAGGCAACAATTTTTTCAACCTGCCGCATTTTTTCTTCGCCTAATTCCTTTTCTTTTTTCTCGTAATCTTCTTCTGAAAAACCTGCTTTTTTAATTAATTCTAAAATATAAGGTCTTAAGCTGTCCTCGGATTTCGGGTCCTGGATTTCGGATTTTTCTAAGAATTCTTTTCTTTTTCTATAAATAACTTCTCGGTGCTTATTCATCACATCATCATATTCTAAAACATGTTTTCTCAAATCAAAATTCATTCCTTCAATTTTTGATTGAGCCGATTCAACGGCTCCGGAAACCAAATTAGCTTCAATAGGCTCTCCCTCGGGAATTTTTAACATCTCCATTAAAGATTTTATTCTTTCTCCGCCAAAAACTCGCATTAAGTCATCTTCAAGAGAAAGGAAAAACTGCGAAGAGCCCGGATCTCCTTGCCGGCCCGACCTTCCCCGCAATTGATTATCAATTCTTCTGGCTTCATGCCTTTCGG
>Ga0210057_1007586_pt1 | contig 13088 bp, 22 predicted proteins | sample CryGeyCG2114_010_2_FD_183968 | JGI IMG/M metagenome (GOLD analysis project Ga0210057, IMG submission 183968) | Groundwater microbial communities from aquifer - Crystal Geyser CG10_big_fil_rev_8/21/14_0.10 (SPAdes) (version 2) | ecosystem: Environmental > Aquatic > Deep subsurface > Groundwater ... | reverse complement strand
AACTTTTGGTCGCAAATGGGCTTTATTTCATTTACAAAAAATCGTCTCGGGGCGGAACTCTTCGCCAATTTTTGCTTCGCAAAAACCATTGCACTTTGGCTCGGTCTTTCTACGAAAGACGAATATAACACGCATTAACCGACTACGCTCGGTTGCACCTCGCTTCGTCCAAATTTGCTCCGCTACGCTCCGCAAACTTCGGTTAATGCGATATGTTAGGCGACATATTACTCGGTGGGCTCGAAAACGATTACGAATATTTTTCTTTCAGAAAAATTAGGGGGTCGGCTCGAAGTCGCTCACGCGACAGATAGCTGAAAATCTGCGGATTTTCAGAAATAAAAACAGAAAAATACTTCTCTTATCGAACCAACGAGAGAACTCACGAAATTTCCTAGAAATTTCACCTAACAAACGATAAGAGGTTTCACTTCGTTGCACCCAAATATTTTTCTTGTTTTATATCTTTTAGATGGGCGTAAGCTTCAAACAAAATTGAATTTATAGAAAGATTAATAAATAACCTTTTACATTCACTATCTATGGAATTCAAATCAACGATTGCAAAATCAATTGTCTCTTTGGTTATTGCTCTTATTCTGGGAATTTATTTTGGAAGAATTCAATATATAGGAAGCAATAAAATAGAATATAATTTTTTGATGATGTTGGCAGGTTTTATTATAATTTTTGTTTTGATATACACTATTTGGAGTCTATTTCAGAAAAAAAGACAAATAGACAATAAATCTATTTATGTTTTGCTTATTGGATTAATTATAGCTATTTTTGTTTTAGGATTTGTTCCTTACTTATTTAATCAGCCAGCCTCAGTTTTTAGTAATTTTTTAGTGCAGGACGATCAATATGGACTGGGCGTTGATTTTAATCAAAACATTGTAATGTCTGAAGATTGCAACGAATTTTTTGAATGCAGAATGTATAAAGTATTTCAGAGCAAGGATCAAAGTTTATGCAATTCTGAAGAAGAAGGATTCAATAAAAACTATTGTCTATCTTTAGCAACTGGCAAGGCTGAATTCTGTTTAGAATTACCTTCTGGAAGTATAGGATATGGAAAGATGGAAAAAACTGGAGCAGATTATCAATATCAGATTGGTTCAGAAAATATTAAATGCGTAAACAAACTTGCTTTTCAATATAGAGATGCGGATATCTGCAGTTACATGAATCAAATTGATGATTCTGCTTTTATGTTTACTCCAAATGGAATTGGCGGAGTTACTGCAAAATCTGGGATGGTCTCGCAGTGCATGTATACTGCAACAAGAACAGAAGGAAGAGTAGGCAATTGTATTAATATTCCTTTAGTAGATCTATCAGAAGTCCAAAACCCTTCAGTAATGGAAGGTTATATGTCCGGTTATTCTTCGAAAGAAGATTTAGCTTATCTATTTAGAGATAAATGCGTGAGGGATGCGGTAAGAACTGCTGAAAATCCTTTAATAGAATATTGTGATGAAATTCGTTCAACTATTGATAAGAACATTTGTCAAATGGCCGTAGCAATAAAAGATAGTAAGAAACCACAGGAACCAAAACAATAATTTGCCATCTAAAATCTTCTTTTTTAGAAAAAAAGAAGCAAAAAAATTCTCGCCGACCCCCTAAAACCCCTAAAGATACTATCGAACCAGCCACTAATTTTATTAACTTTATTTACTCCAGCCGACTTTGATTTTTTGCTCTTCGAGCATCGTTGCACTAAAAATCAACCACTCCAAGTATTCGTGGGCAACTAATAGATGTTAACCGACTACAAAACCTTGCATGTTTCTTCATCCAAATTTTTTCTCAATTAAACACAAACTCTGCTCTTCCTATTATATCTCCCTCTGAAACTTTTTTATAAACCCCTGTAAACTTATCTCCAGAAAATACGCAGAAATCTTCATTATCTTTTATTTTTAATTCTCCAGCCAAATCTTTTTTGAATATAGGTTTTCCAGTAAGCAATTGTTTTATTATTTTTTCGTCATCTTTAACTTGAACAATAGGTAAAAGCTTGATTATTATCTCTCCAGGAATTATTTTTTTTCTTAATTCTTGCTCGTTATTCTTAATTTTCTCGAGCTCATACAAATTAATGCTATCTGTTTCTTCAAAAATTCCTGCTTTTGTTCTTCTTAATTCAATCATATGAGCTCCTCCAATCTTCAAGCCCAAATCGCTACAAATTTTTCTTATGTAAGTTCCAGCTTCTACTTCACATTCAAATAAAACTTCTTTATTTTCTATATCAAATTCTAAAATTTCCCAACTATAAACTTCTCGTTCTCTTATTTCTCTTTTCACTCTTGATTTTACAGGAGGCAACTGCATAATTTTTCCAATAAATTTTTGCATTTCCTCTTTTAATTTTTTCTCAGAAATTTCTTTATGAATTTTCATTATTCCGACATATGTCTTATTCTTTTTCATAAACCAGCTTGTCAACTTGCATGCACGATTTAAAGCAACAGGTAAGACACCTGTAACTTTAGGATTTCTCTGATTTACTCTAGAGTCCCAAAGTGACTGAATTTCCTTACCCCCAACATCTTACCGACAAGCTCAGCAGTTTGAAAACTAGTTGGCCCTGAAGGTTTATCTATATTCAAGATACCAAATTCCAATAAATCTTTTAAAGACTTATTCTGTTTTATTTTATCTAAGTTTACATTTTCCATTATATGCCTCCTTCATATTATTTGCTAAGATTAATTTTAGGCTTGTATTTCTTAATATGCTCTAATAATTGGCTTAAATCCCACTCATTATACCCTGTAATATGTATGCAGTGGCTGTATGTTATTTTTAATATGGATTTTTTAATATTTAGCTTTGCCTGTCTAACTTTATTTAACAAATTAATATCATTTGTTAATACTTCTTTAAATGGCAAATTATTATTAATTAAGAATTTTTTGATTAATTCTCCCTCATTATCTCCAACATTATACAATTCAAGCTTCATTTTTCTCTTTCCTTATTTTATCTATATTTATCATTTTGGTAAATAAGAAATTATCTCGTTAACTATTTTTTCAGTTGATTTATTGTTAGTATCAATAATAATCCCATAATCAAATTTTGAGACTAGTTTATGAACATCTCTAATATTCTTCTCACCTAAAACTTTTCTTGTTTTATCCCTTTCTATACATTCTTCAACATTGGCTTTTAATGTAAAAACAAAACTTTTGAATTTTATTTTGTTAATAAGATGTTCAAGCTGATTTTTGCTATAAAAGTTGCCATCAAAAATAATTATTTTTCCTTGTTTCAATTTTTTAATTGCTTCAGGAATAACTATCTCATTGATTTTTAAAAGACTTTTTTCATCAATCTGACCTTGCTTAGGATCAACCATATCCAAACCATATTTTTCTAATAATTTATCAATATCTATTATATTAGCATTCAACTTTTCAGCTAATATTTTAGCAATTGTTGTTTTTCCTACAGCAGCAGGACCTCTTATGATAATAAAATAAGTTTTTTTCTCTAAATCTTTCATTTTGCTTTATCGACAATTTCTTTTAATTTATTAATATCTCCTTCCCAAACTATTTTGTCTAAGAAATCTTTTTTATTAAGCCATTTGTAATCGAGATGTTCTCCACTTAATTTAACTTCTTTTTCTTTAACTTTAATAAGAAATGCTTTTTCATGATGCCATTTTCCAGAATTTTTAGGCCATTCATACTCACACAAATAATTTGTTGGTTTTATAGAAATTATTTTTAATCCTGTTTCTTCTGTAACTTCTCTTCTTACTGCTTCTTCGAAACTTTCTTTGTCACAGCTTCCTGTAACAACAAACCACCCCTCTTGTTTTAGCCATTTAGGGTTCATTTTTAATAACAAAAAATTTCCTTTATTAGAATATATTATTGCCATTATTTTCTTATTCATAAATCAGAATAAGAAGTCTAGCTTAAAAACTTAATCTTAATTAATTATACATTTCTGAATAAATGATTTTTGCTATGTGTGTTGCTTCTTCAGAAGGATTTTGTAAAGAATCAAGATTTCTTATCATTATTTCTCCAGGTTCATCAGGAATTGCTATAATCTTTGCTTGTCTATAATCTCTAATTATAATATCCAATGTTGGAGAATACGGGTGGGTTCTTAATAAGAATTCAAACTCTCTCATCTCTTCAGAGAATTCTCTTTGCACATCATAAAAAGCCCTATGTAACTTTCTTCTTGAACTTGTTAAAGTTTCTCTGCCTCTTTTTTTATGTTCTAAAAGTAATGCTTCAAATATCTTATTTGGAGATAAAGAGGTTTTAATTGCCATTTATTATTGATAATTTGTCTATTTTTAAAGATTATTTAACTAGAAAATATATTTTAGAAAACTTATTTCTGTAATGCTTTTCTAAACTGATGTTTCAGTTGTTTTTTCATCTTGGTTTCATGTTTTATCTCGCGAGCTTTTTCCTCTGCTATTATTTTCCCTGCTTCTCTTTCAGCTTCAATTTTTTCTTTTTCCTCTGCCTTTTCCTCTGGTTTTTCCTCTAATTTCTTCTCTTCCACCTTCTCCTCTTTTTTCTCTTCTTTCTTTACTTTAATTTCTTTCAATTTCTTATCTTTTTCTATTTTCCATTTAACTTTCTCTGGAATTTCAGCCAATTCTACTTTTACAATTCCAGACTCAAATTTCTTGGCTTTAACTTTAATTTTTGCAGGCGGCTTTCTAATTCCTCTAAACCATATTTCTTCATTTAAGTATCTGTCAATTTTAACTTTTTTCATTTCTTCATCTCTTACTTGCATATTTCTTGCTATAAATCTCTTTAATTCTTTAATTGCTTTTGGAACTCTTCTGTATTTTTGAGTTCCAACACACTTTTTTCTTAATGGTATAATATATTCTCTTTCCAAAATTATTTTATCTTCTTTTTCTGCCATTTTTTATTTTCCTCTTGGTTTAATATTTTTAAGTACCCTAACTAAATCTCCTTCTTGTATGCCAACACTATGAGTAGGTAACCATGTACCATCCTCTTCTAGCGATTCATGGCAAATTACTACTTCTCTTGTTTTTCTATCATAATCTACTACAATTCTATAATTATATTTTGGTGTATGTTGTCTTTTTCCTGTTGTATAAATAACTTCTCTCATTTTAACCTAAATGTCTTTTATGTATTCTCCTTGGTTTAATTTTTAATTTGTTTCTATACCAGCTTCTTCTTGTCCTTGTCATTTGACTAGGATGCACTCTTTTTCCCATACCATATTTTTTAATAACAGTCCAAAAAGGAGCCCATTTTGTCCTTCTTCCTTGCTTTCCTAATTTTATTTTCTTTTGATAATTATGTGTCATTTTATATTCTCCCTTCTACTCCGGTTCGATTTTCTCCACAACTTTTTTTTCTTTCAATAATATAATCACTGGGCGCTTCTATACATATCTTGGCTCTTCTACAATCAACAATACTATATCTTATATGTATTCTATTGCCATCTGGACAAGTAATTGTTATTTCTTCACCAGGTTTTCTTGTAACTACTAATTTTCCCATTTTTATTTTGCTCCTTCTGCAACTTTATTTAAAAATTCCAAACCTTTTTTAGTTAATTGCCTGCCTTTTTTCTTTGTTTCTGATTTCATTAATAAACCAGCTTTTTCTGCCTGTTGCAAAATTACTCTAATTATCTTGCCAGAACCTTTTCTAAATTCTTCTGGTTTCATTCCTCTGTTTTTCTTTCCACCATATCTTGTTTTTAATCTATTTACTCCTACAACTCCTTTTCTGTAAATCTGTCTTAATATACTTGCAGCTCTTTTATACCACCATTCTTGCTCATAAGGAACTCTAGCTCTAGCAACAGAAGTCTTTACAAAATATGCCCATTCTGGCATTTTAAATTCTTCCAGCTTTTTCAGCTCTTCAGCTAATTTTGAATTGAATTTTTCAGGACTAATTTCATATATAGTTGTTTTTTCTTGTGCCATTTTTTAAATTTTAGTTAACTAATAGAGCTTGCTTTTCAGCAATAGATAGCTATCTCTTCATTATCCAAAGATAATGAACTAGGATTAAGCTATTAACTCAAAATCCCGAGATTTTGTTTATTTATAAATCTATCTTTTTGCTTTAGTTATTTTTTATAATAGTATTTGCAATTTCCAACAACTTATTTAAATAAGCAACTGCAAAATCTCTCAATAAAAAAGCTCTCGCTGTAACAGAATGAGACTCAGAACAAAATTCTGTTGTTCTTACTTCCAACATTCCTGGCTCTTTTCTAGTTAATTCATCTTCATTTCCATATTTTCTCATTTTTTCCGGGCTCATAAATACAACATCTGGTTCTCCAACATTTCTATAGAATACTTCAACTTGTAATTTTCTTTCTAGTATATTTTCAGGAGTATAAAATTCTCCAAATTCATTATACTGATTATATAATGTTGATGGTGGCCTATCCATATATAAAATTTTATAATCTCTTTTCCCATCATTCCAAATTAAATCTAAAAAATATTTGTTTGGAACTCCTTTCAGTTGCCATTCCTCTTTAAATTGATAATAATCATGCATCCATTCAGGAGGATAATAACCCTCATCATGAAGAATCCTAAAATGTCTGTCTATATCTTCGTCATACCATTCTTTTATAGTATCTTTTAAATTTTGAACAATAGAAGCATCTCTTCTAACTGTTAAAGGCAAACTTAATATTTTTGGGTGAACAGGAACAATCGCATGACAGTCCTGTTGATATTCTTCTATGGCTTGAAGTGGCAATTCTCTTCTGTCTAATTCTTCTTTCATAACAATATTTTCTATTTATTCAATATAAATATTATTATACTTAAGAATATATATCAAAATCTATCTCTTTATTTTCTTCAAAAATCTTTGATTTTTGACAGTCATCAGAAATATTATTTTTTAAAATATTTCTGAGATCTCCATTTTTTCAGGAAAATAGTAAATCCTACAATTCTGTATGTAAATTTGTTTCCTAATTTGCTGACAATATTTTCTGCAATCTGTTTAGCATTTTCTCTAGTATGTCCTGCTGCTTTCAACAAAACAACTTTTACATTTTCTCTGTTCTTAAATGCATTTTCCAATAAAATAAAAATTCCCTCATTCAATCCATTTTTGCCTATATTTATCTGCATTTTAATAGCCAAATCTCCTCTCGTAATTTTTATGATTAAAATACTCAATTATTACTGCTAAAATTTCAATATTATTTGGAGTTACAATAGAATAAACTAATCTCCACGCATCTGATAAAGGGCACCACCACAAGTTATCTATTTTATATTTTTGAATATAATCTTTTGGAATCCTGTCCTTAGGAATATTCTCCCCTACAAAAATATTCTGTTTTAGTTTTTCTATAACTTTTCTAATAGATTTCTTTAAAGGAGCGTTTTCAGCTAGCTCGTTAAATGCTTTTTCTAAATTTGGCTCAGCAAATACAATCCCGGTTGCAGGCTTGGATAATCCCATAAACTAATACCTTTTCTTATGTATAAAAAGTTTTGCTGCTTCTGGGCTCCATATATAAACAACAAACCCTTTTTTGTCTATCCCTATCTTATTATTATCCCACAAGTAACTAAGGATAACATTGAAAGTTCCCCACATCATTTTTTTAGGTAAACTGTTAAATAACTCGGTTTTTTTTAATTCGCCAGAGTGTTCTTTTATAAATCTCTCTACCATAATTACGGTTTCTAGTCTTGGACTTCTTGTTATTATTTTCTCTATGTTAAAATTCATCTCTTGCATTTTATCATCTGATAATATTATCAATTGATAGTATTTAAATCTTTCTCTTCTCAAACCTCTCAATTTCTTCCTTTTTTACTTTTATTTCCTTGAACTTTTTTACACCAAAAGTACCAATTTTCATATTTTTATCTTTAAAAATATCTTTTCCTAAAAAATAATGAATAACAACATCTTTCTTATTTTTTTTCCAGTCTTGAGAGAATTTTGCAACAAAAATTGCAGCTTCTCTCATATCTTTTTTGTTAATTTTCTTGCCATCTGATTTTATCTCTGCAAATGGAGAGCCTTTTTCTTTTGTGTGCAAAACCCAATTATCTTTTTCAACCTGTTTTATTAATTCTTCATTAGTTTCTTTATCTTTTCCAGATAAAACTAACTTGCCACTTGAGGTAATAAATTTTCTGAAATTCATAATTTAAAAATAGAAACTATAGATTTTAAAGTTATTGATTTAATTTTTTATTAACTAATTTCAAGCATCTTTTCTTGTTATCAAAACTCAATTTTTTATATGCTTGCTTAAAATCTAACCATTTGTAGCCAGAATGTTCAATTTTGTCTATTTTCACTTTTCCTTTTTTGACTTCAACTGCATATAAACTATAATTCATTCCTTTAATTCCGGGCATGTCTTTTAATTTTCTAGGATAATCAAATTTTCCATTAATTTTCATATTTATTATTTTTTTTATTTTTAATCCTGTCTCTTCTTTTAATTCTCTTTTAACTGCTTGCAACAAACTTTCATTTTTTTCTACCCCACCTTTAGGAAACTCCCAACCTTTCCAATGTAGTTTTCTTTTTAACACTAAATAAAAAATCTTTTTTTTTTCTTTTCTAAATACAACAAGAAATATGCCTTTTCTATATTTCAGCTTCATTTTTCCTCTTTTAATTTAACTTTAAATACAAATAAAACATGATTTAAAAATTATAAGTTATAAATGTCCGTAACATTTAAATACCTGTTTGTATATAATGCTTAATGAATATACATATTTGGGACTTACTTAAAATTCCTAATCTTTGTATTGCAGTTAATACAAAAAAGCTTCTTAAAGATGAGATTAAAAATAAAATTCTTAATAATATCTCCTTAGTAGCAAAGAATTTGGATATAAAACCAGCAAGATTATATGAATATTTTATATGGCAGAAATCAGCGATTCCATTAAATATCTTAATTAGTTTATCAAGAGATTTAAATATTACTAAAAATAAAATTGAAAAGGGCATTATTATTTATAAGCAACTTTATGTTCCAGAAAAAAATTCTATAAAATGGCCAAAATTACCAATTGAAATAAGCCCATATTTAACATCTACACTATCAAACTTATTTTTTGATGGTAGTGTTCCTAAAGACGGTAAAGGGACCTATTATAATCAAAAAAACAAAGAGATAATGGAGGATTTTATTAAAAAATTAAAATATATTTTTGGGGATGTTTCTTATTCTTTAACATTAGATCATAGAGGAGTTTTAAAATGCAGGGTTCCAAGATTAATAGGAGAAATATGTAGAGGGATTTTTGAGGTTGGTTCTTTTGGAACTTTTGATTCAAGAATACCTAAAAAAATATTTGATTTTAATATAGAACACAAAATCGCGTTTGTATTAACAGCCCTTATTGACGAAGGTTCAATAGCTTATGATGGCAATATTATTTTTGGTATAAGCAATAAAAATATGTGCGAGGATGTTAGAAAATTATGCATAGAAATAGGCTTAAAAGCAGATAAAATAAGAACAAAGAAAAATTCTAATTTTTATTATTTTCATATTCTATCTCTAAAGGAATTATATAATTTATTATTAAAATTTTCAAAAAAATATCCTTTGATATCATTAAGATATAAGGAAGAAAGATTAAAAAAAGCTTTGGAAATTAAAAATCAAAAACATTATCACAGCCGTTCATTTACTAATAAAAGAAAATCTTTATTGTTCGAAGAACTTAAAAATAAAAAATGTTCTATAAATTATTTATGTTCAAAATACTTGATACCACCAAAAACCATTAGAAGAGATATGTATTTAATGATGAAAGAGGGAAAAGTCGCTAGAAAGAAAGTAGGTAATGAATATTTTTATTATTTAGCAAATTTCTCAATAGCATCTTTCAATTCTCTATGAGTTCCAGCATATTCTCTTAATGAAATTCCTTGCATTGCAGCATCTATAGCTTGTTTCATCCCCATAGCCCCATATCTACTCCCTCTTGGATCCCAGTGCACGCCGCCTCCTGCTTGTATTATTATATCCTTACCAAGATGCCTAATAAGATATGGTACATGAATAGCCCACAATCCCCCGGAACAAACTGCAAGCACACTCTTTTTTCCATACCAATTTTGTTTCAATCTCAATTGTGTCTCAGAAACCTTATCTTTTTCAATTTCTTCTTCTAATTCAATTACATCTTTAATTGAGCCCTCTAATTTTCCTATACCAGTACCAATATGTAAGCTATCTACTCCTATTAATCTTGCAAAATCAGCTAAAACTATCATTCTAATTCCATGTTTTTTATTCCTTGTCATTGCAGCATGCATTGCTCTATGTGCATGAATAGCTAATTTCAAATTTGCATTTCTTAAAGTTTGTACAGCTCCAAAACCCTCTGTAATAATATCAACCATAACAAATTTCCCCCCTTGTTTTTTAACTAACTCGGCTCTTTTCAACATCTCTTCTGTTTCTGCAGTTACATTTACTAAATAGGCTTTTTTTTCTCCTGTCTCTTCTTCTACTTTATCTTTCATTTCTAATGTTCTAGATAATCTTTTTTCAAACAAATTAAATTCTTGGCTTGCTAAATTTTCATCATCTTTTACTACATCGCATCCTCCTAGCCAAGAGTCATACGCAGATTTTGCATGATCTTCTGTTTTCAATCCAAGTTTAGGCTTAATTATTGTGCCTAAGAAAGGCCTATCTTTTACTCCAAGTAATTTTCTCATTCCATCTAAACCATAATAAGGTCCAGGAAAACTCTTAACTAGAGATTTAGGAAAGCTTATATCCTCTAATCTTAAATTCTTGACAGCTTTCATTCCAAAAATATTTCCTGCAACAGAAGAAAGAATATTAGGAACATTTCCTTTTTCAAACAACTCAGAAGGATAAGCAATTTTGACAAAATTTCCTTTAATAGAAAAAATTTTAGCTGCCAACTTTAGCATATATCTTTTTTCTGGCACAGAAGCCCAGGTTCCTATGCTTGACTCCAAAGCAACATTTTCTGTTGCCTCTTTCATAGTTAAGTTCTTGCCAGGTTCAATTCTAAACAAGCAAATAACATCTTCTTTAGGCTTGTATCCTAACTTGAGATATTTATATTCTATTTCTGTCATTTTTCCTCTTTTTTATTTATATAAAGATATTTTGGTTCTTTTTATAAAAGAACTGAAGAAAAAAACTATTATAAATCTTTCTAACCCAAAACACCTATCTCATAATCTTGCAGAATTACCTTAACTTCTTCAGGAAGATTTTCAGCAATTTTTCCACAATTTTTCTTCAAGATTTCATCTGGATAGCTTAAAATTAAAGAGGTAGCATCAAAAATTTTCTTGTCAAAAGAAATCCAGCAGTCTTTTTCATTATCATGTCTTGCTATATTTTCAGGAGTGTAAATATTTATATTTTTAACTTCTGGAGATAAAGTAACTCTGCCAGAAAAATCTTTTGCTAAGATTATAACTCCTGCAATTCCCAAAATTAAAGCTATAATTGTGAAATAAATAAAAAATTTTCTTACCTCTGCCATAATTAATCTAAAGATATGAACTATTAAAATCTTTTTATTTCAAGCAAGCAGGCTTTTCATTATGTTTTCTATGATAACTTACACACTCACAACAAATTCCATACCTTTCACAACTAAAATCAGAACAAGGGCATTCCTTTTCATTTTCTTTTTTATTTTCACATTTCTCTTTCATTTTACTTCTAATTTCTTTATTTTGCTTCCTTCTTCTGTATCATTTACATAAAAGCCAGTTTTTTTAATTTTCTCTCTCAACTCGTCTGCTTTTTTCCAATTTCCAGCTTTCCTAAATTTCTCTCTTTCTTTTACTAATTTCAAAATTTCTGCAGGAGCAGAAATTTTTTCTTTTTTTAACAAATCCAATCCAAAAACCTCATCCATTTTTTCTATTATCTTAATTTTGCCTTCTGCTTTATCATCTCTTACTAATTCCCATAAAACTTTAAGTGCATTAGGCATGTTCAAGTCATCATTTATGGCTTCTTCAAATTTCTCAAGATATTTTTTATTTTCTTTGCCATCATCTAAAAATTCTTTAGAATTTTTATGAGCCAGAGAATCTTTAGATTTCTCTGGATATTTTATTTCAGAAATTATATTTTTTAATCTCTTATATGAGTTCTGCGCATTTTCAAGATTTTTCCAAGTAAAATCTAAAGGGTCTCTATAATGAGAATTAATATAAAAATACCTTAAAGCGAGAGCAGGATATTTCCTTGCAATAATATCTCTTAGAGTATAGAAATTTCCTAATGACTTAGACATTTTCTTTCCACCAACAAAAAGCCAGCCATTATGTATCCAGTAATTAACAAATTTTTTTCCTGTTGCTCCTTCTGATTGTGCAATCTCGTTGGTATGATGAGGAAAAATTAAATCTATTCCTCCTGTATGAATATCAAAATGCTCTCCTAAATATTTCATACTCATAGCTGAACACTCAATATGCCAACCAGGCCTTCCTTTTCCTAATTCAGTATTCCAGAAAACATCTCCATCTTCTTTGCTATAAAATTTCCATAATACAAAATCTCTTGCTTCTTTTTTTTCATAATTATCTTTTCTCATTCTATCTGTTTGTTTTAACTTACTGAAATCTAATTTTGCCAATTTTCCATAATTTTTGAATTTTTTAATAGAAAAATATATTCCATCATCTGTTTTATAAGCATATCCTTTATCAATTAATTTTTTTATAAGAGCCAGCATTTCTTTAATATGCTCTGTAGCCCTGCATCTTATCTCTGGATTTTCTATATTCAATGCCTTTATATCTTCTAGAAATGCTTTTTCATATTTTATTGTTAATTCCTTTAATTTTACATTCTCTTCCTGACTTCTTTTTATTGTTTTATCATCTACATTAGTAAGATTCATTACCTGCTTAACTTTCAATTTATTAAAAAGCAAAACTCTCCTTAAAATATCAGAAGTTATATAAGCTCTAAAATTGCCTATGTGAGCATAATCGTATGTCGTTGGGCCACATACATAAATGCCAACTTCTTTATCTTTTATCGGCTTGAAAATTTCTTTTTTT
>Ga0210057_1007585_pt1 | contig 13091 bp, 11 predicted proteins | sample CryGeyCG2114_010_2_FD_183968 | JGI IMG/M metagenome (GOLD analysis project Ga0210057, IMG submission 183968) | Groundwater microbial communities from aquifer - Crystal Geyser CG10_big_fil_rev_8/21/14_0.10 (SPAdes) (version 2) | ecosystem: Environmental > Aquatic > Deep subsurface > Groundwater ... | reverse complement strand
CTTTTGGTCTTGAGTTAATTCTACGCCAGCTTCTCGAGCATTTTTTAAAGCTTGGATATATAATCTTTTCTCATCACCTTTTAAAGTTCTAGATTCATCAGAAGAAAAATCTTCTCGTACACCCTTTACTGCCTCTTCACTGGCCGTGCGAATGGCTTCGGCCATAATAGAAGAAAAAATAACGTTAGTCTCAGCCGTCATATTAGTACGACCAGACCCTCCGAATCTTTTATCTAAAGTATTATTAATAATATCTGTTCTTTTTTTGCTATACATTTCTTCCAAAGCCTTTTTCTTTCTATCTTCTAAAGTTTTTGATCCAAAAACAAATTTTTGCAAAAAAGCACGCACACCACCACCGGCCGCTCCACCGGCTGCCGCTAAAGCAATACCAGCCACTCCACCAGAAGCAAATATGGCGGTAGTCAAAGCCGCTCCACCACCAACTAGAGCAATATTAGTAATAATCCTGGCGCCTAATTGCCATTTTAAAGCACTAATAACGTCGCCAGCGCCAATTTGTTTAGCCATTTCAGATTTCAAATCCGCCTGACCCCATTCATGCAAAACACCCACGGCTTTTTTGGCCATTTTTTTATCCCAAACATCTTTAAATTGATCCCAATTTTTTATGCCGTATTGACGTAATTTTTTTAACAAAGCATCGTGGGGTGACCTTCTCATCAAATCTTTAAGCGCTTTCAAAACGGCTTCATTGTCGGAACGTTCGTCTCCAGCTAGCAATTCTTGATTGTAAATGGCTTCCATTGCCGCCCGCACTTCTTTTTGACGATCATTAAACAATTCCCGTAACACCGTGTCAGGAATATCCACATCAACTTCAACTTCTTCTTTTTCCGGGTGAACTATTTTAGCGCGCTCTTCTTTATATACAGCCAACTCTCTAATACCCAACAATTCCCATTGGCGCAATATGTCTTGCTCCTGATTTTTTTTAGCGGTTGGATCAGTTGGCACATCATCAGAAATCCCATCTACAACATTAAACCAATTCGTTTGCAGATCATCCCAACTACCACTACCTGTTGGCACTCCCATCCCCGCTGCTTTGGCTCTTTCTACTATGGCTTTTATTTTGATCTTTAATTCCTCTTTTTCAGCTTTGGGATTAAGTTTTTCTTCCGGTACTGCCACCTTTACTTTCTCTTCTGCCAACACCGCTTGAAAAATTTCAGCGATGACCTGTTTTTTGTCCTCAGCATAGCCCGCATCATCATAACCGGAGAAACCTTCGCGCTTTGCTTGTTTGTCGGCTCTTTCTTTTACTTTATCAATTATCTCTTTATGCTTTCCGGAAGCCGACTTCTCCAACTCTTCAAACAAAGCAAACGCAGAGTCGGCTTTTACTTTATCCATATTTACCGCTTCGACATCTTCTGGTTTGGTTGGCTCATCTGGGGCAGTACCGGGATCAGCCGGCTCGTCACCCTTATGGTCTTTATCCCATTTTTCTCTAGCTTTTTTATCCTTATCCCACTGTGCTTTTTCTTTTTTCCAAGCTTCATAACCATCCTTAGCCTCTTTTACCAATCTTTTATATTCATCCTTAGCACCTTGACTGTCTCTTTGGGCGGTTCTTTCTAGACGTGACTGTAAACCGGCCGCTTCCTCTGACAAAGTATCGGTGCCTTTAGCACGTGGCTGGATATCATCCAACTTTTTCTCCAAATCTAAAAGAGCCGTATCCACTTCTTTTTGCAAACGTTTAATTTGAGCTTCAATCGCGCTAGCTTGACGCTGATCCACCTCTGCCCATTCTGACAAATTACCCAGTGTTTCCTCGGCTTCGGTTACTTTTTTTTGTAACTCAGCCAACTCTGACAAAACTTCTTTACCGCGTGTGTCAGCCTTGGTCTGAACTTTATTTCTAATTTCTCTAGCTTTTAAAGCTACATCTTGTTCAAAATTTTGAACGGTTTCTAAATTTTTAACGGTTTTCAAATTGATATTTTCCAAACGATCATTAGGGTCGCTTTGATTTACCAAAGCAAATTCCACATCACCAGTATCTTGGATGACTCTAGCCTCAGACAAATCTATTACATAATCCTTACCATTAACATTTAAAACAGTGCCTACACTAGGTATCTGATCTATTTTTTTGGGCGGTTGTGATAACCTTAAATCTCTCAGACCTCTCGAAGTGTTTATTTCACCCCTTAACTTTCCGTCTCGATCTTCTACCGGATCAGCCCAACTGTCTACTAAACCCAATTCCCATTTTTTAGTGGTATCATCAAAAAATATAATATTGGTATCGCGTGGAAAATCAGCCGGATTAAATTTTTTACTCTCTGGCGAAGTGCTTGCTTCTTTTACTCTCACCATATTTTTTAAATTAGTTTTTTTGAATAACGCTGTTTATTTTTTTTAATTTTACTTTAGTTTCCAAATCGTGCAGCTCATTTTCTAAAATCTTTCCTTCTTTATTGATCACTTCCGTGCGTAATAAAAATTTTTGCAAAACAAAATTAGCGGCACTCACCAACTGATCATCTGGAATTTTAACATTTTGATTAGCCTCCATAAATATTTAGGGCTTTTATAAAGCAAACGACTCTTTTATTTCTTGTGCGAATCCGCTCAAGGCCCCCTTTACTACATCCACAAAATTAGGAACATGCTCCTGCCAAAAATCCCACCACTGCTGTGGAGTAGTTTCTTTTTGACTAAGCTCTACAAACTGCTTGGCCGAATCTTCTTTCAAAAGCGGTAATAAAGCCGCTCCGATCCTTTGTTCGGCTTGAGCAACAAATTGCGGCAAATATTCCTTCTGGGCTTCTTGGTCCATTTTGTCAAAACCATTTTCGTTTAAAATGCTAACAATTAATTCTTCAAGTGGATTCTGAGTAGGCATATTAAAAAATTAGTTTAAATTAAAATCCAAATAAATGTCTTTTGTATTTTATTACCCAAACACAAGACAACACCACTCCAGCTAAAAATCCAATCAAACTATTAAGTAAAATATTTGGCTTAGCAATCCAAGTAGAAACTATCGGGGTGTTCACAGTTTTTATCGCCACATCTCCCCCAACATATTCCCATCCATGAGTAGTGACTGTTTCAGTAACAGCGGTAGCCAGTGGCAATACATCATCTTTACTACCATAGACAGTTATTTTCATTAAACTGGTACCATACATCATTTCACCCACGACATCTTTAGACCACTGCTTTCTCTGCTTGCGGTCAGTTAAATTATACCAATAGTCTTTATTAAAAGTGGCTCCTGGTGTTTGCAATACCTTATTCATAAAATCACCAGTTTTCATCACTTCAGCCAAATTTTCACCAATACGCTCCGCCGCTTTAGATTGAGTGTAGGGATCAACTCCACTGCGGTCACGAGATATTATTAATACCTGACTTTGAGCACTATACTGCCAAGGGAATAACAAACTAATAGCGGCTGACAGCACGGCGATTAAGACACCCCAAACAAAGATCAGCTTGGAATGACGCAATAACATTGCAAACATAAATAAAAATTAAATTTAATTTAGATTAAATTTGTTTAATGGTTTGAACAATTTCAATGATTTTATCCTTACGCCAAACTTTTAATTTTACAGTTTTGTTTCCAATAATATTATACCATAGATTGTTCGCATCTGCCACCTGACCGTTGATCTCTTCAATCACATCCCCTACTCTCAAATTGTTATCTGAAGAAAAAATTCTAGTAACGATAAAACCAGAAATTTTTTCATTCTTTATTAAAATTGGTTGTTCTTGAGAAAACCAACCATAAATACCAAGAGTGGGATAAATAATTTTTTGACCACTTAGTACCGTCGGCAAGATGCCTGACAAATAATAACTTGGCAAGACATAACCATCTGACGTCACCACGCCAAGTAGCTTACCTTGAGAATCAACCGCCAAGTTACCAGCACTAAAACTATCAGACAGTTCCGCAACTAGGCTGGGAGCGGAATCTAAATGAGGCAGATGAAAAGAATTAGCTATTTCATCAATCACTATTGAATGTCGCCAAGTGTTTCCGTCTAAAACAAAGACATCTTGCTGAGATTTCAGACTATCAACAAAATTTATCACTTTAAACTGAGCACTGACGTCAGTTGGAGAAATTTTAAAATAAACTAAATTTGAATTACCATCTTTGATGGCTTTGGCCACTGGCAGAGAACTACCGTTTTTTAAAAGCACTCGCCAATTTCTATAACTACCATCAAAATTAGGATAATAAAAAACCATCCAGCCATCTGATGACACAAAAACCGCCTGACCAATTTTTTTATCCGCACTTAAATAACTCACACCGTTGACGTTAGACAAATCACGATACACAGTAGCAACGCGATCATCTAATTCGGCGCGTACTCTATCCTCTAATGAGTCGTGAGAAACACTAGAAATATTACGAGAACCAATCAAGGCGTCGCCACCGCCTATTCCCGGCCAAATCCAACCGAAGAACATGGACGCACCGGTAATACCGGATAAAAGTCCAAAAAATACAGCGACTAATAATATTTTTATTCTTTGCCATTTGTGATGATTTTCGATATTACAACTTGGTGCGGGTAAATGCGGAGGCATGGACATAAATTATTTCCATTTAACAATTAAACTTAAATATACTAAAAATAAAATACCGTTAATAATAAAAAACAAATTTTGTTTACGCCAGTTAATCCCCGCTGGTACCAAATGAAATCTAGCCAACAACCAAACATCATACCACAACCAGATCAAAATTAGACTGTTGGTGAAATATCCAAGCGGCCAACGAAACAAAACCCAAGAAACTTCCAATACTAAAATGCCTATAGAAAAGATCCACCACCAAAACCGAATATTTTTTTCTATTTGATACTCTCGCCACCACCAAGCGCTCACTGCCATAGTAATAAGACTGGAAGTTAACAATGGCGCCCAATAATTGGTATTTAAAATTTGCAGAGAGATGGCCGCATAAGTAGCTGACCAAACCCCATATAAACCAAACAAGGTCATCCAAAAACGCCAACGACGATAAGGTTTTAATACAAAAGAAAGTTGGTTGTCACTTCTAGCTGGCAATAACCAAAAACTAATCAAAGGAAAAACTAAGTAAACAGACCCAACCAAATACCAAGAAGGATTCCATTCAATGAACAACAGTAACAAAAATACTCCTAAATGAAAAAAGGAGAGAGTGAGAAAATGCCAAAACCTTTTTAAATTTGGCGGATAATAAACCAAGCGCAACAGCACCGCCCACCACAACCAACGAATTGCCAAACAAACTAATAAGATCCACCAAACAACAAATTTATTGAGTGCTATCAAAAACAACACCCCAATAAAAACATCCAAAAAACCAGCAAATTTAGGGTGCAACGAGATGGATTTTAAAGACAGTTTTGAAGACATAAGACAAATAGATGTTAACATAAAATAACAAAAAATACAAATGATTTTTAACCCTAATAATTGGCTTGAATTTTGGCCTAAACCGTGGTATCATTGCCCATATGACTTTAGCCGATAACCGTAAAGCTTTGTATGATTATGAAATCCTAGAAAAATTCCAGGCTGGATTGGTATTGACTGGACAAGAAACAAAATCCATAAAAAGCGGCCATCTTTCTTTAAAAGGCGCTTATGTAACTTTTCATGATAACAACGCTTACCTGACCAACGCTCACGTCACCAAATACAAGCAGGCTGGCAATTTAAAAGACTACGACCCCACTCACAGCCGACGCTTGTTATTGCGCAAACGAGAAATCCGTTATTTACAAGGAAAATCACAAGAAAAGGGCTTGACAATCGTACCGCTTTCAGTGTATACTAAAAACCGTTTTATCAAGGTAGAAATTGCGATTGCCAAAGGTAAAAAACAATATGACAAACGCGAAGCTTTGAAAAAACGCGACACGCAGCGCGAACTGCGTCAAATTTTAAAATCTACCAACTAAGCGGGGGTGCCGTGCTTTGACAGAAGTTTCTGCGTACGCTCGCATGCCGAGGGTGTTTTAGACCTCGTAAATCCCTAAGACAATATATAAGTGCAAACTTATTATCAAAAGTGAAATTAGCCATAGCTAACGCCCTTGGCGGAAGCTGTTGCAACTTCGCTCCGGTAGCAGCCTAAGGGCCGCTTCCCATCGCCTGCGTCATATCTCGTAGCGTAACGCGGTGTCACTCACGAGGTGTAGGTGAATGAAGCTGATCAGACTTCATTGACCGAAAGCAATTCTGACTAGCTTTAGAGAATTTCGTTCACTTATCATCTCTAAAGTAAATATATAAGTGGACTAAGCATGTAGAAGGTTTATTCAAAATTATCTGGACGCGAGTTCAACTCTCGCCACCTCCACGATAGTAAATTTTAATCGGGATAAAATTAATAGATATGCGCATATCGCACAGACGCAAAAAAGAAGAGCCAAAAAAGACTTTTCTATTCAATGAAAATATTACTACTCCCACTGTCTTTACATTGGACAGTGAAGGTAGCGCTCTAGGAGTAATGAAAACTGCTGATGCGATTCGAACTGCCCGTGAACAAGAATTAGACTTGGTAGTAATAAACCCCAAAGCTGAACCGCCGATAGCTAGAATGATGGACTTTGGACAATTTCGTTATCAACAAGAAAAAGAACAACGCATCCGCAAAGCCCACCAACATGTGGTGGATACCAAATGCGTGCGTATGTCATTAAGAATCGGCAAGCATGATATAGACATCCGTAAAAACCAAACTCTAAAATTTTTAGATGAGGGTGATAAAGTAAAAATAGAAATAGTTTTACGCGGACGTGAAAATCAACAAGCCGCTTTAGCGTTTGAAAACTTAAAAAAATTCATTGCTGAAATAAATACTGAAATGCCCACTAGATTTGAACAAGCCACCGAAAGACAAGGTAACAAAATAACTGCTATTATTGTAAAAACATAATTTAAATACAAATATGCCAAAATTAAAAACACACAAAGGAACAGCCAAGCGTTTCCGCGTTACCAAAAATGGTAAAATAATTAAACGTACTGCCGGACAAAATCATTTTAACTCTCGTGAAAATGGTAAAGTCGGACGTAACAAAAAATCTGATGTTGTGATGAGCACAACCCTAAATAGAGTAATTCAAATCACTTTACCAAATTAATTTTAAATTATGACAAGAATAAAAGGTGGTTTACTGCACCGTAAACGCAGAACTGGGATTTTGAAACATACCAAAGGGTATCGTTGGGGAAGAAAATCAAAAATAAAAGTAGCCAAAGTTGCCAAGATGAAGGCTGGTCAACATGCTTTTGTTTCCCGTCGTACCAAAAAACGCACCGCTAGACAATTGTGGACTGTACGTATTAATGCGGCGGTTCGTAAATATGATTTGTCTTATAGTGAATTTATAAACTTGCTAAAGAAAGCTAAGATTGAAATAGATCGCAAAGTTTTATCTGAATTAGCTTTAAAATACCCGGCTGTCTTTGCTAAGTTAGTGGAAGCTGTTAAAAAATAGGTTATCCACAGCTACGAATTTGACACGGTTTTTGTTGGTTGTTATAATTAGTATATAAAAATCAAAAAGGTCCTGAGAGTGTTTGGTTAAGCGTGAGTACCCCCTCCTTTACTTATTGCTTAAACCGAACACTCCTAGGACCTTTTTTTGTTATTTGAAATAAAGTGCTCAAATAATTTGTAGTATAGGTGTAAGTTTGAACACTCAAACTATATAAATAAAATTATTTGATTATATGGAAAATAAATTTTGTCAGTGGTGCCATAATCCAAAAAACTGGTTACGCTGGTTGGTTGGCGCAGTGATAGTATTGTTGGTATTTTGCGCAGGTTTTGCTAGTGGAAAGTTTTCTTCTTTTCACCACTTTACTAAACGAAGTTTTGGACACAGGCAGTTTGGGGATTATCAGCTCAATAAACCCAACGCAATGCGTGGTCAGTGGAATTTCAATCGCCAAACAGAAGCCACCCCCAAGGTTTTAAACAAACAACCTCTAATTAACACCACTACGACCAATACCGTAAATTCCCCAACCAAATAAATGTACAAAACCCACCAAAATGGTGGGTTTTTTGTTTTTGACACACTTGACTAAAAGAGAAAGTTGCTCTATAATATTATTTATAAAAAGTTGGGTCGGTAGTTCAACTGGTTAGAGCACTGCCCTGTCACGGCAGAAGTTGCGGGTTCGAGTCCCGTCCGACCCGCCAACTATTTCCAAACACAAATCTGTTTAATACAGATTTTTTTGTTTTAAATTGACAAAATCAATCATTTTGTATATACTTTTCTCGACTTCTAACTCTGGAAGTCGTGACTAGAACATCCTCACCACAGGAACAGGACGCATCATGAATCTCGACCTGCGCAAAGGCCCCATCTCCCTCAGCGACTGGGACAAGCTCCAGCACGGGAGCAAGATCACCGACCACGACGGCCACGAGTGGAGCGTGGTCTACATCGACCACAGTTCGACTCGCGGTCAGATCAACCTCGCCCGCGCGCACATGCGCAGCGGTGGCGAGACCTGTGTGAGCCGCAACCCCACGGACGGCAACCTCATCGTGCGCTACGGCAACAACCACGGCGCCCTGTTGGCACCGACGCGGCGTGCCTCTGGTGTCCACCGGATGGCTCGCGCCGCCTGAGAAGTTCTGGTCACACCTCGCTCCCGACGAAAAAGTAGGCGGACCTCTGGGTCCAATTACCGAAGTAGTCGGGAGCGGGACCAGACTACAATATAATTATACAAAAAATCCCGATTGAATCGGGATTTTTATTATTTTATTTTGGAGCAGAGAATTCTTCAATATTTTCAAGATTTCCCTCAAACGTGCCGGGGTCACCACGCAATTCAATAATACCCTTTGTTTTTTTATAACCTAGAGGATAAACTTCTAACACCTCATACGGAGATCCATCTTTTTGACTTCCGTCCTGTAATCTTTTAGCCGGATAGCCATGCCAAGTAGTAGTAGAAATTTTGTCTTCTGACACTGGGTGTCCCATTTTTTGTATAAATATCATAAAATATTCCGAGCCATCTAAACTAGAAAATTTTACCCCGTCTTCCCAACGATTAGTTTGCCAATCAATCGGATATTTCAATTTAATTTTTACAAAACTATCATCACTATAAAGTGAGGTTTTAGGTAACTGCTTGGCCAATTCATTAGTAATCTCTTGACGAAGTTGGGCTTTAATTTCCAATACTTGCTGTTGCATGGTAGCTTTCAAATCATCAGAAACAGTTTGGTTGTTGATAGTTTTACAACCATAACCACCCAAAATAGAACTCAAACCAACCACCCCTAAAATCAATAATGATTTAGTGGCCATGGCCAACCTAAAAGCTTTTCCTCGGCTTTTGCCAAGCTTTTTTTCCATAGAAGCAATACGAGTACGAGTCTTTAGAGCGCTATCTGGATTTAATGAGATACTATCTATCCCCTCTTGCACCAAAAATTCAGCAAATTCTGGATAGTCACTAGGGGCCTGACCGCAAATTCCTACTTTGCGTTTATGTTGATGGGCGATCTGAATTACTTGTCGAATTAATGATTTCACCGCTGCGTTATTTTCATCATAAATATGGGATACCAAAGAAGAATCTCTGTCCACCCCCAAAGTCAATTGAGTAAGATCATTACTTCCAATACTAAAACCATCAAAAATCTGAGCAAACTCTTTAGCCAAAATAACATTGGACGGTATTTCACACATTACATATACTTGCAGACCATTTTTACCTCGCTCTAAACCGAATTCTTTCATCGTGTCCAATACTTTTTTACCCTCATTTACTGTACGGCAAAAAGGAACCATCACAATAATATTTTTCAAACCCCAGGTTTCTCTAGCCTTTTTTATGGCCGCACATTCCAATTTAAACCCGGGTTTGTACTTTGGATCATAATAACGACTAGCACCACGCCATCCTAACATTGGGTTTTCTTCGTGAGGTTCAAACTCCTTACCGCCAATTAAAGTGGCATATTCGTTGGTTTTAAAATCAGATAAACGTACTATCACTTCATGAGGATAAAAAGCACTAGCCAAAAAAGCAATCCCCTCTGCCAGTTTATCTACCAAATATTGAGTTTTATCTTTATAACCGACCGTCAATGACTCAATTTTTTCTTTTATTTTTTTATCTTTGATATCTTTAAAGTGAACTAGGGCTAATGGATGAATTTTAATAAAATTAGTAAAAATAAATTCTTCTCGAGCTAGCCCAACTCCATCATTGGGTATAGCTGATAAAGCAAAAGCATTATCCGGATTACCAGCATTTATCATTATTTTTGTTTTGGTGGAAGGAATATTTTTCAATTCAGTACGTTCTACACTAAACGGCAAACGTCCTTTATAAACATAGCCCACTTCACCTTCGGCGCAAGAAACCGTAATCTCTTGATCATTTTTTATTAATTGACGAGCCTTGGACGCTCCTACTATACAAGGCACACCCAATTCCCTACTCACTATCGCGGCATGAGAAGTTTTTCCACCTTGTTCAGTAATAATGGCACTAGCTATGCGCATCACCGGTTCCCAATCTGGATCGGTGATTCTGGTGACCAACACTTCGCCAGCCTTAAACTCTTTCATCTGTTTTGGTGAATTTATAACACGAGCTTTACCTTGTCCAATTTTTTGGCCCACGCTGACACCTTCTACCAAAACATCACCTTTTCTTTGTAGAGTATAAGTTTCAATAGCTGTAATTTTTGATTGGGATTTTACTGTTTCTGAACGAGCTTGAACAATAAATAACCTTCCATTTTGTCCATCTTTGGCCCATTCTATATCCATCGGCCGACCATAGTGGTCTTCAATTTGAACACCCCATTTAGACAGTTGGATTATTTCTTGATCAGTCAAAGAATATTGTTTTTGATCACCAACCTTTACTTTTTCTTGCTTGGTTCCCGTCTTACTATAAATTAGTTTTACTTCTTTGCTGCCCAAACGACGACTGATAATTGATTTATAACCATTTTTTAAACCATCTTTAAACACAAAAAACTGATCAGGTGTAACCTGTCCTTTCACCACATATTCACCCAATCCATAGGCGGCATTAATCAATACCACCCCCCTAAAACCAGATTCGGTATCCAAAGTAAACATTACCCCAGAAGATCCCAAATCAGAACGTACCATCTCCTGCACACCAACTGACAAGGCTATAGTGAGATGATCAAAACCTTTAGCTTCACGATAAGAGATAGCTCTATCTGTAAATAAAGAAGCAATACATTTTTTACAAGCTAATAGCAATTGCTTTTCTCCTGCAACATTTAAATAAGTTTCTTGTTGTCCGGCAAAACTGGCGTCCGGCAAGTCTTCGGCCGTAGCGGAAGATCGCACGGCTACATCAAGATTATTTTTTTTGCTCTCCTTACTTAACTGTTTGTAAGCTTTTTTTATATCTTCGGATATCTCTTTAGGAAAATCTGCCGATAAAATCAATTTACGTACCTTAGCACCAGCTAACGACAAAGCATGAACATTTTTTGCGTCCAAATCTTTTAAAATTTCTTTAATTTTTTTATCCAATTTGTTTTCTTTCAAAAATTTCCAATAAACATCACTAGTCAAAGCAAAACCATTGGGTATCGGCACACCCTGGCTAGATAATTTGGAATACATTTCCCCTAGCGAAGCATTTTTACCACCAACTAAAGGAATGTCTTTTATTGTGAGATCTTTAAACCAAGCGATATTCATAATCAGTTTATTGTATCACATTTTGATCATTTTTAAAAATTCCTGCTCATTTAAAATTTTTACTCCCATTTTTTTGGCTTTTTCGTATTTACTTCCCGGTTCAAACCCGGCTACTACATAATTGGTCCTTTTACTAACCGACTCACTCACACTGCCGCCAAGAGTTTTGATCTTTTGTTTTGCCTCATCACGTGACATCGTTTCCAAACTACCGGTCAATACAAAGATCTGATTGGTTAATTTTCCTCCCGTTTTTTTCTCTATGGTTTTAATTATTACGCCGTTTTTGATCAATTTGTCTACAAATTCACTATTTTTTTTATTTTTAAAATACTCCACTATCGACTCAGCCGTACGTTGTCCAATACCATCTACAGAAGATAAATCCTCAAAGGTTGATTTTCTCAACCTATCCAAACTGCCAAAATGTTGAGCCAAATCTTCAGCTGTTTCTTCCCCCACATGAATAATACCAAGAGCGTTTATAAATTTATCAAAAGATATCTGTTTGGATTTTTCTATGGCCGCAACCAAATTCTGAGCGCTTTTATGCGCAAACCTTTCTAAAGGTTCCAAATCCCCCACTGTTAAAGTAAAAAGATCCGCTGCATCTTTTATCAAACCATCATTAACCAATTGCTCTACCACTTTTTCTCCACAATGATCAATGTCAAAAGCATGTTTGCCTACAAAATGAACAATACTTTCAAGTTCTTTGGCGTAACAATTTTTATTTAAACAATAAAGTGCCACGGAACTGCCCGTTTCAATTTTTCTAGCCTTACTTATAGGTTGACCACCGACTTTACTGCCGCAAACCGGACAATTTATTGGTCGCTTCACTGATTTTTCCTCTCCAGTGCGCATTTTTTCTAATACCCGAACTACTTTAGGAATGATATCACCCGCTTTTTCTACTACCACTGTATCACCAACCTTTAAACCGAGCCTCTCCACTTCATCAAAATTATGTAAAGTGGCATGGGTTACGGTGGTACCGGCCAATTTAACCGGTTCCATGAGAGCTACCGGAGTAAGTGCTCCGGTGCGACCGACCTGAACGTACACTTCCTTTATCTTGGTCGTTCCTTGTTCGGCGGGAAACTTAAAAGCGATTGCCCAGCGTGGAGACTTACCGGTATACCCCAAAAGATCCTGGTATTTTTTTTGGTTAACTTTTATAACCACTCCATCAATCCAAAATGGCTGACTATTTTTTTTATTTTGCCAATAATCATGAAAGGACAAAATTTCTTTAAAAGTTTTACAGACCTTCCAGTGGGTATCTGTTTTAAAACCAAGCTCTTTTAATCTATCCAACTCTTGTGATTGGGTAGGAGGGGCTTCGCCGGCGGATAT
>Ga0210057_1007581_pt1 | contig 13094 bp, 12 predicted proteins | sample CryGeyCG2114_010_2_FD_183968 | JGI IMG/M metagenome (GOLD analysis project Ga0210057, IMG submission 183968) | Groundwater microbial communities from aquifer - Crystal Geyser CG10_big_fil_rev_8/21/14_0.10 (SPAdes) (version 2) | ecosystem: Environmental > Aquatic > Deep subsurface > Groundwater ... | reverse complement strand
CCGTTTACGGATTGTGCAGGACGATTCAAACATCTGAATGGCAAGACATCGCTTGAAAAGACAATAAAAAAACGGACCGATTTGTCCGAAATTATTGCCAAATACCAACTAGAAACCGAACGGTAACTTCCGGTGCCTGCGGGAGGATTTTGACACTATTCCGAACGGCAAGAGCGAGTTCTCCTACGCGCCTTACCTCAACTTCAACCGCGACAACCGCCAAGTCAAGCTGAACGCCAACCACGTCGACAATCCGAACCCCAACTATGGATCGGGTTCCCTCCAGTAGTTTGCAAGGATTTTAAAACTCTCCATTAAAGGGGGAGTTTTTGTATAGGATTATTAAACGATTTCATCCATCCGCCAAACATCCGTCCTATTTCTTGGATAATAGTTTGTAGAGCCAGATATTTTTTTTGATCAATAATATTAAGTTCACGAATCAAACGGATAAATACTTTTAAGATATCAAATTTATTGCTGGCTTTTTTGATGAGTGGCAGTTTTTCTTCTTTGGTCAAGTAACTGGCTTGCAGTAATATTTCCAAAATTTCAATAATATATTTTTCACACGTCGCACCCAACGTATACCTGTCTTTTTTGGGGAAAAGCGTGGTGTAATTATAATACAGCTTGTATAAATCAATCGTCTTTTTTAGAATCGGCACACCTTCCCACTCCGTCGGGGGGGGGTTAAAAGTTTGGTTTGGCATATGTTTAAAGAATTAGCAACTTTAGAAAATTTATTTGACGCCTGGTACAAATTTAAGAAAGGCAAAGCCAACAAAAAAGACGTAATGTTATTTGAGCGAAATTTAGAAGACAACATTTTTCAACTTTATGGGGATCTTAACACAAAAAAATATGTTCATCAACCATATTATATATTCCATATTTGGGATCCCAAATTCCGGGTGATTAGCAAAGCGAGCGTAAGAGATAGAGTCGTTCATCACTTGTTATATAAATATTTGGAAAAAATTTTTCAGCCTATTTTTATTCACCACTCTTACTCCTGCCAAATTGGCAAAGGAGTTTACAAAGCGGTTGATGATTTGGATAGCACTTTGCGTAAAGTTACTAAAAATTATACGCAAAATATTTGGTATTTAAAATTAGACATTAAGAAATTTTTTGCGTCGGTTGACCATGAAGTATTATTGAAACAATTACGTAAGAGAGTGTATGATCCAGATATTGTCTGGCTTTTGGAGAAAATTGTTTACAGCTATTCAACATCCGACCATCTTGGTAAAGGTGTGCCAATAGGCAATTTGACATCGCAGATATTTGCCAATATTTATATGAAAGAATTGGATTATTTTGTCAAATTCAATTTGCGGGAAAAAAATTATTTTCGCTATGCCGATGATTTTATTTTTTTGCACGTAGATAAAAGTTATTTGGAAAAATTAAAAAATACAGCTTGCAAGTTTGTTGAAGACGAATTGCATTTGACGATTCATCCGAATAAAATTATTCTGCGGAAATTCAGCCAAGGAATAGATTTTTTGGGTTATATACTGTTACCGCATCATAGAGTTTTGCGGACAAGTACGAAGAAAAGAATGTTTAAAAAAATAAAGAAAAAGCTGGAAGAATATAACAATGGGTTAATAGCGGATTTTGATTTAAAACAGAGCACACAGTCGTATTTGGGAATGTTGAAGCATTGCCATGGATATAATTTAGAAACAAAATTGAAGAATGAAGTCTGGATAGACAAGTATGGTTGATTTTGATAAGATTATTATAATGTATGTTCCAAGAAATCCTCGACCTTCACATTCACTCCAAATATTCCCGAGCATGCTCGAAAGATTTGGAATTGCCCAATATTGCTCGCGCGTGTGAAATACGCGGGATAGATATTGTAGCTACGGGAGATTTTACACATCCTGTTTGGTTTGAACATATGCGGGAACATTTGGTTGAAGATACGGAAGGTATATATAAACTAAGGGGAACGGGGAACGGGGAACGGGGAACGCCAAAGACAAAATTTATTTTAGGAACTGAATTATCATCGATAAAGAAGCATAAAGATAAAACACGACGGGTTCATCTCTGTGCCTTTGCTCCAAATTTGGAAGTAGTTGAAAAGTTTAATAAAAAATTAGAGAAAGGCGGTTATAATATAAGTTCAGATGGTCGGCCGATACTAGGGCTTACTTCAAAGCAGATTTTAGAATTAATGTTAGAAATAGATGAACGCATGGTGGTGATTCCTGCGCACGCGTGGACGCCGTGGTTTGGAATTTTCGGTTCAAAAGGCGGTTATAATTCTTTGGAAGAAGCGTTTGAAGAGCTCACACCACATGTGAGAGCAATTGAAACAGGTCTTTCTTCTGACCCACTTATGAATTGGCGTTTAAGTGCGCTGGATAATATTACTTTAATATCAAATTCAGACGCGCACAGTTGCGCGAAGTTGGGGAGGGAGGCTAATGTGATGGAATTTAATTCTGAAGAGGAGATTACTTATGACGAAATAATGAGAATTATTAATGAAGGCGACAAAAACAGATTCAAGTACACAATTGAATTTTATCCAGAGGAAGGTAAATATCATTGGGATGGGCATCGGGGTTGTAAGTTCGTATGCAGTCCGCAAGAAACAGAAAAATACAAAGGGATTTGTCCGAAATGCAAAAAGCCACTGGTGATTGGCGTTGAAAATAGAGTCCATGAGTTGGCTGATAGGACTACGGAACAGGCAAAAGCTTTGGAAAATAAAAAAATTCCATATAAGAGTCTAGTGCCATTGCCAGAAATAATTGCTGATGTGTTTGAATGTGGCGTGAGCACCAAACGTGTCAGGGCTGAATATAATAATTTGATTGATAATATTGGGAGTGAATTTCATATCTTATTGAATTCAACTTTAGAAGAAATAGAAAAGGCAAGTTCCAAACAAATTGCCAAGGCAGTTGAAAGAGTTCGAAAAGGGAAAATTAATGTAAAGCCAGGTTATGATGGAGAGTTTGGGGTAGTAAAAGTGTTTGGTGAGGGAGAGGGGAGGGGAGAGTCAAGGCAGGGGTTTATGGAATTTGATTAAAAATTAGAGCGATTAGGTCAATTAGAATAATTTTTTAAAAACACTCCCAATTTCTCGGGAGTATTTTTTGTGTAAGAAAATATTATTTTTTCTTACGACGTGCTACCTTGCGTTTTTTTGGAGCAGCTTTTTTCTTGCGTGCTACCTTGCGTTTTTTTGGAGCAGCTTTTTTCTTGCGTGCTACCTTGCGTTTTTTTGGAGCAGCTTTTTTCTTAGGTGCTGCTTTGCGTTTTGCAACGCGTCGTTTTCGTGCTGGCATAATGTACACCCCCTTTCATTAATGGGTTGCGATGTGTTATTTGGTTTTCACATAAAGAATACGTGGTGAATTGATGTGACCATGGTACACACCAAATTGCACAGAGTGTAACCGAAGTGCTGATCACCCAAACACATCTTGTTAAAAAGTTTTTACATGACAAGCATCAATGTAAAAATTTTTTTGTAAAAAATATTAATCATTTTTTACCCGACCTTTGTTGAACATAGTATAGTTTGTTTTGTGTTTTTTTAAAATAGTTTTTTAAAAAAACTGTGTATAACTCTGACGCACGGGTCTCAACACGAATCAACACAAATATTTTTTTAAAATAAAAAACTTACATTAGTTTGTAAGTTTGTTTTATAAATTTTTTACATTCGTAATTTGAGTGCGCGTTAGAAATAATTTTTTTATTCTAATGAAGGTTCTGTTTCTTTTCCAAATCCAAGTATCAAAAACATAATTATGCTTCCCAAACAAATTCCTAAGAAGTTTAATAAAAATAATATGGAACTTTTTGTAATGAGAGTCCAATCGAATTTTGACAAACCAAGTCCAATAACTGAAAGAGGCGGGATAATTGACGCTGAAATTGCTATACCGACAATTTTTTCAGAGAGAGTTGGTTTTACATATGCGTATGTTCCAACAATGCCACTTAAAATTGCTACAACAAAATATAATATGTTTGGTTCTGTCCTGGCTATTATTTCTACGGTAGTGATAAATTCTTTGTTATTAGTGATAATAATGAGGTGGCCGGTCAATGCCGAGGTAAGTATAGCCAGCAGGCCGCCGCTTAAAATTGATAAGAGTGTTAGGAAGATTCCTTTTAGTCTTAATAAAATTATGTTTAATGAAAAGCCAAAAAAAGGCGAGATGAGTGGCGCTACAACCATGCCGCCGATGATAATTGGAGCATTGTTTAATATGAGTCCAATAGAAATGATTGATGAGGCTAGGGCAGTTAAAACAAAAAATTCAATAGTTGGTCTGTTGTATTGTTTAAGGTGTTTTTGTGCTTTTGACCGTATGCGGGCGGCAGAAGAAAATATATTGAGCATAGGGAAAAATATTTGTGCCCTTGCCAAGAATCGAACTTGGAGTTCAGGATCCGGAATCCCGTGTTTTATCCATATCCATTAAACTACAAGGGCGGAGGTTTCTTGGTAATATCCGTTTTATAACTGACTGGATCGTAGGGGATAATTTAATTTATGCTGATTTAGCTTGTAAATTAAGAAGTACAATATTATCACAAAATATTTCAATACGCTTTAACGTCTTTTCCGCCCATTCTTTTCCAAAATAATAGACATGCCAGTTATATATGGTTTTTTGTTTTACCCATTCTAGTAATTGTCTAACAAGTTGTTCAAGATATTTGCGCGCGGTTTGTGTTTTCATTTGCAGTTTGCGGGTATGGAAACTCCACCAGACAATAGTGCGATACGCCCAGTAATAAAATTTTGAGGTTTCTGTTAAATTGCAGATAATAATATACCGCTTGATATTAAATAAATCCAAATCATCAGCATCGCGCAGGATGTATAGCAAGAGGCGGGTTTTTTTTGGCGTTACTTTTTTAGTACTTTCATTATTTCCCAGTGCTTTCAAAAATAACAGACTAGCCGCCCGGCGTGTTACTTTGTTTTGTATATTGTATTTTTTAGCTGTTTTTAGAAGAATGAAGGCAGACATTATATCATCACAGGCCGCCATCCACAAAAAAGAAGTTTTTTTCACGACAGTTCGTCCAACATCATGCCACCAGGCGGCCAGTAGGAGTGCTTCCTTTTCTGTTTTGGTTAATTTAAAATCGCCACTTAATTTTTCAGTAAATTTGACAACTCGCTCTACGTGAGTGATGTCATGGAGAGGATCTTTTGAATTAAGCATGTATTGTTTTGCTTGGTCAATAAGTTCGTTTATTTTTGTTGAAGATTCCATATTTGAGTAAAGCCCACACCAAAGGTGTCGTTTGGTTCTGACGTGACGTTGGAGCTATGACATTTTTATACTGCCAGCTCTGTCAGCGATTTTTTTGGTGTCGGGGTAAATAATTTAACTAGTGCGCTAGGATGGATTTGAACCATCGACCCCAACGTTATAAGCGTTGTGCTCTAACCACTGAGCTACTAGCGCATGACAAGTGGGTAAGTGTTAATGCTCTAACCATTGAGTTATGGACGCTCCATAACGTCGCTAATTATAGCATAAGCCACTTGATTTTTCAAGTATCTCTGTTATAATTCCGATATTATGGCTAGTATACCAGAAAATAGAAAATTTGTAGTTAAAAGTGAAGAAAAAGGCATACGCCTTGATCTTTTTTTGTCTGAAAAGCTAAAAATTAGCCGGTCGCAAGTGAAAAAGGCCATTGATAATGGCTTAGTGTTGGTAAATAAAGAAAAACCAAGAAAGGCAGGAGAGCTACTACATATCAGTGATAGTGTTGAAGTAAAGCAGTTTTTCGATCCTTCAATCTCTCAATCTTCAGGCGTCGTAAAGACTAAAAGACTAAAAGAATATAAGATTGATGTTATTGAGCAAGAAAAATATTATGTAATTATTAACAAGCCTGCCAATCTCTTAACACATCCTACAGAAGCACATGAGCCAGATACACTTGTGGCATGGCTGTTTGGAAAGTATCCAGAAATCAGTAAAGTTGGTGAATCAAAAGATCGTCCGGGCATAGTACATCGGCTTGACAAGGAGGCATCTGGTTTGTTGGTTATTGCCCGAACGCAAAAAATGTATGAGCATCTAAAAAGACAGTTTCAGGCGCGCTGTGTTGAAAAAATATACAAAGTGCTAGTGTATGGAAATATTGAGGCTGAACATGGTGTGATCAATTTCGAAATTGATCGGGGCAAAGATGGACGTATGGTTTCCAGGCCAAGAATTGACAAACTAAAATTGAAAAATGTTGTAAAAATACAAAACGGCAAAGAAGCTTTGACAGAATTTTGGGTTGAAAAGAGATTTAAACGTTTTACTTTGCTTCGTGTTAAGATTCATACTGGACGGACACACCAGATTAGGGTACATATGTTTGCGTTTGGTCATCTAGTGGTAGGGGATACATTATATTTTAATAAAAAGTTAGTTAAAAAAAACGACAATGATTTGGGAAGATTATTTTTGCATGCCGAGAAGTTGTGTTTTGAAGATTTGAGAGGAGAGAAGAAAAGTTTTAGAAGTGATTTACCAAAGGAGTTGTTGGATTATATTTTAGATTTAAAATAAATATGAAAAAAGGTCTGTTAGTAGTTATTTCTTCTCCTTCTGGTGGAGGAAAAGACTCGGTTATAAACGAGTTGTTGGAGTTAATTCCGGATTCGACTAGACTTGTCTCGACAACATCACGCAGACCACGTCCTGGAAATGAGGAAGGTGTGGATTATCACTTTGTAAGTAAAGAAGATTTTGAGAAAAAAATAAGAGATGGCGAACTTATAGAATATAATGAATATGTGGGAAATTATTATGGTGCTGAAAAAAATAAGCTAAAAGAAACACTCAAACAATATAATGTAGTACTTAGTCAGATTGATGTTCATGGTAAGCATAGTTTGGACAAATTCAATATCAAACACCTGAGCATTTTTTTATTGCCAGACAGTCTTGATATTCTCGCAGAACGAATTAGAAAGAGAGGCGGGATTTTTGAAAAAGAGCTTGAAAAGCGCCTTGAGACTGCCAGACAAGAGATAGAAGATTCAAAAGATTATGATTATAGAATTGTCAATAAAGATGGAAAAATTGATGAAACAGTGGCTAAAATAAGGGAAATTATAAAGAATAAACAGAAGTCTTGACAATCAGGAATAAATATAGTAAACTCATGACACTTTAATAATCAAAAATGACGTTGGAAAAGTCTATTTCAACCTCTCAACTAATTTTGAAGTATGACAGAAAAAAACATCAAAGACATTCGCGACGAAGTAAAACCGGGCATGATCGTGAAGGTTCATCAAAGAATTAAGGAAAAAAATACCAAAGGAGAAGAAAAAGAACGTATTCAAATTTTTGAAGGTATTGTTCTGGCTAGAAAACATGGAGGAGAGTCTGGCGCTACCATTACTGTGCGTAAAGTTTCTGAAGGTATTGGAGTGGAAAAGATTTTTCCTATTCATTCCCCAGTCATTGACAAAATTGAGCTTGTTAGACAGATGAAAGTGAGACAGGCTAGGCCGTATTATATTCGTTCTCATAAGAAGAGATTGAAAGAAGTGAAGTAGATACGAAATACGAAAATATAAAAGACCGCCAGGATGGCGGTTTTGTTTTTCGTGCTACGTGAAAATCTATTTCAAAATTCTTTTTAAATATTGCCCTGTAAAACTTCTCTTCACCTTCACTATATCCTTCGGTGTGCCTTCGGCTACGACCTCACCGCCTCGCTTGCCCCCTTCAGGTCCGAGGTCAATGACCCAGTCGCTTGATTTTACAATATCAAGATTATGTTCAATAATAAGCACGCTATTTCCTTTATCAACAAGTTGATTTAGTACTAGTAGAAGTTTTTTAGTATCTTCAAAATGCAGGCCGGTGCTCGGTTCATCAAGAATGTAGAGAGTTTTACCAGTTGACCGGCGGGAAAGTTCAGCGGCTAATTTTATTCTCTGCGCTTCACCGCCAGAAAGTGTTGTTGCTGGTTGGCCAAGCTGTAAATAGCCAAGTCCAACGTTGCGCAGAATTTGGAGCTTGTCAGTAATATTTTGTCTGCCTTGAAAAAATTTAAAGGCTTCTTCTACGGTCATTTTGAGAACCTCAGCAATATTTTTTTCTTTGAAATGAATTTCTAAAACATCTTTAGTATAACGCGTGCCATGGCATTCATTACATTCGGCATAGACGTCATTTAAGAAGTGCATAGGAATAGTGATATACCCTTCACCACCACACGCTTCACATCGTCCATCACCCTTTACATTGAAACTAAAAGTACCGGCCGTGTAGCCACGCATTTTTGACTCTGGCAATTCGGCGTACAGATCTCTGATGAGAGTGAAGAGCCCGGTATAGGTCGCCGGATTACTTCGTGGCGTTCTGCCAATTGGTGTTTGGTCAATGGTAATTACTTTGTCAATAAAACTAAGTCCCTTGATAGATTTATGGCTCCCGGGTTCGGCTTTGGCGCGGTAAAATTTTTTGGAAAGTGCCCGACTTAAAATATCCAAAATCAGCGTTGACTTACCAGAACCAGACACTCCCGTGATACAAACTAATTTTGCCAGAGGGATATCTACTTCGATGTTTTTCAGATTATTTGCTTTGGCGCCAAGAATTTTTATAAATTTTCCATTTCCTTTTCTTGGTTTGGTAGCGGCTCTTATTTTTTCTTTTCCTGTAAGGTATCTGCCGGTTAGGGATTTGGCAGATTTTTTTACTGTCATTGGTGTGCCGGCTGACATAATTTCTCCACCGTATTCTCCGGCGCCAGGTCCAATGTCTATAAGATAATCAGCAGCCTCCATAATTGCTTTGTCGTGTTCAACAACAATGACAGTATTGCCAGAATCCCGCAAGGATTTCAGCGTTTTTATGAGTTTGTCATTATCTTTTGAATGCAGGCCAATAGATGGTTCATCTAGAATATAGATCAACCCAGAAAGTCCGGCAGAAAGTTGTGTTGACAGTCTCACCCGTTGAGATTCACCGCCAGATAGAGTATTTAGAGATCTGTCAAGAGCTATATATGATAAACCGACATGAAGTAAGTGTTCTAGACGTCGTTTTATTTCTTTCGCAATTGGTATGGCCACATCCAGTTGTTTTTTGGTGAGCTGTTTATTCAATTTAGAGCCGGTTTTTTCTAGGTCTTTGGAAAAGCCGTAAGCATCCTCAATACTCATTTCTACAATATCTGAGATGTTGGTGTCATTTATTCTTACAAATAAATTTTCCTGTTTCAGTCTTTTTTTATTGCATACCGAGCATTCTTTCTCACGCATGTAGGTTTCAATTTCTTTTTTTACATAGTCAGATTTTGTTTCCAAATATCTGTTTGTCAGGTTTGGAATCACTCCTTCAAATATTGTTTTTTTCCCTTTGACTTCATACTTTTGTCCATCAGTGCCATAAAAAATTATGTCCATTACTTTTTGGGGCAGTTTTTCCACTGGGATATCAACTGAAAAGTTGTGTGCCTGCGCCACTTCTGTTAGTAGATCATGATATTGCTGTTGATTTCCCACCAGTCTGGTCCATGGTTGTATAGCCCCTTCGGCCAAAGTTAATCTTGGATTTGGAATCACAAGCTCTCTATCAACCTCAAGTGTTTTACCAAGTCCGGTGCAGCGCGAACAAGCGCCATAAGGGCTATTAAAACTAAAAGAACGAGGTTCTATGGGTGAAAATACACGGTCGCACTGCGGACAGACTGGAATTTGGGAATAAATAATTTCCTCTCCAGATTCCGGATCGAGGAGTTTGACAAAACCATTAGCAAAGTCTAGAGCTTTTTCAATTTCTTTGGCCAATTCTCCTACCACTATTTCATCTAGTGATCCGAGATTTAGATCAATATCATATGTATAGTCAGAATTGAATTTGAACGAACTAAAATTTTTGAGAGACGTTTCCATGCCATTTATTATGAGCTTACTATAGCCTGTTTTTTCAAATCCGACTTTTACTTCTTTCATTTTTATTTTTTGCCGGCGGATTACTGGCGAGAGAAGAATAAAATTTTTATCTTGTTTGGCAATCTTGCGGATAATTTCTATAATTTTTCCAGAGGTATATGAATTCACTTGTACGTTGCAGTCGGGACAATATTGTGTTCCGATGCGTGCAAAAAGAAGACGCAGATAATCATAAATTTCCGTGGAAGTACCAACAGTTGATCGAGGATTTTGAGTGAAGTTTCTTTGGTTTATGGCAATGGTAGGGGAGAGACCTTGGATTTCGTCTACGTCAGGCTTGTCCTGGACATCCATAAATTGCCTAGCATAAGCATTCAGACTTTCGGCATATCTTCTTTGTCCCTCGGCATAAATAGTGTCAAAAGCGAGAGAGGACTTTCCTGATCCGGAAAGTCCTGTTATCACGACAAATTTATTTTTTGGGATTTTTAGTGATATGTTTTTCAAGTTGTGCACTCGAGCATTGGTAATTGAAATAAATTCTTTCATATTTAGTTTATGGTTCTTCTTTCTTAGTTTCATATTTTATTCCACTAAGACCGGCGTATGTTTTTGAACTAGGTGGCGGCCAACTTCCTTTCTTTTCAGTCATGCTGTTTATTGTCGTCTGAGTCAGAGTGACGTCTAACATCAGTCCTTTTTCTATATTTTCTATTGGTATATAGTTGTCCCAACCTACGTCGTCCCAGATCCCGACCATAGCCTGCTGGCTTTTGTGGTGTTGGCCAATGAAAAAACGAGCATCTTTGAAAGGGTTGGCCATAACTTTACCTTCAAGATAAGCCCAGAATCCCACCACCTCTCCTTTTGAATCACACCATTCTTTGTCATAGGCATTTTTATTGCCCTTCCAATCTTTAGAATTTTTACCTACTAGCTTGTCGATGGTCATTAAATATTCAGGCACATTTTCTGTTTTTATCGTTCTTAGTCCAGGATAAAAGTCCCTTGTCTCATTATGCCACCATTCATAGCTTCCTTCGTATAATGTGCCATCACTAGATTTACACACGGCAATAAATGAAATAAAATTATCCAACCATTTTTTTTCCAGCGAATTTGCCAAGGCACTAACGCCTGTCTGAGCCAGCCAGGTCGCGTCTGCCAAAAGTTCGGTCCACATTGAGGATACTTTAAAGTGCAAGATTAATTGGCCTGTTTCGCATGTTCCAATAGATTCTTTTTCTCCATTATTGGCTACTTTAAACGGAACGCATATTTGATTTTCTTTCCCCTTCTCTTCTTTACAGAATGTACCCATACATGTCTGGGCAGATGTTTCCGGCACAAAATAATAGTCTCCACAATTAGCTTTGTCGGCGTCTTGAGTAAACGACCCAATCATGGAGTATTGTTTTTTCAATTTATCACTAGTTATATTTGTCTGGGATTTATCGTTGTATTTTTCTTGGCCGGTATAGGCTAGCTCGACCATTGTCTTTGCTCCTCCTGCCGGTACATTTATATTTAGTTGATCACATTTTGCCGGTTGCAACCCTTCTGGGTTTATGAGCCACACTGCCGGCATGCGCAAATTTACCAAATATGGGTTGACTAGGTTTAGAATAGTATATGAAAGAGCGAGTAATATAATTCCCATAATTGCCCCTCCAATTCGTTTTTGAGCTTTTTGTTTTAGGTCGGGACTAGTGCCAGATACTATCCACATGACTCCGCCGAGCATTATCATCACGACCGCTACAATGGAACCAATAATAAAACTGTATCTATATATGTATTGTATGAAGTCGCCGAAATGTTCAAATGTATTTCTTGTTCCAAAAGTTATTTTTGTTGTTGATTTTCCGGCAGCTAGACAAAATCCAAGTTCTGCTTTTCCTGTTGCGTCTGTGGCGCCACATATAGCTTTCGCCTCTGCAGAGGCGTCAAAACCATCCGTCACTTGAGAAGGATCTACTTTAAGTATGTCTTTTCTATAAGCTTCGCACTCTGTTTTTCTCCAGCATCGGTTGTCTATTTGGGCTGAAGCAATGCTGGGAAGGAAAAATGATATTACTAGGCAGAAGATAATAATTTTTCGCATAAGATTATTTTAGATGTTCTAATATAAGATTATTCCAGATATCTAGCCCAATAATACCTTCTACTATTTCACCATTAACTATATATGTGGGAGTGCCGCGAATCCCTATATCTACTGCATCAAGCATATCTTGCTTTATGTTTTGTTGATATTTTTTTGAAGAGACGCATTTATCAAATGTATTTATGTCTAATCCAATCTGTATGGCCACAGTTCGCAGTGATTCTATATTGAATTGTTTACTTTGAAATATTATATTATGATATTCCCAAAATCTATTTTGTTCATGTGCACAGGCCGCGGCGAGTGGCGCTGCAAATATATCGTCGCCGTTGTCTATCAGAGGCAAATATTTAAATACCACTTTTACCACCGGATTATATCTCGTGGTTATATCTTCTAAAAATGTATATGCTTGCTGGCAATATTGACATTGGAAATCAATAAAAGCAAGAATTGTGATAGGTGCATTTTCTTCTCCTTTTGCAGGATTGTGTGGATGAATGTAAGCACTCTGATTTTCTACTATTTTTGGTATGGTATTTTCAAGATTAGTATGAGCTGTAAATTGGGGAGAAAATTTTTCTGAAAGTTTTTCGATATTTTCAATACCACCATATTTTACTTGCCATAGGTAATAGACAAAAAATATAGTGAATATTACGGTCGTCGCAATAAATAAGATTCCCACTGTAATTAAAAATATTTTTCCAACAGTTTTGTGCCACATAAAATGTATTCTAAAAAGAATGATTATATTATAGCATAATTTTGAAAAAGTCAATAGTAGTTGGAAGATGGCTTTTTTGAGTAAGTTGGCTATTTTAATATTGTCTTAATAGATACTATTGTTTTTTGTCCACGTCGGTATAGATCATAAGTAATGGTTACTCTAATCAGATCATATTTTAGTACCCTGGTTGCCAATTTTTTGTAATTTAAATATCTCTTTGTGTATTTTATCAAGTTTTTCTTTTAATAACAATGGATTAAGTAATTTATGTTCTTTGCTCATTTTATCTTTTGTCTCTTGAGTAATACTTTCATTACTCATTAACCTTTGATAAGGCG
>Ga0210057_1007579_pt1 | contig 13096 bp, 11 predicted proteins | sample CryGeyCG2114_010_2_FD_183968 | JGI IMG/M metagenome (GOLD analysis project Ga0210057, IMG submission 183968) | Groundwater microbial communities from aquifer - Crystal Geyser CG10_big_fil_rev_8/21/14_0.10 (SPAdes) (version 2) | ecosystem: Environmental > Aquatic > Deep subsurface > Groundwater ... | reverse complement strand
AGAAATCAAGAATTAGGAAAAATAATTGCGATTGAAAAAGACAGGGTATTGGCAAGAAATTTAAAAGAAAAATTTAAGAACAATAAAAATATAGAAATTATTGATGGCGACGCTTTAAAAGTTTTATCCTTATTAATAAAAGATTTAAAGCATTATAAAATAGTCGGTAACATTCCGTATTATATTACAGGATACCTTTTTAGAATTATTGGGGATTTAGATAATAAACCATCTGTTGCAGTATTTACGATTCAAAAGGAAGTTGCACAACGGATATGCGCAAAAAAAGGAGAGATGAATTTATTATCAGCGAGTGTGCAGTTTTGGGCTGAACCAAAAATTACAGATATTCTATTAAAAGGAAATTTTCGGCCAATTCCTAAAGTTGATTCAGCTGTTATAAGTTTACAGACTACAGCTGACAGACTACAGCAAAATAATAGTAAAAACAGTAAGCTGTTAGCCGTGGACAGTAAGCAGTATTATAATTTTATAAAAATTCTTTTTAAACAGCCGAGGAAGACAATTTTGAATAATTTACGATATATGACCAACAACCTGCAACTTTTAAAGGAAAAATTAGAATTATTAAAAATAGATATTAACACTAGGCCGCAAGATTTAACTCTTAGTCAGATAATTTTGTTATCAAAAACCTTTAAAGTTAGTCCGTAATTTGTCGTAGGTTATAGGTTGTTGGCTGTATGCTGAATAGATAGGCATCAAGACATTAATATTGAGCAAATTATTGAGTTATCAACATTGTTATAGGGCGTATTTTTGGTATAATAATAGTAAGTTTATTCAGTATATTTTCCTTATGCGATTTAAAATAATTGCAATTATTTGCAGTATCCTAATAATTTCTTTTACTTTTTATTTTTCTACTAAAAATCTTTTCAAGACAGTTGAATGGCCTATTTCGGCAACTAATAATAAAGAAGTGTTATCTATTAATAATGCGTTGTTAAAACTTTCTTTTAATAATCCTTTCCAAATAAATAACCAATCAAAACAAAATTTAGATAATAATGCGATTAACGCGCCAGATAAGCAAAATAATTTAAACAGTATTTCAGAGAAAAATTTAGACAATAATTTAAAAAATAATTCATCTAATTATATTTCGGGATCAACTCCCTTAACAGGTAATCTTGCTACAACTTCTCAGGTTAGTATAACTGGAGATTATTATAATGAATTTTTAAAAGCTACTTCTCAAATTAATTTTGACAGAGAACTCACAAAAAAATCTGAAGATGGAACTCCGCTTACTTTAGAAGAATTAATTAGCTTGGCGAAATCGGGAACGAACCTAACTGAATTAAAAGATTCTTTTTTGGCTTGGTTTAATTTAGATCTAAAAGTTTTGGAAATTATGGATAAGATGAGCGTGGACCCAAAGGAGGCGTCTCTTCACCATGAATTAGTCGGTTGGTTTAATTATCATAAAGATATTGCCAAAAAATTTAGCAACAGCGATTTGTCAGTTTCACAAGTAAATTTTTTAGCGTTGGAATTTCAGCAAAAAGCAACAGTGCATACTTTTCAATTTAAACAGAGCTTGGATAACCCAATAACTGTAAAAAGTTTTATTAATAAATTAGCGGATTTTTTCTTACTGAAAAAAGCCGAAGCATTTACTTGCGGAGCTTTTGTCCCACCGCCTTTTTATCATTTTGGCGGGAGGGTTCTTTCTATGATTCCATGTAATTTCGGGATTGTAGAAATAGTTTCTCCGCCTTGCGGGGGCCTGATGTTTTTTAGTTGGCCGGTTTTATCCGCTAATCCATTTTTATGGAAAAAACCAACAATTGGCTCCGCGATTTTAGGCAGGTCGGTTGTTTCGCCATTGGTTTGTCCGCTTGGTCCGTGTCCGTTTTGCACTTTAATACCGTTTGAAGCGACTGTGCTTTATTTTGGAACGTCGTTGATACCGTAAAAGTAGTTAATTTAACATCATAAATATGGTATAATTTTAATATATTGGTTAATAAAATGTCCAAGAAGATTAAAACAATTATTTCTATTATAATTATGGCGGTTGCGATAATTGGTGCATTTTTTATAATGAGAAATTCTTTTCCAAGTGTAAGTGTAGAAGAAAATAAAAAAGAATGGTTTAAATCATCTGGCCCAGATTTAAATGAATTAAATTCATCTGGTATTTTTCAAAAAGTTGGTGAGTTTGGGATTGGGAATAATTCCTTAGCGCAGAAAAATAATTTGACTGAATCAATAAGTGGCTCACTTTTTAATCAGCTCGGGTCAGTTGATACACTTAATCAAATCAAAAGTAATCCCAAGGGGAGTATTGAGTTAATGTCTGGAAAAATAAGTGATGATGTTATGTTTAAAATGCAGACAGATTTGAATTTTATTACAACCATAGATGATTCGGTATTGAAAATTTCAAATAATACATCTGTCTCTGCTAAAAAAGAATATTTAAATAATATTACGAATGTAATTAATAATGATTTCGCCGGTTTTAATAAAATGTATTTAGAAATAATAATTGATACTTATCAAAAACTTGATTCTTCTTCTGCTATCCAAGCTTCAAATATTTATAGAAAATTATCACAAGATTTTATAAATACATCTGTTCCAAAAGATTGGGTAGATATACATAAAGAAATGATTATCAATTATAAAAATTCAGAAATTATATATAGCGCAATGGCTAATTATCAAAATGATCCGATTAAGGGATATATGGTGTTAGAAGCTATTCAGAGTTTGGTTAATAAATCTAAACAGATACAAGATGAACTAATAAAAAAAGTTAAAAATATTTAAGTTTTAAATATGAAAATAAAAATTTTTCAAAAATCATTAAATTTATTGGTAATTTTTTCTTTAATATTTAGTTCTTTTAATTTTATTTTTATAAATAAAGTTAAAGCGTTAACTCCTGGAGAAATAGCAGGGCAAGCGTTAGCTAAGGGCGCAATATGTTTTGCTACAAGATGGGCAAGCGAAGAATTAAAGGGATTAATATTTGGCGAGCCTGCGGGTACAGCTGGCATGGCCGCTAAAGGCAGTGTTTCTATTGGCACAGAAGCTACAGCCATAAGTGTGGCTCTTGAAGAAGAGTTTGTAAATGTGCCGGTTTTTAGCAAAGCGAATTTTCTTGCGGTTGATGCCAATTGGGCGGCAAATATGGCGAAACTTCAGTCATCTGAGGCAGCTGCCGCGAAAGAAGCGGCTGGTAAATCCATTGAGGAAGGGACGCATTGCATTCGCGATGTAGTTGTGCAGTCTATATTAAAATGGCTGGCGGATGAAACCGTTAAATGGATAGAGGGAGAAGGACAGCCGGGTTATGTGACGAATTGGCAGAATTTTTCTAAAGATGCGGTAAATGTAGGAATTGGAGAGGTGGCTCAAAATACCACATTAGCTCCTTTATGTTCTCCATTTAAAATGCCGAACTTTAATTTAGCGCTTTTGCCGGTAAAAAGATTTCCACAAAGAATTGGTTGTACATTAGATAAAATTGTGGGCAATATTGAAAATTTTTATAATGATTTTGCTCAAGGAGGATGGTTGGCTTATAACAAAAGTTGGCAGCCGAACAATAATTTTTATGGCGTTACAATGATGATTTATGATGAAGGAATCAGAATAGCGTATGAGAAAAAACAGGCGGCTTTAAATGAAGCATCAGCTGGTAGCGGATTTTTATCGGTTACTCAATGTATTGGCGGGACAACGGATCAAGGAGAGTTTTGTAATGCGGTATGTTCTAATACTTTGGATGTTCAATCTTGTTTTAATGATTGTATGGAAGTGCAAATGAGCGCAAGCGAGTTATGTTCAGATAGCGATGGTGTAGAAAAAATAGCTACTCCTGGAAATATAGTTGGTCAAATAGTTGGTAAAGCAATGACTTCTGACCAAGATTTTGCAGTTAATATACAAGATTGGACAGCGGCGATTATAGATGCCGCCTTAAATCGTCTTATGAAAGAAGGATTGACGGCGGTAACTGGCGCTGCAAAAAAACTTTATTTTAATGGCGGGGGCTCTTCTTCTTCTTATTATTCAGGAGGAAGCGGAAGTTATGACCCGATGGCAGGCGCAAATGATCCAAAAGTTGTTCGTGAACAAGCAAGAAAGGATATGATAGACCAAATGAAGACCACTTCTGATACTTTAAGTAAGATAAGAGTTAATAAAGCTATGGCTAGATCTAGTGTTCAAAGCGCATCAACAGCGCTTCAAAGTATGAAGACAATGACATGTTCTCCGCCGGTTACAGAAGAAGAAATTTTAAATGCGCAAACTGCTGTAAATAAATTAACAAATGATTTAGCCAACATTGATATTTTATTAGTTCAAATTAATGATTTTATAACTTATGCGACTAATATTTCCGCTGAAAATTTAGAAGCAGAATTTACCACTATGCAGGAAAAATTCCAAGAACTTTCTTTTAAAGCTGGCGTATATGGAACTGTTTTACAATCAATAGATGAGATGAATGCGAAAAAAGCTGAACTTGAGGCAATTCAGCAAAGGCAAGAAATTTCATGCATATAAATTAAATAATGTTTTATGATATATTTCTGCAAAGATAAAACTTTAAATAAAAAAATATTTAAAATAGCGATTATTTTTTGTGGTGTTTTATTTTTGTTTCAATTTTTAACTCCCATTGTTTTTGCCGAAGAGTGTGATCCTGGTGAGATTTATACTGAAGTTGGTTGTGTTCCTAATGGGGGTGGTCCTATACAATTTACACCTGAAATAAAAAATTCGTCAACTCTTCCGCCAGTCGGCGGGCATACATCGGGTGAAGAAGCTGTATCAAAATCAACGCATAATGCGGGGATAATAGCGACAATCGTAGCTCATATTGTAAGTTTTTTTGCCGGGGTATTAGAATTCACGATAAAATTAAGTGATGGGTTGATAGATTTAGAAGGTGTTAAAGTCGGTTGGGGTATTCTTTTAAGTATAACTAATTTGGGATTTATTTTGGCGATTATAGTTATTGCTTTTGCTACTATATTGCATATTGATAGTTATGAAATGAAAAAAACTTTATGGAAACTTGTTGTAGCGGCGCTTTTAGTTAATTTTAGTTTAGTTATTACGGGTATTTTTATTGATATGTCTAATGTTGTAAGCGGTTTTATTTTAAAACGTGTGGGTGATACTGAGTTTTTGAGTAATGCTTTATCACGTGCGATGGAAATTCAAAAAATAAACATCCCAGCGGATGAAAGTAGTTTATTGGATAAATTTAAATGGATTACAGATCCTGCTGGGAAATTAATGTCATTGTATGCGAGCCTTGTTTTTGTTACTTTGTTTACCGTATTTATTTTATTGATTTTTGCAACTCTAGCTGTAATGTTTTTAATAAGAGACATTTATTTAATAATACTCGCCATTGTTTCTCCAATAGTATGGCTTTTATGGATTTTTCCATATACGCAAAAACATTGGACTAAATGGTGGAGCGAATTAATTAGGTGGAATATTTTTGCTCCTACTGCGCTATTTTTTGTATACGTTGCTATTTTAATCGCTAATGGGATGAGCAGTGAAACAGTAACGAAAAGCGACGCAATAATCGGATTAGACGGATCGCTTCTTGTAAATTCCACATTTTTACAGCATGGAATTAAATTAACCATTATTTTAGGATTTATCGTCGGCGGAATGATTGCGGCGAATAATTTTAGTATTGCGGGTAGCGGGTTTGCAATAAACAGAGCGAAGATGATGAAAAATGGAGCCAAGGGTTGGAGTAAAAGATTAAAAGGAGCGCCATTTGCTCTACCTAAAGAAAAACCGGGACTCATAGGTAGAAATATCCAAAGAATTCCATTTGTTGGCGCTGCTTATAATAAAACTCGTGATTGGAGAAAATCAGTTGACGATAAGGTACGTAAATCAAAGATAGGTGAAAAATTAGGTAAAACTTATGTGGGGAAAACAGTAAATGAATGGGGCTCGGAATATAGAAAAGGAAAAGGACTTCTTTCATCTGTTTTTGGAGGAGAAGGGTTATTTAAGAGTGAAATTAGGAAAAAGTTAAAAGAAGAGAAAGAAAAAGAAATTAAGGAATTATTTGATGAAAAGAAGAATATAGAGACTACTTTGAAAATATTTGAAAAAAATCCTAATCTTACTCCCGAAGATTTAGAGAGTAAAAAGAATATGGAAGAAAAAGCTAAAGAGGTAGATGAAAAGATTATGGAGATTTACAGAGAACGCGCTAAAAAAATAAACAAGAAGGATGAAACAAAGAAATCTAAGAAAAGAAAAAAAGGAGATATAATTGCTGAACGAGAAGCAACGATTAAAGATGTAGGTGAAATTGAAGACCGTTTGAAAAAAATATATGCAACTGGAATAAAAACACCTGCGGATAAAAAAGAAATGGATGAATTAGAAAGTAAAAAGCAAGGGCTAGAGAATAAAATTAGTAATTTAGAAAAAGAAGCAAATTCAAATGCTTGAAAATATTAGCAAATAAGAATTGATTTTGTGCGATTTAATTTTATAAATATGGACTATTCATTATTTACCGAAGAACAATTTATAAAGCGATTTAATACTTTGCCTGATAGTGTGAAAGATATTTTGGTTTCAGATAGCGCTAAAGATATATTAAATGCTATTTCTCATGGGCATTATTTAATTGATGAAGAAAAAATTTTAATGCTTGAACAATTAACAGCATTAGTTTTGTTTGGTTTTTTATCACCAGAAGAGTTAGCACTTGAAATTGAGAATAATTTACACGTAAATTATAAAGGTTCTAAGGCAATTTCTGAAGAAATAAATAGAAGAATTTTTAAAAAAGTAGAAAATGATTTAAAAGATATTTATAAGCCAATTAATTTAAATAATTCTAATGATAATAATGTAATTAATTTAAGTGAAAATACAGAAAATTTTGTAAAAAATAATTTTGAAATTTCTATTAAAGATGATGTTTCTAATGTTGATAATAAAGATGCGCCAGTGTCTTTAAATATTCCAGAAATTGAAAAACAAGAAATTAAGATAGGGGAGTTCGTATATAGTCAACAGACTACAGCTAACGGCCAACAGCTAATAGATGACAGACGACAAACGATAAATCCAGAAGAAGAATTTGAGTCGCCGGCAATACTTCATAAAGAGACAAATATAAAACCAATATCAGCATTAAAAACTTCTTTAGGTGGGTTATTTGGATTTTCTAAATTTAACCAACAACCAACAACCAAAAACCAACAACAAAAACCAATAATGGCAGAGGTTAATATTGACTACGATGTTAAAAAATTAGAAAAAGAACCTGAAATAAGTAAAACAGAAGCACCAAAGATGAGAATTGTAAATTATAGTGGGATGCCTAAAAAAGATGAAAATATTTTTGGATCTAATCAACAACCTACACCGAATAGCAAATCAGAATTTGCTACGGGGCAAGCAACCTACGACTTACAACAGAAAACTGAAATTCCAAATATTATAAAACCCTCCTTCGCCCATTCTTCGTATAAAATTCCAGATGAACAAGGTAATGCTACGGAGGGCGTGGAAGAGAAAGAAATAAAGCCGATTATAGTTGATAGCCGACAGCCAACAGTTGACAGCCAACAGGCAATAGAGAATAGAGAACAGATTACAGATTACAGTGAACAGTCAACGGCTATTAAAGAAATAAATATAAAAGATGCTATGAATGTTATGAATGGTAATGTAATTGAAATGCCATCAGTATTAAGAGAAGAGACAACTTTTCAGAAGGGTGAGATGCGGACAAGGGATAATGAAATAAATAAAAATAAAATAGTTGAAATAGAAGTTCCTAAAAAAATAGAAGAGCCTATTAAGGCAAAACATATAGATTACACAGCAGAAAAAGAGATTAAACTTGAAGATATACCAGTTTCTGATGACGTGGTGGACTTAAGGAAAATAGAAGATCAGTAAAAGTTAGTTTAATGTAAAGTGTTGATAGTAAAGTAATACGATTTATGCTCTGCGACTAGCAGATTATAATGCAATTTCAAATCCCACAATTTATTGATACTGAAGATAAGATAGCTGGACCATTAACATTAAAACAGCTTGGCTATCTTGTTAGCGCCGGATTATTAAGTTTTACAATATATTGGTTTTTTGCATTTTGGTTATGGCTTCTTTTAACTATAATTTTGGCTGTTATCAGTATTTCTTTTTCATTTGTAAAATTTAATGGGCAACCATTAATTAAAATAACTATAGCAGGATTAAATTTTTTAATAAGACCGCATGTTTATCTTTGGAGAAGAGAGGATATTATTAATATTGTGGAAGATAATGTTTTAGCTGAAAGGAAAAGTTTAAGTAGTTTTGGCTTAAGTATGCCAGCTGTTAAAAAATTATGGAGTGATTTAATTACTACAAAAAATCCTCTTCCCAAAAGAGAAAAAAATATATCAATTTCAGTAAGTAAAGAAAATTTTAGTGTGTTTAGGAAATTAACAGGAGAAAGAGAGGTTGCTAAAAGGGTAGATTATCGCTAACAGACTACAGCTAACAGATTACGGCTTATAGCTAATAGTCAACATTTAATAATTAATTTTAATCCATAATAAAATATGTATTTTAAGTTTGAAAAATTAGAGGTTTGGAAATTAGCAAGAAAATTTGCAGTTGAAATATATAAACTTACTAGAAAATTTCCTAGAGATGAATTATTTGGTTTAGTTTCGCAAATTAGGAGAGCAACTATATCTGTAATGTTAAATATAGCAGAGGGAAGTAATAGAAAATCTGATGCAGACTTTAGAAGATTTTTATTGATTTCTCTCACGTCTTTAGAGGAAGTCGTGAGTGGTTTTTATATAGCGTTAGATCAAAACTTTATAAATCAACGAGAATTTGATATTCTTTATATAGAAAGTAATAAATTGGCATCAAAATTAAGCGCGCTGATTAAAAGCTTAGAAATTAAAAATGGATAATAATTAAATTTGGCAGTAGTCCGTAAGCTGTTTGCTGTAGTCATTATTATGGAACAAACATCCACATCAACACAACAATTTGTAGACATAGAAGATATTAAAGATGGAATAATTATTCTTAAAAATGGCGCTTTAAGGCGTGTTTTAATGGTTAGTGGAATAAATTTTGAATTAAAGTCTGAGGAGGAGAAAAGTATCATTATTGGCGCTTACCAGGAGTTTTTAAATTCTTTAGATTTTTCTATCCAAATAATAATTCATTCTCGAAAATTGAATATAAAAAAATATTTAGAAAATTTTCTTGATAGGAAAAATAGCGAACCCAATGAGCTTATACGTGAACAAATAGAAGAGTATGTAAATTTTATAAAATCTTTTGTTGAATCTAATGAAATTATGTCAAAAATATTTTTAGTAGTTGTGCCGTATGACTTTATGGTCAAAACTGAAGGTATGATGAAAATTTTAGATAAGCTTCCTTTTTTGGGCGGTAAGAAAAAAAATCAAAAAAACGAGGATAAATCTTTTGTAGAAAAAGTAGGTCAACTTGATCAAAGAACAGATCAAATTATAAACGGGTTTAGTTCTATGGGACTGCGTTCAGTTCCATTAAATAATGAAGAGTTAATAGAATTATTTTATAATTTATATAATCCAAGCGCGATTGAGAAAAAAGAAACAAAAAAGAGCTAATCGCTTTGCAATTAGTTAAATTATTATGAATATAGAAATTATTAAACCATATAAAGCCGGAGAAGAGGATATAAAAAATATTATAGCGCCGGCAGCAATAGAAGTTAATCAAAATTATTTGAAAATAGGCGATATTTTTGTAAAGACACTTTTTATTTTTACTTACCCCAGGTATCTTTCAACAGGGTGGTTTAATTCTATAATTGAGTATCCAAATTTATTAGATATTTCAATTTTTGCACATCCAGTTGATACTGCATTGGCACTTAAGAAATTAAGAAATAAAGTAACACAAGTAGAGTCTCAAATCGTAGAAAGAGAAGACAAGGGGTTAGTAAGAGATCCGCTTTTAGAGACCGCGTATCAAGATATAGAAACATTAAGGGACCAACTTCAACAAGCTCAAGAAAAATTATTTGATACTGGCGTATATATAACAATTTACGGTAATTCTATGGAGGAATTAAGTAAATTAGAAGATAAAATTGTTTCTACGCTTGAGGGGCAATTAGTTTATGTGAAGCCGTCAGTTTTTCGGCATTTAGAGGGTTTTATTTCTACTATACCATTAGCTCAAGATAAACTTTCAATACATACCCCGTTAAATACAGGGTCATTATCATCTTTATTTCCTTTTGTTTCATTGGACTTAACTTCAGATACTGGATCTTTATATGGTATTAATCAACATAATAATTCCCTAGTTATTTTTGATAGGTTTTCATTAGAAAATTACAACCAAGTTGTTTTTGCAAAAGCCGGAAGTGGAAAATCTTACTCTACAAAATTAGAAATTTTAAGATCATTAATGCAGGGAATCGATGCAATTGTAATTGACCCTGAAAATGAATATCAGAGATTATCAAATGCTATAAATGGAAGCGTAATAAAAATTTCTTTAACCTCTAATACATCAATTAATCCTTTTGATATACCAGTTGTTCCTAAAGATGAAGACCCTGCCGATGTTTTTAAATCGCACATTTTAAATTTATCTGGATTAATAAAGTTAATGCTTAAAGAGATTACATCTGAAGAGGATTCAATTTTAGATAGAGCACTTTCAGAAACTTATGCCTCGCGTGGAATTACTATTGATGTAAGGGATTTCTCAAAAATAGAAGCACCTCTTTTAAGTGATTTACAAACAGTTTTAGAAAATATGGACGGTGGTAAGGGGTTGGCATCTCGGCTTTATAAATTTACACAAGGAACTTATGCTGGATTTATAAATAAGCGGACAAATGTAGATATTGAAAATCGATTGGTAATATTTTCTATTCGAGATTTAGAAGAGGAATTAAGGCCGATTGCTATGTATATTGTTTTAAATTATGTATGGAACCTTATTAGGTCAAAATCAAAGAAGAGGATTTTAATAATAGATGAAGCGTGGTGGATGATGAAATATAAAGATAGTGGAATGTTTTTGGCTTCTTTAGCAAAGAGGTGTAGAAAATATTATTTAGGACTTACTACTATTACTCAAAATGTAGAAGATTTTTTATCTTCTCCATATGGATATCCAATTATTTCAAATTCGTCTCTTCAACTTTTATTAAAACAATCACCATCAGGTATTGACCTTTTGGTAAAGACATTTGCATTAAGTGAGGCGGAAAAAAATTTAATACTTTCGGCAGGAGTCGGAGAAGGCATTTTCTTTATTGGATTAAAACATATTGCTATAAAAATAGAGGCATCTTATTTTGAGGATAGAATAATAACAACTAATCCAGAACAATTATTAGAGATGGAAAAGGAGTAGTTATAAAGTATAAAAAGTTCATAAAGTTATAATGTTTATAGATATTATAGTTTTAAAATATTAAAGATTTAATTATGGAAGAAGTATTAGAATCAAACCAAAGTGGAATATCGAGCGAGGATAGTGAACAACCGATGATTTCTTTGCCCGAAATAATTTTATTGAATTTGTATATTATCCCTCTTGATTTAGTCGGTTTAGTATTAGTTTTTTTTGCATTGGATGATTTTGGAATTATAGATTTACTAACCTTCCCAGTTACACAATTTTATTTTAGAATAAAAGGAGCGCAAGCTACGGTTGATTTAGTTGCTAGTATAATAGAATTAATTCCGTATGTAGGTGCGTTGCCAATTAAGACCGTTGGTTTAAATATGTCAATTTATTTTACTAATCATCCGCCTAAAGTAATAGATAAATTAGCTGTTGCAAAATTATCTTCAATGAAAAAATAAAATAATGAATAAAGATTTTAATAAAAAAATAAAAATAGTTTTTCTACTTTTTACTTTCTACTTTCTACTTTCTACATTGAGTGTTTTTGCTCAGTTTACTCCACAATTTTTAGTAAGTTGGAATTCACAAAGTTATACCCCAAACTGGTATAATGGAAAAATCGGCGCTACTTATGGAAGCAGTGTTAATATTAGCTTTGAGCTTATAGTTGGCGGTAAAGTAGCGGATATTTCTAAAACTGGCATTAGGTGGTATAAAAACGATAAGTTAGTTAAAAATGAAAATAACGGACTTGGCATAAAAAATTATTCATTTATAAATAATACTTATGGAGAAGACGATATAGAAATTAGAATTTCTATCCCTGATTATAAAGGTAATACATTGGATAAAATAATAAAAATTCCAGTGAAATCTCCCGAAGTAATTTTAGATACAAAAAGATTTGATAGAAAATTGTCAAAAGGAGTTAACCCTATAACTTTATGGCCGTTTTTCTTTAATGTTATTGACAACAGAGAGTTATCTTTTAATTTATCTTCAGATAAAGGAGCGGTGAGTAATTTATCAAATAATTCTTCCATATTTAATTTAGAATTAAACCAAAATGCGCTTTTGGACACGGGTGTTAGATTACAGGCAATTGTTAAGAATATTAAAAATGCGATGGAGTCGGCAAGTAGGATGATTCAATATAATATAGAGTAATCGTTAATATCGTGAATTAATAGCAAATAACGCGGATAATGAGAATTATTTATTAAATAAATGAAAAATGAAATTATAAAATATAAGGATAAACGGTTAAGTATTTTAGATAAAAATAAATTATTATTTTTAGGGTTGGTTTTTGTGTTTTTATTTAGTTTTGGCATAAATATAATTTTTGCTGCAGATTATACGCCGTTTAGTACTGGGTTGCCAAGTTCAATTAAAGATGCAAAAGGGTTTGCTCCACTGGTTGGTGCAATATATAATTATGCTCTTGGAATAGTTGGGCTTGTAGCTTTCGGGGCAATGGCTTGGGGTGGAGTTTTGTGGGTTGTGTCTAGCGCAAGTCCTTCTAAACTTATAGAGGCAAAAAGTTGGATCTGGGGCGCTATTTGGGGCATTTTGCTTTTATTGGGAGCATATATAATTTTGTATACTATAAACTCAAATTTAACTAATTTAGTAGAGCCAGAAATTGGGCCAATCCCAGATAGCGCGCCGGCTA
>Ga0210057_1007578_pt1 | contig 13096 bp, 9 predicted proteins | sample CryGeyCG2114_010_2_FD_183968 | JGI IMG/M metagenome (GOLD analysis project Ga0210057, IMG submission 183968) | Groundwater microbial communities from aquifer - Crystal Geyser CG10_big_fil_rev_8/21/14_0.10 (SPAdes) (version 2) | ecosystem: Environmental > Aquatic > Deep subsurface > Groundwater ... | reverse complement strand
ATCTGCCGGTTTTTTCATTTCCACCCGGACCTGTTGTCTTAGTTTCAGCTGTCGTTAGTGCGTTAAACTTTAAAATAACATTCTTTGTTTTAGCATCAACAACAACAGTCCAGCGGCTGGGCTCTGCATTGCTTTTATTATCCCTAAAGAAACTCACCACATAAGCCAGCGTGGCTTTATTAGAATCATCAACATATATCCTTAAATCAGACATTTCGTTGTCATACACAAACTCATGGGCCGTTAAGCCTTTTTGTTTTCCAAGCAAATGGTTTTTTGCAATAGCAAGTGCCTCATCTGCACCGAAGGCTGGAGTTACTGAAGTGATATCCTGTTGAAAACCACTCACTAAGCTTCCATTTGTCCGAACAAAAGAGTGCCCTTTTACTGCTAAAGAAATTTGGTGGGGCCATACAGGAACGCCCATGTACTTCTGCTGAACTCTATAATAATTCGTTTGAGCTTCTTGGCTCTTCTTAAGGACTTCAAACTTGGCATCTGCACCCAGAGCAAATGTCTGCTCTAAGGCCGCCTCAAAAGAAGCCGTCGTAGCCATCAACGCCGGCCCACTCACTAGACTTCTCTTACCCGACTCTAAACTTAGATTCGTTAGAGTGGCTGCCATCGACACCGAAGACACCACAAACATAAAACATAACAAAAATATTTTTTTCATTTATCCCCTCCACAGACAAATATCCTAGCGCTTGACTAAAGGAGGAGGGATTAAGGTTCAGCACTGGACTGGACCAAAACTAGTCCTTTGGGTAGAGAATTTAACTAGACCTATTAGAAAAACTGAACTGAGGCATCACAGGTTATTTTAATCAACCTACAATGAGACATTTTTAGCCTAAATTTGTATTCTAATAATAAGGTACTTTTATACTTGTTGTATTAAAGGAAGTATTAACCTTCAGAAAGTAATGCAGAGCTATTATGAGTGATATGATTAGCTTGAGACATACTTTGCTCGATAAAAGTACCCACATTAAAAACCTCTAAGCTATTCATTTCATCACCAGGCTTAGGAAACTTAACGGAAGTCACGATCACTAAATCTTTTGTATTTATATACTTATTTTCAAAGAGCGCTCTCAAGGCTTCATTCACATGCTCTACGCTAGACCTGCTAAAGTTAATTTGTGCTATAACTGGCTCTACACCCCAAGATAAACCAATTTTACGAGCAGTATTTAAACTGTTTGTTACTGCCAAAATAGGCTGTGCCAATCGATGCCGTGATAAGCGTAAGGGTGCCATTCCCCTTGCTGTCACACACACAATTTTTGTAATAGGCAATGCGGTAGCGATTTCCCTAACAGCCTTACCTAAAGCATTTGGAACAGAGTTGGCCAATTCTATTTTTGTATCAGAAAAAACATCACTCAACTGAGCCTCAACAACCAATGCCACTCGACTCATTAGCTCCACAGCCTCTTTTGGATACTTGCCCACCGCTGTTTCACCCGACAGCATAATGGCAGAGGCTCCATCAATGATGGCATTAGAAATATCTGAAACCTCAGCCTTTGTTGGGAATGGATTTTCAATCATTGTGTGAAGCATTTCAGTAGCTACAATAACTGGCTTTGAAAAAGTTCTAGCACATTTAAGAATTTTCTTTTGCATCAGGGCCAGTGTTTCAACTTCTGTCTCTGCAGATAAGTCACCACGATCAATCATAATGGCGTCAGCCGCTTGAATGACCTCTTCCATGTTGTCTAAGCCAAATCTGTTTTCAATTTTGGCCACAATGCTAGACCCATCACCAATAATTTCACGAATCTGCTGTACATGTCTGGCACTTTCGACAAAGGAAATACCAATAAAATCTACTCCTTGCTCAATAGCAAAATGGAGCATCTTACGATCTCTCTCCGTAACAGCAGGGCCATTCAATTTTACATAAGGAATATTTAAACCTTTAGAGCTTTTCAATAAACCCTCAGATTCACTTCGACAATGTACGTTTTGCCCCTCCACACGCTCCACTTTAAACTTGAGCGTTCCATCATCAGCTAAAATTGTGTCACCAGATTTTAAATCACTATGAAGTAACTTATAAGTTACTGGTACAAAATCCACATCATCGCCAGTGGTAAAAATAATTTCCTTTCCTAATGTTAGTTTAATCTCTTCCTTCAAAACACCCGTTCTTACCTTGCGACCTGGAATATCCATTAAAATGGGAGTCAAAGGAGAAATGGAGCGCACCCTTTCAATGACTTGTTTGTGCCAATCTAAAGTATTATGGGAGCCATTGAGACGAAAAACATTGGTGCCAGCTCCCAAGAGAAGCTGAATACCCTCAGTCGTTGCTGTCTGTGGACCCAGTGTCGCTATTATTTTTGTTTTTCTCGTCATGTTAATTTTCCTCAATAAAAATAGACGTCACCGTCTTTAATCTTTCTACTACCTCAGGTCGCATATACTTAAAGTTTATCTCTTTTTTTGCACTTAACATTTCTCGCATTAATGTGCCACTGATCTCTTGGGCCTCCCTCGTCCCGAAATGAGGACAGGTCTGCTCTGTCGCAATGGAATCACACTTCTGACAATAGTAAGGGCCTTTCATATATAGAATCTCTATGCCCAACTCATCTCTAGAAAAGCCTTTTAAATAATCATGGGCCGCATACTTCTCATAGAAACCACCAACGCCTGCGTGATCGCGCCCAACAATAAAATGAGTGCAGCCATAATTACGTCTAATCAAGGCATGAAAAAGCGCCTCCCTTGGACCAGCATACCTCATACGAGTTGATAGAGGCGTTAGTAGCACTTTATTCGCAGGAAAGTAGTTTTGAATGAGTGCTTCATACCCTGCCATGACAGCTTGAACTGTAAAATCACCAGCCTTCTTTTTGCCCACAAGGGGTTGAATTAATAATCCATCGCAAATTTCTAAGGCAGCCTTCTGAAGATACTCATGAGCACGATGAGGCACATTTCGTGTTTGAAACCCCACCACCCTATTCCATTGCATTTTTTTAAAGTACTGCTTTGTCTGTTTTGGCGTTAACTCATACTCCGAAATATCTGTACTGAACCGCTTTGTGAAAGCAATGGGCCCACCCACAAAGTACTCTCTAAGGCTTGTAAAGTATTTCACCCCAGGATGCTTTATACTGTCTGTTCCAAATATTTTTTTTGCTGCTGAAAGTTTATCAATTTTATAAAAATCATGGGGGTAAAGCTCTCCCACTTTTTCTCCAGCATAAATCAAGTCTATACAGCTAGAGCTTTTATATTTTTCAAAATCACAGGAGGATATATCTAAAACAATGGGTATTGAAAAGGCAGACCCATCCGGAAGACGAGAGTCAGAAATACAGCCATTAAACTGTTTTTCTGTCATAAACCCATCCAAAGGATGAAAAACTGAAAGTCCAATTTTCTCTAACTCTAAATATTGATCAAAATCTAAAGTGATCATAATTCCCTTGGTCGTTCGTTTTGAGGACTCACTGTGCTTAGAGCCTCTAAAATGGCCTGGGCGCCAACTTCCCCACTGTGACCCAAGTTATACACCCACCGTTCTCTAGATTTTCTTATTTTCTCTATGTAATGCTGTTTTTTGTGGCAGAGCTGATTTGCTAACACCGGTAGCTGCTCTAATTGGTCCATATCAACAACCTCTCCAATTTCATTTCTAATAAAAACTTCTAATGGATCTATCTCATATCTATAAAATCGAGGGTTATTGACTTTAGGAGGTGTATTTATAAATAAAACAGGGTGCTCCAAACCAAAGGCATATTCCAGCGCTGCTCCAGACCAATCGCTGATCATAATATCTGACTCTTGAAGGCTTTGTGAGCCTCGAATGTCTAGCTCCAATTGAAAGTCATCTGACTTCATACTTTGAACGTGTTTGATAAGAGAGGAGTTATGCTTTACTGTCATGGGATGCGGGCGATAGATCACTTGAAAGTCCGACGCCAGCAATGATGTGACCACATCAACAATGCAAAGATCTGAGATAGAACTTTTTCCCCACGATGGAGCTATAAGAACTTTTAACTTTTTATTTTTAGTCATTTCTAATGACTTCGACTCTTTAATAATTTTATCTAATCGTCCATAGCCATGGGCCACTAATTTTTTAGGCGCAAGCTCGTAAAGTTCTTCAGCTCTACGAATCTCTTTCATATGATGAGGGCCAACGCACAAAACAGTATCATAATTGAAGTAGGCTTTTTCTCTAAAAACCATATGACTACTGACCATGGAGTGAAACACATACAAATAATGAACAGGATAAGCTTTAGACCTTTTGAGATTGAAAGTGCCTAGATCCGTCAATGTCATGACAAACACTTTAGCTACAAGTGTTTGAAAAAAAATCGTACAAACCGTACCACTTCCAATACAAAGGGGAATAATTTTTGATGATGTCGTGTTGAGAACACTGTCTTGTGGATCTGAAGTGACATAGGTGATCGTTCTGCCATGAACCTCGGTGAGTTCCTTGATGATTGACTCAAAATACACCCAATCCGCTTTGGTTTCGGCGTAAAACACAACTTCTTTTGCAGAATCAGGAAGCTGCTGAAAGCGCTTGAGTACTTTATAGTCTTGAAGGATTTGGAACATTTAGTGCTTCTTAAAATATTGACCAACAAAGGTTTTAATTCGCAACCAATTGACCTTCAAAAACATCATGGCACCGACAGCCCCCGCCACAACCATTTGTAAAATCATGCTTGCAGAGCCAGAATCTAAATAGGCTAAGGCCGGAATGGAAAAACAGATATAATACAAGGAAAGTAAGCACATCCAAAACGCATTACTTTTCACTAACTTCAATAACATCGCCATAATCTGGTTCCCCTTCATTTGCTGTTAAAAACACCCTATCGGGTAAATATTTAGGTTTTTCACCGCTAAGGCAGCTCAACACTAGGCGAATATTATTTACCGGACTAATGCTCTCATAAGCCAGTTTTTTACATGACTCTGGGAGCCGAAAAGCACTGAAAATCTGAGTTCTTTCCGCTATTTCATCATCTGTCCACTGAGTCACAAGCTTACTAAATTGATCTTGAAAAGCTGTTCCGTGGTCTGAGTGCAAAATGATGAGGGCCTCAGGGTCTTTTTTGAGAATTTTATCTAAAAATACTCCAATTTTTTTGTTCACGCACTCCGCTTGCTCCCGGTAAGGCTCAGGAGTCCAGCCCCCCAAAACCTCTTCACGCAAACTGCAATCGCTGTGCAAATAGTAGGGCGGATGTGGAGAAAATATATGAGCAAACACGAAGAAGGGCTTTTGCTCTTTAAAAAATGGTTGAAGCTGCAAATAGAGCGAGCGTAAGCCAATGCCATCCACTTTAAAAAAAGCCCACTGCTCCACCTGGCTCCAAATCGACAGCAGTGGAGTCAGAGAGAACATTTGCTTACCCATTTCAGTCAGAGCAAAACGGTTTCGCTTAAGGCAATGATCTTCAAACCCCCCGCATTGGGAACCATCCCAAAAACCATTTTCAAAATGTAAATATTGATAACCATACTTTTTAAAAAACTGAGCCGAACGGCTGTTACCCTGAATGATGGGATAAAAGGGCGCTCTATTTTGAATGACACCTTTGCCTACCTCTACCACATACCGTGATTCTAGGGCTGCAGATAAGGATAAGTAGGTATGGGGATAATTAGCATGACTTTTATGTGTTACCACAAAACCTTTAGACTCAAGTCTTTCAATGAAGGGCTGAACATCTAAACCGGTGTATTTCTTCATTTGCGTGGGGCTGGCATAGCCATCGATGAGTATGTAGTAAATATTGGGATGAGACTGAAACTGAAGTCCCTCGAACTCTGAAAGATCGCCACGGGCAGATACTGGTTTTTTGAGAAGCCACTCATATCGAAAGATCTTTAAAACTGGAACCACATTAAGAGCCAGACCTATTGATATCAAAACAGGAATCAGAGAATACTTTTTAACCCAGCGGGCAAAGAGCCAAATAGTCAAAATGAAGGCCACAAACCAGGCTCCATAACCATAGGGCTTAAACAGATTAAAATTAAAAAATACTATATTCAGAAGAGCAAAGAGGGCTGCTTGTTGTGAAAAACTAAATTTCTTTCTAAGAACGGGCCGAAAAATCATAAAAAGCACAGCAACAAATGTGATGTAAATTCCGTAGACCACAAACAGTCTAAAAATACTGGGATCTTGCTTTAAGTTGGCGGCGTAGAAGTTAAAGAAAGGCCAAAAAGCAATAAGAAGTAAGGCCAACAGGCTCTCTAAAATTTGCTTTCTTGATGACAATGTCTCGCCCACCCCATAGCTGAAAATTAATTGTACTAGTTCTTAGACTAAAACCAACCGAGCCAAGATACAAGGGGGACTCCCAGTCTAGTTTGAAAATGAAAAGCGTCTCAATTGAACAGACCCATTACTTGGGCCAAGTAGGATTCATCACACAACCAGTAGTCCCTTCATAAACTTGAACTACTGGCGAATAGGCCACCGCCAATTCAATATATATTTCTTTTGTAGCTCTTATGAAAGGGCGGATGCTGTTTCAGCATGCCCCTTCATGGTGATTTTTTACCGCTATTTTATTGGGTCACAATTAACGCCTAAATCACAAAATCCGGCATACGGCTTTCTAAGTGAAATCGAACCAAAATATCTCGGTATAAATTGATTCTTAAAATCCTTTTCAGCACCAGCATCCTGTTTTGTAATTTGCTGTGGGCGCACAGATACTAATTCTTCATTCACATATATTTTGAGATCAAAAGCTGTGCCCACAGGAGCAAAGTTAGGGTTCCACAAAACCATATAGCCATGAACAGTATTTGGTTCATTGACTGAGATTTTCACAGAGCTACCCATGCGGAGATACACTCCTTCCTCTTCTTTTAGTGGACGCGTGGATTTTGCCATGCTGTTTTTTTCAGTCATTGCGTATGTCCATGCTATCGCAGCTCCACCACCACTTATCAGAGGTGCTGACGAAACACCAGTAGGCGGCCAATCAACTCGTTCTTTACTTCGAACATCTGGATCCACTCCTTCAACACTTATACGCAAGTCCCATTCACAAACTCCAGTAACTGTGTTGATTGTACATCCTTTCGGGATAGGAGCATTTTCTAAATCATCCAAAGGTGAAAAAAGGCGAGCCACAATCTCCTGAGTTCTTTTGGAGTCTTTTGCTTCGTATGACATGCGAAGTAACGCGTAGATTGCCTCATGCACACTCAATGCAGATCGATCAATATTTTTCATCGCATCAAAGACCTCCTTTGCAAATAGAATTCTTGCTGGCTTATCATTAAAAATTGCTGCCTGTCTAAACTGAACAATCGTGCCCGCCGGGCAAGCCTTATCAGATACTGGATGCGGATCGAGCGTATATGGCAAAGCAATTGGTACAATTTCGCGATGTTTAAAAATAATATCCAAAACTGCTTTTACTCGAACATAAAAGCGTCTATTGATAGGTCGTAATTTCTCAATAGCCTGATAAGCCAATTCTTGCTCCGTGCCCGGTGTCGTTGGATCTGGTCGAGGAACATACCCCATCGCTGGCGTTTCCCATGACCACAGATTAAGGTCTTCACTCTCTGCGGCAACAATTTCTCCTTGGGTATTTAGGCATACGAACGCACCGCCTCCATGACCTTCCTGCCCGGCAGAACCCCTGATGGCGGAAAGAAAAATTGTTGCGGATAAGATAAGTAATTTCGTTTTCATTTTATTTCTCCTTTTTAATTTTTGAAATTGGGTAAATGCTTATGCCTATATTGTAAACTGTTGTTTTTTGAGGGACTGATTCCAGAAAATCTGTCAACTCTCTACGAAAACGTTTTATTTTTTGCCTGGCCTCTGGAATCAACCTTGGATGGGTTGCTAACGTCATAGAGGACTGATCACGAAATTCAAACGGCACCTCATCTAACGCAACCAAGGCTTTTTCAAGAACACTTCGTTGTAATTTTCTAAATGCGACGTCTGTAAAATCATTACCCACTGTTGTGTTATTTCCAGATTTGTTAATCCATTTACCTTGGGTTGTGATTTCTAAAAAATCCATTCGCACCAAACGTTCAACAGCTGTTTGCACCTCTACTATTGAAATATTCAATGCTTTTGATATCCACTTTTCTGAAGGCTCAAACCCTTCAATTCCAGTGATTTCTAAAATTGCATAATGGTACCACTCTGAAATTACGCGAAAGTGGTCGAGGGTTAATTGATTGTAATTAGATACTGATGAAGAGTCGTTATTATCTCCGCCATTAATATACTCTCTACATCTTTCAGGATCTAGGTTCAGCCGTTTCGCACATTTTTTTACAAATGCTTTTGTCATTGGACGTTTAAGAGCAAAAACTTTAGATAGAAAAGAGGCATCCACTTCAAGAAAACGCGCAAACGCTCTTAGAGAGTATTGAGGATTTGAGCGGCAGCGCTGAATTAATTCGTTTTGAAGAAACTGCCGAAAATCTAAATCCACTGAGGGTTCATGGGTCTCATATTTTTTTTTGACACTTTTGTGTTTTTCCACGCCGTGAATCTAGGTGAAAATCTTTGCAAACAAAAGAACTATGTCCACAATGCGTGGCCAAGTATCGGCCACATAAATTTTTTACATGAACCGATCACGCAATCTGTCTAAATAGTTGTTTAATTGGGGCAGCTTTCATACATAGCCATAAAAAGTTCTGGATACTCGTCCACCATCGAGTGAGTAGAACCGGTTTTTGACTTTTTTGAAATTATCTACGGTTAAATGAAAAGAGCCCGAACCTTTTGGAATGGTAGGGGCTACCGGGCTCGAACCGATGACATCCACCTTGTAAGGGTGGCGCTCTACCAACTGAGCTAAGCCCCTATTTTAAAACAGGAAAAGAATCTTTAAAACTAAGCCCTAACTTGGTCAAGAAATTAGTTTAACTTTACCATTTCGTAATGGCTCTCATCACAATAAGTAGTGGAAGTCGCCACATTCCGCAAAGTGATCACCATAACATCTCTAGAGAGCCCTCTAGAATTGTCTTTAAAAGCCCTTAAAAGGACATAGGTGTCATTCATTTTGCCGGTAGACATAAACCCCCGGGCTGTACGACTACGCTCACGCAAAACAGCTAAGCCTCTTGCTAAGGGCTTTCCATTATTAGGATCAAACATTTGAACTCTCATAATTTTATTGCCACTGGGTTGGGTGCTTAGCGCTTCAATGCGAAAAACCGAGCCGGCCGCTGACCACTCTCCACCAATGGACTCCCATGGAAAAGGCATCTCTGAGCCCTTAGGAAAAGGCACCTCTTTAATACGAACTTCAGTTTCAATACAGCCTTGGTTTTGATCGGCCTTGAGCCCACTCACGCTTAAAGTTAAGCCTAAAATCATCATTAATTTAAATAGCATTGTCTCCCCCTAATGTCGCAATTCATGTTTATAGCTATCTACTAGTACCTTTGTTGCTTTGTTTAAAAAATAACCATTTTTTGAGCGAAAAATATACTTTGGTTTATCAATGTCTGGCTCAATGAGTTGCCTGAGTCGCTTAATCGTCACATAAATTTTATTGTCATGAACCCTAGGGTCGTACTCCTGGTTCCAAATCTTTTTTACCAAGGCTTCTTTTGTATAAATATGTCCAGGGTTCTTTAAGAAGAGCTGCAAAAGATCCAGGAGAATAAATTGGTTTTTTAAATCCACACGACCTTTTTTTCTTTCGGTCACAGCTTTATTTTCAGGATCAAAAACCAAATCATAATCTTCGTTGGGGCGAACACCCAACTCTTGCATTTTTTGTTCAATATATCCCAAAAGTCTTTTGAAGTTCTTCGGGTCTACAGTCTTTCGAGCTAAGTGAATATACATTCGGGCCAAATCATAGTTGCCCATTTCGTGATATGTGGCTCCCATATTATAAAGCAGGTAGCAGTACATATCTAAGTTTTTCACATCTCTTAAGGTGTTATAGCTATCCCACAATATTTCAAGCGCTTGATCGAAGAGACCTTGTTTCCTCAGGATGGCACCGTTTAGAATTTGAGAAGATAGTTTTAATTCTTGTAAATCCAAAACCTGAAAAAAGACCTTCAGGTTATACACTTCCTTTAAGGCCTCTTGGTATTTACCCATAATAAAGTAAACAACCGCAATACCATTGATGGCATAGCACATATCTTCTTTACTATCTTTTGCCAGGGCCAAGCCTAGGGATTTTTGGAAGTACTCAAGAGCAATTTCATTTTGTGACTTATAGCTAGCGCAAATTCCCAGCGTGTAATAGGTTTTGGCATTTAAATCAAAACCCTCTTTTAAGACGAGATCTTGTAATCTTTCTTTAGCCGTATTGATGCTGTTTTGATCCATACGCTCAGCATAGATACGCAGCAAAATATTTTGGCATTTTAAGTAATTGGAAAAATCTTTTTTCTGGAAGAATTTTTGACTAGCCTCTAGAAGTTTATTTTCTGCAGTATCAAAATCACCACGGGAATAATAAAGCTCTCCAAGTTCTAAGAACAGCTCTTGCTCTGTGGCTGGCGCTTTATTTTTTTTATCGGACAATCCTTGACCCTGCATACTTCCTCAAAAACTGAAAAAAACTGTCAAAAGGCAGTTGAATTCTTACAAAACCTGAATCTACGGGTCAATCTTTTCTATGGGTTTTCTGCGGAAAATGTATGCAGGCCCCCTAAATCAAATATAGGGGGCCTTAAAAACTAATGCTGTAGTGAATGCCCGGTGTAACGAGCTTTTAAGCCTATGGCCCTCTCCATTTTGTACTTAAACAAATCGGTGGCCTTTTTAATATCTAATGCATTGACCAAAACTTGGTCCACGTGATCCACCATAATCACCTTAAGGTCCTTGAGAACTTCTTTAGGAATATCCTTAAGATCTTTTTCATTTTCCTTTGGTACAATTAGAGTTTTCATTCCACCACGATGAGCCGCTAAAACTTTTTCTTTAAGCCCGCCAATGGCCAGAACACGACCCCTTAAGGTGATTTCACCTGTCATAGCCACCGTGCGCTTCACCGGAATTTTTGTAATAGCAGAGACAATACTTGTTGTGATGGCACAACCAGCAGATGGGCCATCTTTAGGAATGGCACCCTCAGGCACATGAATATGAATATCTATTCCAGCATAAAAATCACGATCAAAGCCAAACAATGGGCCCCGAGACCGCACATAGCTCATCGCCGCAGAACAAGACTCTTTCATCACATCGCCCAATTGCCCAGTGACAGTAAACTTTCCTCGCCCAGGAACAACACTGACCTCAATGACCAGCAGATCTCCACCCACTTCAGTCCAAGCAAGACCATTCGTCATTCCAATTTCGTTCACATCCTCAGCTTTGCCATACTTGTATCGTGGCGAACCCAAAAAGTTTTGAATGTCTTTAGGAGTCACAGAAACAGCCTTTGGCTTCACCGTCTTTTTAGACCTCTTGCTCGAACTCTTTTCTTCCTGGCGAATAATTTCTCGAGCTACTTTACGACAAATAGTAGCAACTTCCCTTTCTAAATTACGAACCCCAGCCTCTCGGGTGTAATCAGTAATGAGGGAACGTACAGCAGCAGGAGCAAGGCTTACCTTGCGATCTTTTAGGCCATGAGCCTCTAACTGCTTAGGAATAAGGTATTTTTGAGCAATATTAAACTTCTCACTTTCGGTGTATCCACTTAACTGAATCACTTCCATTCTATCCAGTAATGGTCGCGGAATAGGATGCAAAGAGTTGGCTGTCGTTACAAACATCACCTTTGAGAGATCGTACTCTACCTCTAAATAGTGATCTTGAAATGTGGCGTTTTGCTCAGGATCTAGCACCTCCAGCAATGCAGCGGCTGGATCTCCTCTAAAATCTGAGGCCATTTTATCAATTTCATCCAAGAGCATAAGGGGGTTGCCAGAGCTGGCCTTTTTCATGGCTTGAACAATTTTACCAGGCATAGCACCTACATAGGTTCGACGATGACCGCGGATCTCAGCCTCATCCCTAACGCCACCCAGTGATAAGCGTACAAATTGTCGATCTAGAGCTTTAGCAATAGACCGGCCCAGTGAGGTTTTTCCCACACCAGGAGGGCCCACAAGACACAAAATAGGCCCCTTCATGTTTTCAGCAATTTTTTGTACAGCCAAGTGCTCTAGAATACGCTCTTTCACTTTTTCTAAACCAAAATGATCTTGGTCTAAAATTTTCTCAGCTCCTGCTAGATCATGTTTTTCTTTAGAATAGTCGTACCAAGGTAAGCCCAAAATCCAATCAATATAATTTCTCACCACCGCAGCCTCTGCACTCATGGGAGACATCATCTTTAATTTCTTAATTTCTTTGGTTACTTTTTCATGGGCTTCTTTGCTAAGCTTCTTCTTCTTTAATTGATTTTCAAGCTCTTTGACTTCTGCTTGAAAGTCATCTTTCTCGCCAAGCTCTTTTTGAATTGCCTGCATTTGCTCATTTAAATAATACTCTTTTTGAGAGCGTTCCATTTGCTTTTTTACGCGAGTGCGAATCTTCTTTTCTACTTCTAAGATCTCAATCTCGCCAGTCATCATGTTTAACAACTCTTCAAGGCGCTCATTGGGATCTGCAATCTCAAGAGCTTTTTGCTTATCTTCCAACTTCAAATTCAGCTGTGCCACAATGATGTCAGCCAGTTCGCCTGGATCATCAATTGTAGAAACACGCATAAGAATTTCTGGAGGAATACGCTTGTTTAATTTTACATACTGCTCAAAAGTGCCCTTAACACTTCTTACAAGGGCTTGAGTCTCTGCTGGCTTCTCAGGGCTTTCATTCAGTTCTTCGGCCTCAACCAAATAGTACTTCTCAGCTGAAATAAACTTAGTGATGAGAACCCTTTTTTTACCCTCGATGAGGACCTTAACTGTTCCATCAGGAAGCCGGAGAAGCTGTATGATGGTCCCTAAGGTCCCCACATTGTACATGTCCTTGGCTTCTGGATTATTTATTTTGGCATCTTTTTGGGCAGCAAGAACAATATCTGTTTTTTTACTCATAACTTCTTCGAGGGCTGCAATACTTTTTTCGCGGCCCACAAAAAGCGGCATCATCATATGAGGAAAAACTATAAGGTCT
>Ga0210057_1007576_pt1 | contig 13097 bp, 11 predicted proteins | sample CryGeyCG2114_010_2_FD_183968 | JGI IMG/M metagenome (GOLD analysis project Ga0210057, IMG submission 183968) | Groundwater microbial communities from aquifer - Crystal Geyser CG10_big_fil_rev_8/21/14_0.10 (SPAdes) (version 2) | ecosystem: Environmental > Aquatic > Deep subsurface > Groundwater ... | reverse complement strand
AAAATTCGGAAAGCACCCGCAAGCGCTTGCGGGTAAAAATTACGAATGCCCCCAAAACGATAAATACAATGCCATAGGTGGGTAGTACATAGCGCGCCCTGCCAAATTCAACACCACCAATGGAGAATCCTAACAGTGCTTCATAGAAATACCCATATGAGAAAAAGAACATAAGCAGAAGCGAGGTGACTACAGCCGCCTTATACGGATTTTTTAGCAGCAGGTATGCATTGATCAGCACAACCGCCGTAATACCAAGTGTCATGAGTATAGAAACCAATATGTTCGAAAAATTAAGCTCCGCAGAATTATTGGTCCAGAAAAACAAAAACGGAAATATTGCGAGCAGAAACGGATGCGCCATGGAAAGGGAGCGTTTAAGTGAGAAACGTGAGAAAAACATATTGCTATGCATTACGTGTTATATGATTATTTTTCATGAGATATAATATTCGTTCCGAGCCGCCAATCGGCGCTCGTTCCGTAATTGAAAAATATGCGCTAAATTCATGCTCAAATTTATCTTGTGTGTAATCAGGAAAAATATCGGGCCGAGTGGCAAGCAACTTTTTCACTTGTGAATCGGTTTTAGGAATAAACTCAATAATAAGATGACGGGCAATTTTACTGAAAAAGGAAACAATCCGGCTAAACGGTATGTTATTGGAAATTCGCAGGTGATGGATAAGCGCGAGGGCTAATGCGCAATCCGTCGGCCCACGCTTAATAAGTGAATCGCGCTCTTGGCTTTCCCATCCGAAATCCGAGCTCGGATTGGCAACGTCTATCAGCAGCGGCAAAATATTTTTTTCATCTTTTCGCTGTTGTATGCGATAATTTTTTTCCACAGCTGCGGGATCGTAATCAAATGATACTGTCAAAATTCCCCTATCGCTGGCAATGCGGCTGAAAGTGCCCTCGTTTGCGCCGACATCCCAAACGTTTTTTGCGTCTACTCGTTCCAAGAATGTTTCAACCAGGCGCTTTTTCTCTTTAAACGACTGGTCGGAATAATTAGTTGCCAAATAGTATTCGCCCCACTCTGTGCCCCGGGGCTCCCATCGCAAACGCCGAACCACGGTTTCCAAATTATCAATAAGCCCGAGGAGTGACGTTTTACTCATCCTGTGGCGAGTTATATTGACAGTTTTATCTGCAAAATGCGCCTGGCTTCTGGCGTGCAAATGAATGTGCGAAAACAGTCCAAATGATAGGTATGTATTGAGCGGCAAGAGTTTGCTTGCCAAATCCAAGGGAATGCCGTCCATATGTATCCTGAACCACTGACTCAAACGGATATCTGTGCGGCTCATGAGGGCGAGTGGCGCTATAAAATGCTGACAGAATTGGCGATACGCCACCCACGGAGAACCCGCAACATACTTTTCAAACGAAAGCGAATCAATCCATATTGGCCGTCCTTCTAGAAACTGAACATTGTACGCGCTCGCGTCTTTGAGAACCATGCCACGCTCCAAAGCCTTCTTTTGAATGGCGAGCGTAAGCAGCGCCGCGTCCTTGAACTGGCTAAAGCTCCACTCAAAAGGATATGAGATAAAAGGAATTCTCTTGGGCTGGAGAACTTTATACCGCTGCCCTTGCTCTACTGACTCTTCCACGGACAATTCCTTATGCCCAATGAGCTGCCTGCTTGCAACGAGTTCAGTGTAAAGACCAGACGACATAAGCGCGTCGTAGTGCTCCTGATAGGATTTGTTTACCTGCCGGAGCAACGCCCCACTCCCTGGATCCGTATACATAAATCCGCTTGGGTCGCGGAACGAACTGAAATGTGTGTAAGCGCTATTCATACGTAATTACTTTGGCTCTTCGGAGTGATGATTAGTTTTCTCACTTGCTTCATTCTTATTGATGCCAAAAAAAGACCACAATTTATGCCAAAATACTTTAACCATAAAAAGTCCTCCGGCAATAAACGCAACCGCAATCTGAATAAGATAACTGCCGGTACCAGCATCCAAATATGCGTGCGCCGCACCTGGAAAGGTAAGGGCGTACGCAACGAATCCAAGAATGAGATAAAAACGATTGCGACGGAACATATATGCGTATATTAATTATTACTGCTTTATGAAAAATGGCCGGCCGCCGTACGGATAATACCTTATGGACGGGTACACCTCTCTTTCCATAAAAAATTCATATATTGCCTTGCGTGCGCCGGTCCATGTTTCGTAATCATCAAGAATAACCATGCCTCCTGGCACCACTAAATCATAGAGCTCGTCCAAACAGTACTTGGTTGATTCGTAGATATCCGCATCTACAAACAACAATGCAATGTCCCCAACCTTCTGTTTCATCTGTGGAACGGTATCTTGAAACCATCCTTTCACTATGTGAACTATATCTTCAACGCCAAGTTTCTGTCTAATTTCCTGCGCCTTTTCATACTCTCCCTTGAATACGCCGGTTGCAGTACGATTGCCGAGGTTGTCGTCAGAGAACGGCACCCCTTTTGAAATCGCTTTGTCTTTATCTGCCTTACTAAATTCCGGCAATCCCTCAAAAGAGTCAAACTGCCAGACGAGCCTTGTTTTTCCGTGCTGCTTTACGCGCCCCGCCGCGAGCGCACCCAGTCCGCCGTTCCAGCAGCCCATTTCTACGATAGCCCCAGGTATGCTACTTTTCTCTATATGATCAACCGCATCACACACTTGCCCCAAAACTCTGTACCCGGCCAAGGTATATGGAAACACCCTCTTGATAATTGGATATAATAAAATTTTTTTGGGGTCATTCCAAAATAATCGCTTGCACTTTCTGAGGATGTGCTTATTAATATTTGATTCTCTCGGGTTGATGCTTGAGCCCTTTGGCACAAAGTAATTACTGTCTTTAAAGTTACGCTCAATGAATCCCGCGGCGCGGGAAAGCTCTTCTTTGGTGTCAATCTCTACCCACCGCACCGGCCCAAGGTCAGCCATCTCAATGATTCTGCCACTGCCGGACGAATATTCCAAAATGCCCCGCTCAACAGATGCTTTCTGTTTATTATCGTTCCCGAGAACACTACGAGCACGCTCAAAAAACGCCGCAACCTGGCCCTCCGGGCAATACCACATGCTGTTAAAATAGTATGTATAATCATCCATATCCTTGGACATGTTGATGACAGTATTATGCTCATCCACCTGCACCCTCATATCCTGCTGTATTTCGTCTGATGCATGGCTCGTGCCGAACACTTTTACCCGGCCGCCAAGATGATCTTTAATATTTCCGGCAAGGCTCTTATCATAAATATAATCAGCATTGTACGTAACAAGTCCGCCCGCTATTTCGCCCTGCGCCTCCGCCAAGCTTGCGAGCGGTCCAGTTGTTGCGTATTCCGCATTCTCAACCAACGCAACATCCGTATCAATTGAAGCTACGGCCTCTTTCAGCTTGTCAAACTGGAACCCGCCGACCACCACGATTTTTTCGGGATTCAGGGCGCGGGCAAACGCGATTGAATACTCAATGATGGGCCTGCCGCACACCATGGCGAGCGCTTTCGGCGTATCTTTCATCAGGTTGCCCAGCCGCGTGCCCATGCCTGCGGCAAGAATGACAACGGTGAGATTATTTTCCATAACTCTTTTTTACTGCTTTTTGAACTAAATCCATTGGGCACGGAATCCCATAGTCGCCTTTTATTTTCCACGCCTTCCCAATAAAATCAGGCAGAACAAACCGCGCCTCGCGGGCCAGTGTCTTTTTGTTGTATTTGAGCGCGTCAATTATCGCATGAGGTTCAATATATTCCGGAATAGCGCAGGGAAGCTTATACGCGCGAAAAATTTTTTTATGCGCATCTACCGTATTCTCCCCCGCCTCCATCAGTTTTGCAATCTCCGCCGAAACACGCATGCCGATTGCAATAGATTGTCCGTGCGAAAGCTCAAAGCGAGAAAGAAACTCAATCGCGTGCCCGGCCTCATGGCCATACTGCAGAATCATGCCGCGGTGGTTCTCAAACATGTCTTCATGCATTAACTCTATCTTGAGATTGATGGTTCTTTTTATTACCTCTTCCCTGAATAACGGATCCGCAACGCGATGTGCGTTCTCAAGAAGATATTGGTAAAAATCCGCATCCTGGCATATGGCATGCTTAATTGCCTCGGATATTCCGTCGCGAACCAGTGAATCGGGCATCGACAGTGCGGGATCAATGACCGCTAAAAGCGGCTGATAATAGCTTCCCACGAGATTTTTCCCTTTTTGTCCGTTAATCCCCTGTTTTAAGCTGATGGACACGTCAAGCATATTCATTATGGTTGTTGGCAGGTGCACAAGCCCGATGCCGCGGTACAAAGTAGCCGCTAACAAACCCGATATATTTGCAACAACGCCTCCTCCCAATGCAAATATGATAGAATGCTCGTCTATTCCGAGCGCGATAATTCTCTCTGCAAAATCATTATATAGAGCCATGCTCTTACTTTGCTCACCAGCAGGAATGACAAGCTTGGTAACACGATACCCCACGTTCCGTAATTGCGAAAATACGCTATCTCCAAAAAGAGTATCTACGTTTTCGTCAGTTATAATAATGTGGTGCGAACCAGCGCGTTCAGGACCCATAAGCCGGACCGTGCTTAATTGCTTTAAAATTCCGGATTCTATGATAACTCTGGTTTCTTGCGTCTTGGTATATGTAAACGAAGCGGCGGGAACAAGCTCTTTGAGTGATACGAGCTCTTGGGCGGGCTTTGCGTGCGCGTGCGTACGCCGCATGAACATTTCGGCGCGGAGCAGGGTGTCAGCAGCATTTATATCGAACCATTCCATCTCGGGTAAAAACGAAAGCGCTACCGTACTATTGCCGTGCAGACGCATAATTACTTCTGATGGTTCTTCCTGGAAATCCATAGATTTAGCTTCTGCCAAAAAATTATTAATCCCCTTTTTAGTGAAATAATGAATTCCGGCATGCAACGCATCATACTCATCAAGCGTTCTGCCCATTGCTACGAGCTTTCCAAACCTTGTTTCAACAAAAACAGGAGCTCCAGAAAATTCATTTTCTTTTTTGTGCTTGGAAACAAGCACCTCAACATCAGACCGCTTTGTCAACGCTTGATAGGGATTGCGCTCAAATACAAGATCGCATGAGGTGATAACGCACTCTGACTCAACAAACCCTGCGGCGCGCTCAAAGGAATGTAAAATACCGGCGTCATCATTGGGTTCTTCAATGTATTGTATCCGCATATCCTTTAAATTCGCATCAGCAATGGCGGAACGAATTTCGGCGCCGCGAGAACCGACCACAACCGCAACATTCCGTATATCTGCCTCGCGCAAAAGCTCGATTTGCCGGACAATAAGCGGCTTTCCGTACACCCACAGAAGCGGCTTTGGAGTGTGCAACGCATTAATTTTCTGGCCGCGGCCGGCAGCCAAAATAATTCCGATCATATACTCTTATTCACGCGGTTAATAAGCGCTACCTTCTTGCCTGACTGGAGCACCAGTATTCCTAAAAAGCCAATTGCATACATCCAGACAAAGATATCAATCCGACCGATAAGGGTAAAAACAAGCAGTGGCAGAACCATGCCAACCGAACTGAAGATATTCCTGTTTACAATCCAATACAGCCAACGGATAAATGATTCTCTTTTTGGTTTAGCGTTGCTTGGCATTGCAGATAATTGTTCAGAGGTTTGCAGAGACATTAATCCATCCATTCTCACCTGTAAAAATCGAGTCAACAGCTTTGCCAATGTTCCCGCGAATCCGACAGCGAGGATGGTTATATCCTGCGTTGCAATATACACGCCAATAGCAAGCGGCGCGAGCAGGAAAGCGTATTGCACATCATGGCTGAATGGCTCTACAAACGCGCTTCCCACAAATCCGGTATTCTTGCGCCATCTGGCTACTTCTCCATCACATGCATCTAGAATAATGGAACCATACACCAAACCAACGCCGATTAATTGTTCCCGCAAACCGGAAAAAATAAACATCGAGATGCCCGCAAGATACACCAGAACGCTGATTACGGTAATCATGTTCGGTGTAATGGGGGTCGGGATAAGCAGACGGGTGACGTAAATGGAAAAAAAACGGATCGTCCGCGCCACAAATGTTTCACGGTCCCCTTCTGGAGCTGTTTTTTGCAGCCGCTCGCGCAAATCGCGTATGTTAATTTTAGGCAATGTATTCATAAAAATCTTGTTTGGAAACAGTAAAATTTTTGTAACTGGAATAAAGATTATTCATTAAAAATCTAAAATACCGCATTGTATTTTTCTTTAGAGATGCCATATAAAAAACATCAAATAAATGGGTGGCATACGCAAGCATAATTGCTTTATATAATTCTTTACATTCAAGGGCCGTAAGCTTTCGTGCGCTTTCATACCCCCTATAAATATCTCTTGCGTATGTAAGATTCATCTTTTTATCGTGCAGACCAAACCACATCATCGTTTTTGCCAAATCAAGGACTAGCGGGCCAATATACGAATTATCAAAATCAATAATACCATTCAGCCTACCTTTGTAAAACAATACATTTTCCGGCTTTATATCGACATGAATTCCGCCGCTGGGCAAGCTTGAACTTAATCTGTATTTAATAATATCATCTTTGATTTCCTGAAATCTTTTCTTTAAAGGAATCCTGCTTTTAGCAACTGTCCGGGAAAATAAATTTATTTTGTTGTTCGTAAAGTTATAGTATTCATTTCTTTTCCCCGGCCACTTAAAGCCCTTGGTCTTGCTGTGAATCTTAGCCAGTTCCTTGCCAACACTCTTTCTTTGGCTTGGTGTGATATTCTTTAAACTCTTTCCTGGGATATAGGCATACACAATTGCGAAATGCGAGCCAATGGTACTAATTTCTTTTCCATTAACAGGTATAATCTCCGGAACCAAACAACCCTTAAGTGCACTAAGCAACGCGATCTCAAAAGCAATTTCTTTTTCTTTTTTGTACCGGTACATTCTTAATACATATTCTCCCTGATTTGTTTTAAGGTAATATGATTCATTAATTTGCCCGGACCGGAAGCGTCTCATTTCTTTTATTGCTCCGAGCTCGCCCAGCTTGCGTAAATTGTTGGCCGAAAGGATTGCCATAGTATTAAAACGTAATAACGCTTTTTAAAGTGTCCCTATTTTTAACAGCATCCAGGGCATCGGCAATTCGCTCAATCGGATAGACGTGGTTTGCATCAAGATAATTCCATGCATTGAGCTTTTTATTTTGAATGAAACTAATGATATCGTCATGCGCAGAACCTTCGTCGTATGTCTGACCATCATAATAGCTGAAATCTCCTTGCGCCCGGGATCGGTCTATTTTGTAATCCAGGTGCTCATCCAGGCCATAGGCCCCTATTTTCCCGGATCTTTTGAGTAAAGGGAGCACCTGGTTCAAAGTTTTGCTTTTGCCAACAGCATCAATAATGATATCCGCTCCAGAGTCCAATTCTGATGCGATGGCGCGAACATAATCCGTGTCTTGGTAAGAAACGTACAGCTTTGTGTTTGCCTTACTAAATAACTCTTTCCTGCCGGGACTGCCGACTACGAACGGAATTAAGCCAAGATTGCGGGCATGATTTGCAAAAGCCAATGCAGTGGCTCCGGAACCTATGATCAATATAGTTTCTCCTTTTTGCGGATTTATTCTTTTTAAAAATGCGTATGTTTCGCGCCAGGTAATAATCATGGTTGACTCAATTGGCTCAAAACCAGTTGGCAGAACGCGGTGAATGGTTGAGGTGCGCCATTCGGATTCGTCCATGCCATCATCGCGCATGGCCTGCCAATCGGTAGCAATACTCTTTTCGGCAAAAGCGCCCCATTGCATTTTGTACCCACTATCAGCAGGCAAGCGATTAATTACCCGAGTTACTAAATCGCCTTTTTTAAAATTTTTGACTTTACCGCCCAGTCCTATCACCCTACCGATGCCTTCGTGCCCTAAAATTACCGGATAGCTAACGTGATGATATGGATCATTATGAACTATGTGATAATCCGTACCGCTGCAAACCGAGGTGGCCAAAGTTTCGCACAAAACATCATAATCGCCAACAACGGGATTTGGCACTTGCCTCACTACAACGTCACCTGGCGATTGTACCACTGCGGCTTTCATAACTTATCTTATTATTGAATTTTTTTGTTCTATAAAATCCGCTATCGCTCGTGCTCTATTATCCCAAGTATATCGACTCACTGATTCGCGTGCGGACTGCGCAAGTGCTTTAGCATGCGCAGGGCTCTGCACTATTTGATTTACCGCTTTTGCCAACTCGCCCGCATTATCCGGCTCGCACAAAAACGCATTTTTATTATTTTCCAAATAATGGGTAAAGCTCGGAACATTGCTTGCTACAATCGGCACTCCGGAAGCCATATACTCAAACAATTTAACGGGAGTCGTATATTTTTGCGAGCGCTCTTCGTGCGCGGTATTCGGAAGCACAAGCACATCAGCGGATTTAATGTATGGGATAATTTCACGGTGCGGCACAAACGGATGCAGATACACATTGGAAATTTCCTCTTCTTTGGCGTACTGCGAAACTGCCTCGTAATCTTCTTTTGTTCCTCCTATCAACACCACGTTTGCCTGAATATTTTTTGCCGCATCCAAGAGCGTGTACACGCCTTTCCACTTATAGAAATGGCCAACATACAGCGCAACCGGACTGCCTTCCTTGATTTGGAACTTTTTGCTCCATAGTGATGCGTCCCGGGGAACGCCATCAAACTCGCTGATATCCACGCCGTTCGGCGCAACAACCACGTTTTTGGTATCCACCTCAAGCTCTTGGTACCGCTCCACAAGATTACGGGCAACCACTACTTTTTTAGGAATCGCATTCAGCATCATCCGGTACAACCACACAAACCTTTGCTTTGGCTGATGATCTTCGTACGCAACATTCTTTCCAACGAGCGAGAGCAAAAAGCTTGCAGTGAGGTCGCGCGAGTAAATCGGGCCGCGCCACCAAAGTCCGTAGGTAAACGCACAAGCCACAAACCATAAACGCTGAATCGGAAAATACAGCCATTCGCTTATATACTGCAGCGGACGCACCGCATCCGGCACACGCACCACGCGCATATTGGTTTCAAGATTATAAAAGTTGGAAAGATCGGTTTTGATATGGTTTTTCCGGCTCGGCACCAGCAATGTCACGGAATGGCCAAATTTTTCAATTGACTCAATGGTTTTTGCAATCTGCAGGCCATGCGCTTTTTCTGTCGGCATGCGCGAATTGGCAATATAAAGCAAGCGCATACATGTATTCTATTGCGGCCATTTGTTGATAACATCAACTGCCCGTTTTTTGATTTTCATATATACGTCTTCGGACTGCTTTTCCAGCTCCGGAGAAATGAGGCGCAAAATCTCTTTACCTAAAATCCTATACTGCCCACCAACCTTATTGGCGCGCAAAATCCCGCGCTTTAACAAGCGTTTGATAGTGCTTTCGCTAATCTTAAGCAAATCTTGGGTTTCTTGGGTCGTATAGACCGCATTTTCCCTTATTTCTTGAGGCATATTGTGGATAAATCCCTAATATACCTATATTACCAAAAGTGTCAAAAGATGTCAAAAGATGTCAAAAGGCCTGCCAGTTCACTTCTGCCGGAGTTGTCAGTGGATCTTTGAGAGCAGCATCAAGAATCTCGCGCATGTGTTCACACCCAGTAAACACTCCCTCGCACGTCGTATTAATCATCTGCGCAAACATGGCGGCAGTTCCGGTTTCGGTTAAGTGAAACCCGTCAAACATATACACATCCTCTAGCCCCAATGACCTGACGTCTGAAAAATCAAAATAGGCAAATCCATACTCTCCGAACACGCCTGGTACGCGTTCCTGAAATGCGCTAAAAAATTCGGTATAGTACGAATCCATCATCTCCTCATACACTTCCGATGAAAACGCCGGCGCAAAACCAATGACAGTAATGCCGCGCTCCTTGCTCTTCGACAAAAACTCCGCGAGAATCTTAAGGCCTTCGTCATCAAACTCGCTGGCATACGAAAACGGATCAAGTCCTTCTTCTAGGCGCTCAATAATGGGCGGATCTTCCCGATCCACGTACCGCATATCCTGCCGCATGGCAGTAAGATACCCAGCGTACTGCCTGCTGCCATCATTCCTGAATCCGTTTCCATGCTCCAATGCATCAAGCCCGATTGCTCTCCTGCCGTCAAATGGATCTATGCCAATCATACTATCCGAAATATACGCCGGGTTTTTTAATATCTGAGATATAATGCGCCTGCCGCTGTAGACATATGCCTTCCAGTTGTAAAACTCCTCCCCCTTTGAAAGCGCCTCGCGGAGTCCCCTCTTATTAAAACGACTCGCATCAAACCACCATGCATCAATTCCAAGAATTACCACCTCTGGTTCGCGCCCGACCGGGAGTGTGTCTATAAAATCAACCAAATCGTGAACACTACCCACCATGCTTCCGGCATTGTAAAAGCTGCCCGTCCCCCCGAACATCTCCGCGCGCAACTCAAGCACGCGTGACGAACCGACCACTAAAATACTCGGGCTCGCGCGCTCTGCGCCCATGTACTTATACCGAGCGGTTTCTCGCCCGATAACGCCACGCGCGAAAAGGTACTCACGATCATTACGCACCTGTCTCTCGATAACATACCCAAGCGGTGTAATCTCGCCAGAGTATACTGAAAAAAAGACCGTGACTCCGAATAGCACAAACACAGGCAGCCAAAATAGGACCATAATTCTGACGAACGTTCTAATGTCAGGAGTATAGTGCATACTAGAACTGGAAATAAATGAAAGGCCGATAATCAAAATTGCCAAAGAAGAATAGCCCCGCAAGAATCGCGTAGTATACAGACCACCGCACCCAGACGGGCAGGCTCTCAAGGCACAGTACGTGCGCTCTGCGGCGCTGCCACCACTCAACCAAAACCAAGCCAACGACGATTATGGTCTTTTTGATGAACACTGCGGAGAAAAAAATAGTGATGGTGGCGAGCGAAAACTGCTCAAAGATGGTCTGCAAAATGTACACCGATTCAGGCAAGGACTGGGCGCGAAAAAACACCCACCCGAGCGTGACAAGCACAAAAGTCGCGAGTATCTTTGGAATATCGCGCAACGTCGCATCTTCATTAGCCGGCTTACCCCCATATATGCGCGAAGTGAGGATAGTTGGAATAAAGTATAAGCCGTGCAGCACTCCCCACACTACAAAGGTCCAATTTGCCCCATGCCAAAGGCCGCTTACCGCAAACGTAATGAGAATGTTTCGGAAATAAGTCCACTTGCGCGCGACGCGGCTGCCGCCGAGCGGGATGAACACATAATCCCGAAACCAGGAGGAGAGTGTTATGTGCCAACGCCTCCAGAACTCGGAAATATTCCGGGAAAAGTACGGGTAGTTAAAGTTCCGGGAAAGCTTGATGCCAAAGAGCTTTGCGCTGCCGATGGCAATGTCCGAGTACCCGGAAAAATCGCAGTATATCTGGAACGCAAAAAAGAATGTTGCCGCAAAAAATTGCGGACCTAGCGCAGTATCAACGTTTCCGTACGCCTGCTGCACCACCGTAGCCAAATTGTCCGCAATAACCACTTTTTTAAAAAGTCCCCAAAGTATCTGCCGAACCCCGTCGTACGCTTCCGCAAGTTTAAAACGACGCTCTTCGGAAAACTGTCCGAGAAGATGAGACGCGCGCTCAATAGGCCCGGCAACGAGCTGTGGAAAAAATGACACAAACGTAAAAAACTGCACCCAGTCCCTGGTGGGCCGTATTTTACCCTGATACAGCTCAATGCTGTAGCTGAGGGTCTGGAACGTATAAAAACTGATGCCAACCGGCAGGATAATGGAGAGCGTAGTAAACGAGGCGTCCGAAAAGCCCAAGGCCAAGAGCAGGCCCTGGAACGATTCTATGAAAAAGTTAAAGTACTTAAAAAATCCCAAGAGAGACAAATTGATAAGCACGCTCGCTAACAGCCAGTACCGCTTTCTGCGTGGGGATTGGGCGCGGAATATCTTGTGCCCCACCACATAATCCGTAAGGCTTGAGACAATAATCAACGACAAGAACCGCCAGTCCCACCAGCCGTAAAATACGTAACTACAAAAGAGCAGAAATAGATTCTGCTCTTTTCTGCGCATCCTCCAGTACACCAAAAACGCAATAGCGAGAAAAACGAAAAAAACGGGGGAATTAAAACTCATGAGTTGCAGTTAGTCAAGGGGTGTAGATATTGCACGCGGCAATGACCATATCTTGATCCTGCTCTGAAAGCGTAGTGTCCATAGGAATGCTGACGGCCGATGCGTGTATTTTCTCGCTGATAAGATATTGTTCATTATTCCACGCCGCATATGCTTCTTGCTTGTGCGGAGGCACAGGGTAGTGGATGACCGTCTCAATCCCCTGCTCTGACAGGTATTTTTGAAACTGATCCCGATTCTGCGTCCGCACCACAAACAAATGCCATACATGCGACTCATCGCTCCCGGCGTGCGGAAGAATTAATTTTTCATTATTAATCTCCTCTAAATATTTCTTCGCAATCAAGCGCCGCTTATTATTATCCTTATCAAGATACTTTAGTTTGACGGACAGCACCGCGGCCTGTAGCTCATCCAAGCGGCTGTTTACCCCTTGGTACTGGTTGTAGTACTTCTTGTGACTACCGTAATTGCGCAATGCGGCTACGGTATCCGCAAGTCGTGCATCGTTAGTGGTTACCGCGCCCGCATCTCCCAATGCGCCAAGGTTTTTTGACGGATAAAAACTGAACCCCGCGGCATCGCCGAGCGAACCCGTCTTTTTTCCTTGAAATGCGGCCCCCTGCGCCTGGGCGCAATCCTCTATGATTTTCAAACCATGCGCGTCTGCGACTTTCCGCATCTGCTCCGTATAGCCCACTTGACCGTATAAATGCACGACCAATATTCCCTTTGTCCTCTCGGTGACATGCTGTTCAAGCAGATTGGAATCAATGTTGTACGTAGTAATGTCCGGCTCAACCAAAAGGGGCTTGAGGCGATTCTCGGTAATCGCTAGAATGGTTGCAATGTACGTATTGGCGGGAACCAAAATCTCA
>Ga0210057_1007575_pt1 | contig 13100 bp, 8 predicted proteins | sample CryGeyCG2114_010_2_FD_183968 | JGI IMG/M metagenome (GOLD analysis project Ga0210057, IMG submission 183968) | Groundwater microbial communities from aquifer - Crystal Geyser CG10_big_fil_rev_8/21/14_0.10 (SPAdes) (version 2) | ecosystem: Environmental > Aquatic > Deep subsurface > Groundwater ... | reverse complement strand
GTTTTTACTCAACTTTTTGACCGCTTCCGGACGGCTGGCGACCGCTTACTCGGCCAATTTGGTTCACTGGCAAAAAATTGTTACCCAGCCAGCCATTAGTCAACCCGGCCTGATTGTCCCTGATTACCAATACAACGACCAAAGCGTCCTTTTGTTCGGCCGCCATGATTTGCGCGTGGCTTTTTCCCGCGATCTGCAGCATTGGCAAGTCAACGATAATCCAATTTTATCCCTCAATACCGAGCAAACTCATAACGGCAAATTAGAAATTGCGAACGTCATCGTCACCGATCAGCATTTGCTGGCGTTTTACTTTTTGTTTAAACAGGAACAGGGAGTGCCCGTCTATTCTTTACGCGTGGCCTTTTTGAACAAAAATAATCCCGGTGAGCATAACCGGAAACTGCACCAAGTGCTCTGGCAACAGCGCGGCGGTTGGGCGGCTTCCGCCCAACCCATCGGTCTCGTCAAAGACAAGCAATCGTTAATTTCTTATTGGCAAACTGACGCTAAACAGATTTTAACCCTCCGACATGAACACCACCAATCACTCTGGCAAACCCCCGAAGACAAAAGTTTTTACCCGTTGCTGACCCGCTTGGCAGACAACCCGATTTTGCGGCCCGTCCCCGGTCATTGGTGGGAATCGCTGGCGGTTTTTAATCCCGCCGCGGTTAAACAGGACGACAAAATTCATTTGGTCTATCGCGCGGTTGGTCAAACTTACCAATCAATGCTCGGCTACGCGTCCAGCCAGGACGGCCTGCACTTTGACCAGCGGTCGGATCAGCCAATTTTTGCACCCAGCCAAAATTTTGAGGGCGGCAACGAGCAGCCAGCGTCTTTTTGCTCACTGCAGTTTATTTCCGGCGGTGCCGGTGACTGGGGAGGGTGGGCTGGCGGATACGGCGGCTGTGAAGACCCGCGGTTGACCAAAATCGGTGACCGCCTGTACCTGATCTACGTCGCCTTCGACGGCTGGAGTGAACCGCGACTGGCCATGACTTCCATTAGCGCGGCCGATTTCGGCCAGCAACGATGGCAGTGGCAAAAACCGGTGCTGATTTCCAAACCCGGGGAGATTAATAAAAGCGGTTGTCTCCTGCCGGAAAAAATCAACGGCAAATATGTTCTTTTTCACCGCGTCTTTCCGGATATTTTGATCGACTTTATTGACGACCTCGATCACCTTGATGGCCAAACTTGGCTCAAGGGGCAATACCGCATTCAACGCCGCGAAGATTACTGGGACTCGCGCAAAGTTTGTGTTGGGGCCACCCCCATCAAGACCTCTGAAGGCTGGCTGGTCATCTACAACGCCGTGGATGACCTTGATGACCGGATTTACAAGCTGGGCGCCATGCTCCTGGATCGTCAAGACCCCACGCGCGTGTTGTACCGCTGCCGGGCGCCGATTTTGACGGCCGAAACCGGCTACGAAAACGGTGGTTTGAAATACGGTGTCGCTTACGCTTGCGGCGCGGTGGAACATCAAGGCAAGCTGATCGCCTATTACGGCGGCTCAGACGAATTTGTTTGTGTGGCGCACTCACCCATGGAAGAATTTCTGGACAAATTGAAAAAAACTGGCCAGCCCCGGTTGCAACCGCTTGAACAACCAGTTAAGATGATTCATTGACATGCTGACTGTCCGCCGCCTTTCCCAAAATCCGCTTTTGACGCCTGACGAGAGGGTCCACTGGCAAGCCTTGGCCGCCTTCAATGGTTGCCCGGTGCAATCAGGCGGGATAACTCACCTGGTTTTTCGGGCGACCGCTTCCCCTCAAGTTTATTTCACCAAGCAAATGGCCCTGTCGCAAATCGGTCACGCGGCCAGCCGCGACGGCCTTAATTTTAAGGACGCTCATTTGCTAATCACGCCAGAATATCATTGGGAGCAATACGGTTGTGAAGACCCGCGGATCACCAAACTGGGTAACAAATTTTATATTTTCTATACCGCTTTGGCAGATTATCCCCATACGGCCAACGGGATCAAAATCGGGGTGGCCATTACCAAAGACTGTCGCCATTTGTTGGCGAAGCACCAAGTGACTCGTTTCAATTCCAAAGCGATGGCGCTGTTCCCCCAAAAAATCAATGGCCGGATGATGGCCCTGCTGACGGTCAACACGGATCAGCCACCGGCCAAAATTGCCCTCGCTGCCTTCAACAAGGAAGCAAATATTTGGTCAGAAAATTATTGGCGCGACTGGCTGGATCGTCTCAATGATCATGTTTTGCCGTTGTCGCGCTCAAATCAAGATCAAGTTGAATTGGGCGCCCCACCGATCAAAACTGCCGCCGGCTGGCTCGTCATCTACTCTTACATCCGCAATTACACCACCGGCAACCCTATTTTTGGCATTGAGGCGGTCTTACTGGATTTAGACGATCCCTCCCAAATTATCGGCCGTACCCAAGAGCCCTTAATGGTTCCGGAGCAGGAATATGAACTTTATGGTCGCGTCCCCAACGTGATTTTTCCCAGCGGCGCCCTGGTAGTTAAAAACAAGCTGCGGATTTTTTACGGCGCGGCCGACACGACTTGCTGCGCCGCCGAGGTTGATTTGGAGCCACTGGTAGACTTGCTAAAATACAGCCAGCTAACCCAAATCTCTTTTAATCAGGCGGAAAAAGTCCGGCTGGAAAAGTATGCCGGCAACCCGATTATTGCTCCTGACCCTAAACATCCTTGGGAAAATAAATACACTTTTAACCCGGCTGCTATTTGGGTTGACGGCCGGGTGCACTTGCTTTATCGGGCGATGGGGGATGACGAGACTTCGGTGCTGGGCTATGCCACCAGTCAAAACGGTCAAAAAATCGACACACGGCTGGGCAAACCGGCTTATCAACCGCGCGCCGATTTTGAAAAAAAAGCCAAACCAGGTTATTCGGGCTGCGAAGACCCACGGTTAACGCTTCTGGGTAACCAAATTTTTATGTGTTATACGGCTTTTGACGGCGTCAACCCCACCCGGGCCGTTTTAACTGCTATTAAAAAAACTGATTTTTTGGCCCAAAAATGGCGTTGGGCCAAACCGGTGACCATTTCCTGCCCCAAACGTAGTGACAAAAATGCTTGTTTGCTCCCGGCCAAAATTCACCATCATTACGCCCTCTTTCACCGGATCGGCGGCTGCATCTGGATTGATTACGTGAATGACCTGATTTTTACTGATGATGACTGGGTAGGGGGGCAAATGATTGCCTGGCCACAACCAGGGCACTGGGATAGCGAAAAAGTTGGGATTGCCGCGCCACCGCTGGCCACCAAAGACGGTTGGCTGCTGATTTACCACGGACTATCAGCCCAAGATAACCGGTACCGGCTGGGAGCGCTGCTGCTGAATCGTGAAGAGCCGGATCAAGTCATTGGCAAGCTGCCTTACCCGATTTTGGAACCGACCGAAAAATATGAACGCCAGGGCCTGCGGCCGGGGACAGTCTTTGCCTGCGGCGCGGTGATCATCAAGGAAAAACTGTTTGTCTATTACGGAGCCGCTGATCAATATACGGCGGTCGCTTCAATCGCCTTGGAGCCCCTGCTGGTCGCCCTCCACACCCACCACCTCTAAGGTGGATTCCTATTGACACCTCTGGTAATTTGGCTTAATCTCAAACGTAAGATGCCCGGCAGAAAAGTTGTTTTAGCCAATAATGAAATTTACCATGTCATCAACAAGGGAGTAGCCTCACAACCAATTTTCGCTAATAATTGGCAATACCAAAGAGCCCTCAACATACTTTTTTATTATCAAAACAGAGAATTACCGCTTAAATATTCCCATTTTATTGTTGAATCCAGCAAAAATCGGGATAAAATTCTTGCCAATTTAAGGTCAGAAAAGAAATTTTGGGCGGAAATCATTGCTTATTGCTTAATGCCAAATCATTTTCATTTCCTTTTAAAGCAAAAGGCAGACCATGGCATTTCAAAATTTATGGGCAACTTCGCCAACAGTTACACTCGTTATTTTAATTCCAGGCAAAAACGAAGTGGTCCACTTTTCCAGGGAAAATTTAAAGCGGTAAGAATCGAAACTGAAGAGCAGCTTCTTCACGTTAGCCGCTATATTCATCTTAACCCCTGCACCGCTTACGTTATTAAAAATATTGGCGACTTAGAAAATTATTCTTTTTCCTCTTATCCAGAATATCTAGGAAAAACAAGCTTACAATTTTGTAATAAAGAAATGATTTTTAACTATTTTAAAAGTAAAAGACTTTATCAAGATTTTGTTTTTAATCAAGCGGACTACCAAAGAAGGCTAGAAGAAATCAAACACCTGGTATTAGAAAAATAACAAAATACCCAAGGTGCATACCTAATTCCACCTTAGAGGTGGTTGCTGTGGTCTTTAGTTTTTTCGTACCACTCAAAAAGATTGGCCGCGTGGGGATTAGCCTGACGCAATTGGGTCAGCACTTGATCGCGAATCTCCCGGGAAGTGACTTGGTCTTTCCCCAAGCTCTTGACCCAACTATCGACCCGGCCGCCCAAGGCCACGGCCGCCGGTGGTTCCAAGCCCGCCGCTTTGACCACCCGCACAATTTTTTTGGCCGCAAACGATTCCGTGGTGCCGTCGCGCTTAATCACTTGAATCACCATGCCGTTTTTATAACACAAGCAAAACCAAAAAGAAAGACCAAATGACTCTTGGCGAGCAAGATTTTCTTGCTATAATGGTCTTAAGGCATGGCGGAGTTTACTCATCTTCACGTTCATTCTGAATATTCACTGCTGGATGGCCTGGCTCGGATCAAGGATCTTTTTGCCAAAGCTTTGGAGCTGGGCATGGATTCTTTGGCCCTAACCGACCACGGCGTCCTTTACGGCGCCCATAAATTTTATTTGGCGGCTTTGGAATACGGCGTCAAGCCGATTATCGGCGTGGAAACTTACCTGGCTGCCCGCTCCCGCTTTGACAAGGAAGCCGCCAAAGACAGCGGCCGCAACCACTTAATCCTGCTGGCTAAAAATCAAAACGGCTACCGCAACCTCATGAAACTAATCAGTCTGGCTCATTTAGAGGGTTTTTATTACAAACCACGCGTCGATTGGGAAATTTTGCAGCAGTATCACCAAGACCTGATCGCCACCAGCGCCTGCTTGGAAGGAGAAATCCCCAGCTTACTGTTGGCAGGAGAGGACAAAAAAGCGACCGCCAAAGCTAAACAGTACTTGGATCTTTTTGGCAAGGATTTTTATTTGGAAATCCAGCATCATCCCAAAATTCCTGACCAAGCCAAGGCCAACGAAAGAATCATCAAGCTTTCTCGCAAGTTAGGAATTCCTCTGGTGGCGACTAACGATGTTCATTATGTCGAGGCGGATGATGCTGAAGCCCAAGACGCCCTGCTGGCGGTCCAAACCCAAAAGATGATCAGCGACAAAAACCGGATGAGTATGATTGACTCGCCGGATTTTTATCTCAAATCGCAGGAGGAGATGGCTAAAGACTTTGCCGATTACCCGGACGCGATCAAAAACACCCAGGAAATTGCGGCCAAGTGCAATTTAAAAATTGATCTTGGCACCTGGCATCTGCCCCAATACGACGTGCCGGACAAAATGACCGCCGAGCAATATTTACGCCAACTAACTTTGGCGGGCCTCAACAAACGCTACGAGCAAATTACCCCGGCAATCAAAACCAGAGTCGAATACGAACTGAAAACGATTACTGATAAGGGCTACGCTACTTATTTTTTGATCGTCCAGGATTTTGTCAACTGGGCCAAAAGGCAGGGGATTCGGGTCGGTCCGGGGCGGGGCTCGGTGGCCGGTTCGATCGTTTCCTATTCGCTGCGCATCACCTCTTTGGACCCCCTGTTTTTTGCGCTGCCGTTCGAACGCTTCATGCACCCGGACCGGCCTTCCACCCCAGACATTGATTTGGATTTTGCTGATGACCGCCGCGATGAAGTGATTGATTATGTGGTCAAGAAATACGGCGTAGAAAAGGTCGCCCACATCATCAGCTTTGGCCGGATGGAGTCTCGAGGGGCGGTGCGGGACATCGGCCGCGTGCTGGGCATGCCCTACTCGGATCCGGACCGGATTGCCAAACTGATCCCCATGGGTATTTCCATCAAGGAGGCCCTTAAATCTGTCCCCGAACTGGTCACTTACTACCGCCAACCGCAATACAAAAAACTGCTTGACTTGGCTCAAAAAGTGGAGGGAATCGCCCGCCACGCTTCGGTCCACGCCGCCGGTGTGGTCATCGGCGACAAGCCGCTGACCAATTACGTTCCCCTGCAGTTGGAACCCCGCACCAAAAAAAAACGGGTCACTCAATTTGACATGTACGACATTGACGTGGACGCCAACAAGCAAGCGGTGGGGCTCCTGAAGATTGACTTTTTGGGGCTGCGCAACTTATCCATTTTGGAGCGCTGTTTGGAGATCGTCAGGCAGTTTCGGGGCAAGACAATCGACCTTTCGGGAATTCGCCTGGACGATAAAAAAACCTTTCAATTACTGTCCACCGGCGCGACGGTCGGCGTGTTTCAACTGGAATCGGCCGGGATGCGCAAAAATATTAAAGAACTAAAGCCCACCACCATCTTTGACTTGATGGCCATGGTCGCTCTCTATCGGCCGGGGCCAATGCAGATCATTCCCGAATTTATCAAGCGCAAAAACAACCCCTCGGAAATCCGCTATTTGCACCCTAAGCTAAAAAATATTTTGGCACGTTCTTATGGCTTGATCACTTATCAGGATGACGTGCTGTTGATCGCCACTCAAGTGGCGGGTTACAGCTGGGCGGAAGCCGACGAGCTGCGGCACGCGATGAGCTCCAAAAAACACCGGCCGGACATGAACAAAATCAAAATCAAATTTATCCAGGGCTGTGTCAAAAACGGTTTGGAGGCCAGTCAGGCTGAAGAATTATTTAGACTGGTCGAGCCTTTTGGGGCTTACGGCTTTAATAAGAGTCACTCCGCTTGCTACGCCATGGTGGCTTACCAAACCGCTTATATGAAAGCCAATTACCCGGTCGAATTTATGGCGGCTCTGCTGACCGCGGACGCAGCGTCGAACTCCGGACCGACCAAAGACGAAAAAATTACTGTCGCCGTCCAAGAATGCCGCAAAATGGGCATCGCGGTTTTGCCGCCCAACATCAATCGTTCCCAAACCGACTTTACCTTGGAGGATTTGCCCCAATCACTCACCGGTAAAGCTATCTGCTTTGGCCTGTCCGCGATCAAAAACGTCGGTCAAGCGGCCATTGAAACGATTTTAAGCGCTCGTCAACAAGACGGCGCGTTTCGTTCTTTAACCGATTTCTGTCAGCGGGTTGACAGCCAAAAAGTCAACAAAAAAGTGATCGAAAGTTTAATCAAGTCCGGCGCCATGGATGATTTTGGCAAGCGGGCCGCCATGCTCTCCGGTTTAGAAGACATTCGTACTCACGGGGCCAAACTGCAAAAAGAAAAGGCCAATGGCCAAACCAGCCTGTTTGGCGGCAGTGAAGCACAGCAAAGCGCCGCGGCGGCTCAAGACAACTTGCCGGCAGTGGAGGAATTTAGCCGCCAAGAGCTACTGCTGCTGGAAAGGGAATTGCTGGGATTTTACCTGACCGACCACCCGCTGGCCGGCATCATGGAAAAGATAGAAAGCTATCTTGATTACAAACTTAATCAGCTTAGCAAAGACGAGCACCAGGGCCAGCTGATTCGGGTGGCCGGAATAATCGCTGATCTACGGGTGGTTTTTACCAAAAAAAGCAATCAAGAAATGGCCTTCGCCCGGCTGGAAGACGACAGCGGTTCCATGGAGCTGGTGATCTTTCCCAAAATTTTTCAGCAAACCAAGTCGATTTGGGCCAAGGACCGTATTATTATTGTCGAGGGCAGAGTGGAATACCGGGAGGATTCTCTCTCCATTTTGGTAGAAAAAACTTTTGAACCGGAAAGCATCACCCGGCTGAAGAAAAGAGCCAAAAGAGCAGCCGAACTGGTTATCCAAATTCCGAGCAGCACGCCCGCGCCACGGCTGGTTGAGCTCAACAAGCTATTACGAGAAAGCGCTGGTGCCGATCAAGTCGCACTGATTTTCACCGACAATCACGGCAACAGCAAAAAAATGCCCTTGCCCTACGGCATCAATTATGACGACCAATTGCGCGAAAAAATTCGTCACCTGCTTGCCTAATGAAACCCCAAATTGGCTTTGACAACGAAAAATATCTTCAGGCGCAAACCAAAGCGATTCGCCAAAGACTCGCCCAATCTAAAAAACTCTATCTGGAATTTGGGGGCAAGCTCCTGTTTGATGGTCATGCGGCCCGCACTTTGCCCGGCTATGACCCCCAAGCGAAATTGACGCTTTTAAAACGGCTTAAAAAAGACCTGGAAATGATCGTTTGCGTCAGCGCTAAGCAGTTGCAAAAGGGCAAATTCCACGGTGACGTCAAATTAAACAACGAGGAATACACCCTAAAAATCCTGGGGGAACTAAATGAGCAGCACCTGCCCGTGGCGGCGGTGGTCATCAACCGTTTTGAAGGCGAATCGACCGCTTTGGACTTTCAAAGCCGCCTGAAACAGCTAGGCGTTAAAACTTACTTGCGCCGGGAAATTCCCGGCTATCCGACTGATCTGAAGCTGATCTTAAGCCACCGTGGCTTTGGGGCTGATCCCTTTATTAAAACTGCTAAGCCATTGGTCGTCGTGACGGCCGCCTCACCTAACGGGGGCAAACTCTCAACCTGCCTCGGCCAGCTTTATCACGAGCAGCAACGCGGCCGGCCGGCCAGCTACGCCAAATTTGAAACTTTCCCGGTTTGGAATCTCCCCCTCAAGCACCCGGCTAATATTGCCTATGAAGCCAGCACCGCTGACTTGGGAGATTTTAATGTCCTTGACCCCTTTCACCTGGAAACCCACCGGCAAGTCGCGGTTAACTATAATCGCGATGTTGAAGCCTTCCCGATCCTTTACCAAATTCTTAAAAAGATCGGGGCGAAAAATTCTTATCAATCGCCAACTGATATGGGCGTCAACTGCATTAGCCAAGGCATCATTGCCGACCAAATTGTCCAAGAGGCCGCCAGGCAAGAAATTATCTTTTATTTTTTCCGGCACCAGATGGAAGTCAAAATGGGCTTCAAAAGCCAAAAGGCGCGCGCGCGCGTCGAGGCCTTGATGAAAGAACTTAACCTCAAACCGGAAGACCGGCAAGTCGTCCCGGCAGCGCGTCAAGCCTTAAAAGACGCTCAAGGGCGTCAGGACAAGGGCGAACGGGGCATTTTTTGTGGAGCAGCTATCCAACTACCCAAGGGCCAAATTGTCACCGGAAAAAACTCCAGTCTGCTTCATGCCGAGGCAGCGGTCATCCTCAACGCCATTAAAACTTTAGCCGGCATTCCCGACAAAACGCATTTGCTTTCTCCCAAAATAATCAGCAGTACTAATAAAGTCAAGCAGGTCATTCTCAAGGAAAAATCAGAAAGCCTTAACCTTAGTGAGGTTTTAATTGTGCTTTCGATTGCCAGTTCGACCAATCCGACGGCTTACCGGGCGCTTAATAAATTACCCGACCTGCGCGGTTGTGCGATGCACACCACTCACCTTCCGGCCCGAGGTGATGAAAGTGCCTTTCGTAAACTTGGGTTATGGGTCACTACCGACGCGGCCGCCACTACGAACGCTTTTTGGAAATAATACTTTTAATCCTCCCTCACTTCTGCTAAAATGACGCCACAAGCGAAACTCTCCTCGGAAGGTCGCCAACGGCGACCGTGGTGGCAGGCTGTAGCGAAGCGAAAGCCATGACTCCTCCGCGGTGGAGCGAAGCGAAATCAACACTATACTATGGCGAATCAAATTAAAATCAAAGAGACCCCGGTACACATCGGCGATACCGTAACGATACAGCAAAAAATCCAAGAAGGCGCCAAAGCCCGCTTGCAAAATTTTGAAGGGATTTTGATTGCAATTAAAGGCCGGGGTGAAAACAAAATGTTTACCGTCCGCAAGATTGCGGTGGGCGGCATCGGCGTCGAGCGCATCTGGCCGGTCAATTCACCGTGGATCAGCCAAGTAACGGTCCAAAAAAAGGGTAACGTTCGTCGCGCCAAACTTTACTATTTGCGCCAACGCATCGGCCGCCGCGCCACCCTAATTCGCGAACGGCGTCAGGAAAAACCAAAAGCACCGATAAAACCTGTCGTCAAGGCCAAATCGGAAAAGCCCGCTGTCGCTAAAAAGCCGGCAGCGCCAAGCACTACTTAATCAACCTCAAAACTATTGACAAGAAGAGCAAAGCTTTCTAAACTAAATTGACATGAACAATCAGCCTGCCCCCCAGCCGGTGACGCTGGAAGGTCCCAACAGCGAGAGCCCCAAAAAGTTGCCGTTTGTCTTACTGGCAATTTTGATTTTTTTGCTTGGCTCGGCCTCGGTGTTGGTGATTCAATCTTTTGCCCAAACCTCCACCATGCAAAACTTTTTTAATCCCCCAGGAGTGGGCAAGAAAATAAACTTTGAAAAATTCAGTTCGCTGGAAGATTTCAAAGCTTTTTTGACCACCGTCCCGCAAACCGGCTTCATGGCTTCTTTTGGCCTAGCCAGAACACTCGAATCCGCCGCCATTCCTACTGCCGAGTTAAAAGTTGCCGATGACAGCGTTACCAGAATTTCCGCAACCAATGTCCAAGTAAAGGGGATTGATGAACCGGATATTGCCAAAACTAATGGTCAAGAAATCTTTTTCCTGCCGGAGAATTTTTTCCGGCCGCTTCCCTTGCTAGAGCCTGATCAGATGGGCTGGCCAGTACCCAATTCCGCTCAACCGGAGATCAGCGCTATCAGGGCTTTTCCGCCTGAACAGCTGAAGCTCATTGGCCAAATCGATCAGGCTGGGGAAATGCTCCTGGTGGGGCAGATCTTGGTTATTTTCAGCCAAGAAGGGATTTACGGCTACAATATTGCTAATCCCGCTTCCCCTCAAACCGCTTGGCAAGTAACTTACCAAAACAATCATTCTCTGACTGCCGCCAGACTTTACCAAAATAAAATCTATTTCCTGACCCAAAGACAAATTGACCGTAACCAACCCTGCCCGATTGCCCCCTTACAAATCAAGGAACAAAAATATCAGGTGCGCTGCACTGATATTTACCACCCGACCAATACCGTCCCGGTGGATACCACCTACACTGCGTTTGCCTTGGATCCCCAATCCGGTCAAATCAGCCAAAGCCTGGCTTTCGTTGGGTCCACCAGCGAATCGGTAATTTTTATGTCCAGTCAGGCACTTTACGTCACTTACAGTTATTATCAAGATCTGGCTAATTTTTATTATCAATTTCTGCAAGTCAATGACGATCTTTTTCCTCAATACCTGATCAGCAAGCTAGCCAAAATTAAAGACTATGATTTAAGCAATCAGGCCAAAATGACGGAAATTCAAAGTTTGCTGGCAGAATACTTTAATTCTCTAAATGAAGATGAACAACTACGGGTGGAAAACGAATTTGCCAACCGTTGGGAGGACTTCAACCAAAATCATTTGCGCGATTTGGAAAAAACGGCCATTGTCAAAATCGGCCTTGACCAATTAGCGGTTCAGGCGACTGGCGAGGTGCCGGGCCGGCCGTTGAACCAATTTTCTTTGGACGAATATCAAGGCTACTTGCGACTGGCTACCACTCTCCGAAGCGGAGGGCAAATGGGCTGGGGCATGGCCAGCGCCAACGATATTTATGTTTTGGATGGCCAGCTAAACACGGTCGGCCAGATTGTTAATCTGGGTTTGACCGAACAAATTTACGCGGCCCGGTTTATTGCCGATCGAGGTTATTTAGTCACTTTTCAAAAAACTGACCCCTTTTATGTGCTGGATTTCAGCAACCCCCGCCAGCCACAAGTCAAAGGCGAGCTGAAGATTCCCGGTTTCTCTTCCTACCTGCACCCGCTGGCGGCTAACCAAATTTTAGGCATTGGCCAAGAAGGCAGTCAAGTCAAACTGTCTTTGTTTGACGTCAGCCGTCCGGAAAATCCGGTAGAAACAGATCAACACATCCTTGATGAATATTGGTCCGAGGTTTTAAACAACCATCACGCCTTCTTGCTTGACAGCCAACACCAAATCTTTTTCCTGCCAGCCAATCGGGGCGGCTATATTTTTGGCTACCGTGGTAACAAGCTGTCTTTATTGCGTACGGTGGCTAACCTTCAGGCTCGCCGCGCCCTTTATATCAATGACTATCTCTATATCCTCGGCGACAACCAAATCGTCGTACTTGACGAAAACAATTGGGAAGAAGTCAACCGGTTGAATATTTAAATAGTGAAGAGTTTAAGCTTGCGGGCAATTTTGTAAATCTGCAGGTATCCCCAGGTAAACAAGCCAGAGCCGAGCCCGCCGCCAATGATAAAAAAGATCTTGATCACGCTCTCTTCCAGTAAACCCCGGTTGCCCCGCTCCAAAACAATGTAAGTCATGATCAAAATGGTGTGAATTATCGAGCCGGCGGAGATTTTTTTTAAGCCCTGGCCCAAGGTGCCGCCAACTTCTTTGCTTGAAAGCATCGCGGTAATGACCACAAAAATCGTCGGCAAAATGGCCAACAGGTAGGAAACTTTAAAAATTATCGGGAAATTGGCAGGCATGATGGTTTTAGAATAAAATTAAAACAATTGCTTGTCAAGAGCTGGCAAACCGAGAAATTTAAAGGCCTGGGCAGTCAGCATGCGGCCGCGGGGCGTCCTTTTGAGCAAGCCAACCTGCATCAAAAATGGTTCGTAGACTTCCTGAATTGTTCCAATATCTTCGTTGATGCTCGCCGCCAAAGTCTCAATCCCCACCGGACCACCCTGATGTTTTTGGGCTAAAGCGAAGAGCAGCTGACGATCGGCCTGGGTCAATCCCTGTTTGTCTACCGCCAACATGTCCAAGGCGGCGCGAGCCACGGCTAAAGAGATCTGGCCGTCGGCCTCGACTTCAGCGTAGTCGCGCACCCGACGCAAAAATCGGTTGGCAATTCGCGGCGTCCCTCGAGAACGGCGGGCAATCTCCAAAGCAGCCTGATGATCAATTTTGACTCTCAAAACATCGGCAGAACGGCAGACGATCT
>Ga0210057_1007574_pt1 | contig 13100 bp, 13 predicted proteins | sample CryGeyCG2114_010_2_FD_183968 | JGI IMG/M metagenome (GOLD analysis project Ga0210057, IMG submission 183968) | Groundwater microbial communities from aquifer - Crystal Geyser CG10_big_fil_rev_8/21/14_0.10 (SPAdes) (version 2) | ecosystem: Environmental > Aquatic > Deep subsurface > Groundwater ... | reverse complement strand
ACGACACAAGAAAATTTTTTGAAAAATTAGCAGGCGTAACTCAAGAAGAAACAGAAAATGTAGAGCCAACACTTGTTAAATCTGTTGCAAAAGTTGAAGAGTTTGAAGAATTTGAAGAAGGCGATGGACAATTAGCAATTGATGTATATCAAACAGATAGTGATATTGTTGTTGAGGCGCCCGTTGCAGGTGTTTCAGTAGATGATTTAGACATTGAAATTACTCCAGAGTCAGTAACAATAAGAGGGAAAAGAGAAAAGGGTGTTAAGGGAGAAAGCAGGGATTATCTTTATCAAGAATGCTATTGGGGTAAATTTTCTAGGTCAGTGATACTTCCGCAAGAGGTAAATCCAGATCATGCCAATGCTTCATTTAAAAATGGAGTGTTAAAAATTTCTTTACCAAAAGTTAATAAACAGAAGTCAAAGAAATTAAAGGTTAGGTTTGAATAAAGCAATTACAAATAACGCGAATATTATATCAAATAATACAAATCTTTTTGAAAAAACAAAACAGCTTACTAGCTGTTTTGTTTTATAATAGAAGGTTATTGAATTTTTAGGATTTGACAGATTTTGATAATAATGTATAATATATATTAGTATTTTTCAAACCCTGTATTTTACAGGGACATATTTTAAAAAATAAAGGAGAAAAAACAATGCAAATCATTAAAATTAAGTTTGCCTTATTAGTAGACCTTGGCATTATTGTTGTGCCAGAGAATTATATCCATGGGAAATGTCTTGAGATGTTTTTTAAAAATAATCATAAGAAGCTTTATGATTATAACAAGGAGATAACGGATGCCAATTTTTCGCATCCAAGCCGGATTTTGAAGCCAGGCGATAAACTGCGAGTTCGTGCGTTTAGGCAGATTGTGTCCGGCTCTACGACTTCACAGGAACGCATGGCGTTCCTGTCTAAGCAACTGGGCAACATATATGTAGGAGCCCAAGGTGCCGCACTAGTTTTTGAGCAGAAGAGAGATCAACTGTCAAAAGGCGAATGGTACTCGTCTTTTGACGAGGCGAAAAATCTTTGGGAAGATTCTGATGGCTACCACAGGCTTGTTAACTTGAATGCCTACTTTGATGGGCTATTCGAGTTCAGCATCGGCTACCTTGAGGGTAGCTGGATTGACAACTTTGCTTTTCTTGGTTTCAGTTTATTTCTGAATGATACTTTGAATCTAGGCACTTAGACTTTGTGCCTAGATTCTTAGAAACTTAAAGCCCCCCTGCGAAAGCAAGGGGGCATAATTTTTGTTATGATATTTTTTGATAATAGATTTGATGTGCGGTTATGTATGTATAACATTATATAAAGAATATCTTAATGATACACTTATAAAAATTGATAAATTTTTAAAAGAAAAATTAAAACTAAAACTTCATGAGAACAAGTGCTATATAAAAACATATGCTTCTGGAGTTGATTTTCTTGGGCGGATTCATTTTCCGCATTATCGACAGATAAGAACAATGACAAAAAGGAGAATTTTAAGTAAATTAAAAGGATATCCAAAACAAAAAACGATTAATTCGTATAGAGGTCTTCTTAGCCACGGTAATACTCATAAAATTAAAAAATTAGCTGGTATTTAAAAGTGTTTCATACACTCTTGATTTTTAAATGGTTGTCGGGTAGTATGGGGAGTACTTAAAGGGCTTTGTTTCCGCTATAGCGGAAGGACAAAACCTTTACCCCCATTAGATAAAAAACAATGGGTATAGTAAATACAAACATAAAAGCACAAAATAATTATATAAAAGTAAATTAATATAAAACATTATCTAACGGGGTGCTCAATTTTAAATTTCGCTCCGCTCAAATAAAATAGGCATGTTAGCAATAAAACTCAAAAGAATAGGGAAAAAACATCAATCAGCTTTTAGGATTGTTGTTTCTGAAAAGCGATCTAAAGTAGGTGGTAGGTATGTTGAAGACCTTGGATTTTGGAATCCTAGAGAAAATAAGCACGATGTTAATAAAGAACGCGTGGAATATTGGATTAAATCAGGAGCTCAACCATCAAATACAGTACACAATCTTTTAGTAAAAAGTCAGGCTATAAAAGGACATAAAATTTCTGTGCATAAAGTTGTTGAAAAAACAGTAGAACAACCAGTTGCAGAACAGCCAGTTGTTGAGACACAAGTAAGTGAGCCAGCCGTTGAAGTGAATCAAGAAGCACAACAAGAAGCAGTACCAGAAGTAGTTGTTGAAACAGTTTCTGAAACACCAGTAGAACCGCAGGCATAAATTAAATTAAAATAAGGACTAAGGACTAGATTCTAAATTCCCTGCCTGTCGGCAGGCAGGTAGATGCTAAATATAAAGGTCGCTTAACAGAAATGAAGAAAAGAATATGTTAGAAAAAGATCAAGAATTTCTTGAATTTCTCGTAAAATCAATCGTTGATCATCCAGAGGATGTTAAGGTTGAGAGAAAAGTGGACGAAATGGGAGTTCTCCTTACACTTAAGGTTAATTCCATGGATATGGGACAGATTGTAGGACGACAAGGTTCTACAGCCACATCTATTCGTTCTTTACTTAGGATTGTTGGTATAAAAAACCATGCCAGAGTAAATCTCAAGATTGAAGAACCAGAAGGTTCAACAAGACCTCCTAGGGAGCAAAGAGCACCGAGAGAACAATCAAGTTATTAATAAACAAAAATTCTCCTAAGACCAAAGTCAAAGGGGAATTTTTGTTTTATGAAGATTGCTTTTAGTAAGCGGTTTATTTTTGTATAATAAATAAAAGCTTAATAATTCTGCAAGATATATTGTAGATTTTAATTTGCATTAAAATATAATATAAAAAATTACGAAATGATTAAATCTGTAACAGACAAATTAGCGCAAATAAGAAGAGATTCAGAAGAAAGAATTGCAAAAAGTAAGGCAGAAAAACTTGGGGAAAAATATATAAATCCAGTAAAAATTTCTATAAGTATTGAAGCTTTAGAAGTATTATCTGAAGAAGCTGCCAAGTGGGCTAAATTGGCAGTGATTGAAAAAAAGAACCAAAAAATTGCCGTTGTGGCTATAGATCCTTCAATGCCAGAAACAGAAAAAGCCATAAAAAATTTGGAAGCCAAAGGTTATGAGGTTGGCGTTTTTGTAGTTTCTTTAAGTGGGCTCAGGTATGTTTTAGATATGTACAAATATATAGGAAAAGAAAAAGAAAAAATTACCGGGAAAATACAAGTAGAAGAAAAAACAAAAGAAGTAGAATTAAATTTGAATACGATTTTAGGATTGAAAGAATTTTTAGAAAAACAAGAATTAACAGGTGGTAATGTTGGAACAATATTTGAATATATTTTAAAAAGCGCGTTGGATAATAGAACTTCAGATATACATTTAGAATCAACTGAAGATGGGGCTAATTTAAGATTTAGGATAGATGGTTCACTTAATGATGTATTTTCATTTTCAAAAGAGTTTTACAAATTTCTTATTGGTCGTATTAAATTGCTCGCTAATTTAAAATTAAATGTTATAAGTGAAGCTCAAGACGGAAGATTTACAATAGGATTTTCAAATAAAAATGTTGAGGTTCGTGTTGCAGTAGCTCCAGCACAATTTGGAGAAGTAGCGGTAATGAGGCTTTTAGACCCAGATGCGGTAAAAGCAGATTTGAAAGCATTAGGAATAAGAGATGATGACCTTGAAATAATAAAAGCTGAATTAAAAAGACCAAATGGAATTGTATTAAATACTGGTCCTACTGGTTCTGGGAAAACCACAACCCTTTATGCATTTTTACAATATAAAAAGAGCTCAGAAATTAAAATAATAACTATTGAAGACCCGATTGAATATATGCTTTCTGGGATGGAACAGACGCAAGTTGATAATGAGTCAGGATATACATTTGCTAATGGCCTTAAATCTTTGATGAGACAAGACCCAGATGTTATTCTTGTTGGTGAAATTAGAGATAAAGAAACCGCAGAAATTGCTATTCAGGCAGCTCTTACTGGACATTTGGTTTTTTCAACAGTACATGCCAATTCTGCTTCAGGGGCTATACCTAGGTTGTTAGATTTAAATGTTAAGCCAGCGAGTTTGGGTCCTGCTCTTAATTTAATAATTGGACAACGTTTAGTGAGAAGAGTATGTAGTGAATGTAGCATCCAGACCACAGTAGGCGATGATATGAAAAACAAAATAAATAAGTTTATTAATAATTTACCTCCACGAGTTAATAAAGAGAATTATAAAGATATAAAAATTTTTGAAACAAAAGGTTGTGCTTTTTGTAATAATACTGGATTTAAAGGTAGAAGCGCTATTTATGAACTTTTATCTATAACATCTGAAATGGAAAATTTAATTTTAGAACAAAAAGGTGAAAGCGAATTTTTTAAATATGCGAAAACTAAACAAATGACCACTATGCAGGAGGACGGTATTTTAAAAGTTATTTCTGGTATAACTACTTTTGAAGAAGTAGAGGAAGTTACGGGAGTTATTAATTGGGCGTAGGAAGCGTATAGTTTTATTGTATGAGAAATTATAAATAAAAAAATTCGCTCATCAGCCAATTGGCGAAAGCGAATTTTTTATTAGCTCCTTAACTCTGCGGGTAGGTTGAGATTAAATCTTACTGAGTAAGAAATTCAGAAGTGTTCCGAGGAGAAGTCCAGCCGAAGCCAAGCTTTCCGTGTCTAAAAACAATTCCATTTATTACCCACAGAGTTAAAGAGCATTTAATTCAATATGTATGCTTTTATTATGAGCGCAATAAAAGTAAAGAAATAAAAAACAGGTATAAATCCTGGCTTTCAATCTTGAGTTAATTATAGCAATGTTTTAGAATTTGTCAAGTCCACAGAAAATCCACAGGTTATCCATATGTGTGAATTATGGACAATGAATTTGTATATGGTTACCTAGCGTCCTTGAGAGATAGCAAAACTTATTTGTTTTTTAATATGTTATGCAGTACTTATAGGTCAAATTTTTTATTAAATATGTTTTGCTGTTGCGTTTTTAAAAATAATCTTTTAAAGGCGCGGGGTTTACTAATTACTAATTACTAATTACTATTTCTATATGGCAGAGTATATTCCAACAATTGGTCTTGAGATTCATGCTGAATTAAATACAAAGACAAAAATGTTTTGTCCGTGTAAAAATGACGCAAATGAAAAAAATCCGAATATAAATATATGTCCGATTTGTGTTGGGCATCCTGGAACCTTGCCCACAATTAATAAAGAGGCAATTTTTTCTGTAATAAAAATAGGTTTAGCGATGAATTCAGAAATTGCTTTTCCCAAAAAACAATCAAAATTTGATAGGAAGAATTATTTTTATCCAGACCTTCCTAAGGCATATCAAATTTCTCAATATGATCAACCAATCGTAAAAGGAGGAGAGCTTAAAGGAGTAAAATTAACAAGAATTCATATGGAAGAAGATACTGCCAGATCAATTCATTCTTCTCAAGTTACAACTTATCCAAAAGATCAGTCGCCAGCTAGCTTGGTAGATTTCAATAGGTCAGGGCTTCCTTTAATGGAGCTTGTTACAGAGCCAGATGTAAAAAGCGGAAAACAGGCAGTAGAGTTCGCTAAAGAATTGCAGTTAGTTTTGAGATATTTAGGAATTTCTGATGCAGATATGGAAAAGGGGCAAATGAGGGTTGAGGCTAATGTTTCTATTAGTAAAAATAGTGAGCGCGGTACAAAAGTAGAGGTTAAAAATCTTAATTCTTTTGTATCAGTTGAGAAAGCTATAGATTATGAAATAAAAAGGCAGGAAGAGGTTTTAGAAAAAGGAGAAAAAGTAGCACATGAAACACGAGGGTGGAATGACGCAAAAAAAATAACAGTTTCTCAGAGAATAAAAGAATTAGCCCATGATTATAGGTATTTTCCAGAGCCCGATTTACCGCTTATGGATTTTTCTGAAATAGAATTGGAACAGTTAAAAAAAGGACTTCCGGAATTACCAAGAGAAAAAAGAGGGAGATTTATTAAAGAATATAAGCTGTCTTTGAATCAGGCAAATTTATTGGTTTGTGATAAAGAATTGGCTAATTATTTTGAAAATACTATAAGTGAATATAAAACATTTGAAATTGACAATAACTATCAAATAGTGTATAATTATATAACAACAAATTTAAAAGGATTAATGAATGAAGCTGGAGTTGGAATAAAAGAGATTAAAATTGAACCGGAAAAAATGGCCCACTTGACGTCTTTTGTTTCAAATGGAAAATTAACTTCAAATATGACAAAAGATGTTTTGAAGGTTATGTTTGACACAGGGGCTGACCCAGAGAGTATAATTAAAGAGAAAGGATTTTATGAAATGCTTGGAGATAAAGAATTAGAAAAAACAATAGACGAAATAATTAATGAAAACGAGAAAGCTGTTAATGATTATAAAAAAGGCAATGAAAATTCTTTGCAATTTTTAACAGGTCAAGCAATGAAAAAATTAAAAGGTCGCGCAAGCGCAGAAATATTGATAGGATTATTTAAAAATAAATTAAAATAAAAATTATAATTATGGAAACTATAGGAAATACAGAAAATATGAAAGATGTAGGAGCGGGCATATACGCAGTACCATCTGAAAAAATAGAATCTGACCTGCCTGCAGAAACAAGAGTTGCAATGATTAAAAATGCGCTTAGAGTAGTACTAAAAAAAACGTTAGAAGATTTAAATTCAACCCCTAAAGAGATGGAACAGGCATTTAATGAAATAGAAAAAGAAGGCATTGTTTATGAAATAAATACAGACAAAGAAGCTCATGCTTAATTAAATTTTAAAATATGGAACAATACGAAATAGAAGAAGAAGGAATTTTTGGTTCAGGTGATTCTCAAACAATTGAATTACCTGAAGGATCAAAATTTAGCCATGAAAGTCCGTGTTCTTTTTGCGGATATCCAGTTGATATTGCTGAAGGACATTTTCCTGGCTGTCCCAATAGTCCTGAAAATTTAAAAATAAAATCAGAAGAAGATGAAGGCGAAGATGGCTACCTTAAAGAGAATGTAAATTTAGTTGATTTTGAGGGTTTAGAATAAAAAAAATGACTTAATTTAAATTAAGTCATTTTTTTATTATAGAAAATTTTTAGTAATATTAATTGCTTGTTTTGAGCTATTTATCCAATAGATATTTTTATCTCTATTAAACCATGTCATTTGGCGCTTGGAATATTTTATACTTTCTTTAATTATTAATTCCTCCATTTCTTTTTTTGAAATCAACTCGCGTAAATATTGTGATATATAGCGATATTCAAGACCAAGATCATCTAATCGTTTCCAATTAAGGCCTTGTTTGTTTTGTAAATTATGTAGATTTTCTACTTCTTTTATCATTCCGATTTTAAGTCTTTTATAAAGTCGTTTTTTTATGTTTGCTTTTAGCTTTTCCTGTTCAAGTAAAATTCCAATTTTTAAAAATTCATATGATGAATTTTTATTCTTAGTTTGCTTAAGTGTAAGTAAGGGGACTTTTCCTAATTTTTCTATTATTTCTATAGCGCGAATGAGACGTCTACTGTTATTTTTATCTATGTTTTTAGATCGACGTTTATCAAGTTGTGAGAGTTTTTTAAATAATTCTTCAGTAGAAAGTTTTTCTAATTGCTTTCTTAATTTTAAATTTGGCGGAACTTTAGGGAATTGGTAGTCATAAATAACGGAGTCAATATAAAGTCCAGCACCCCCACAAATAATAGGGATTTTTTTATTATGTATTATTTTTTTAATGGCTTTTTGAGCTAATTTTTTATACTGCTCCGCCGTAAAAGTTTTTTTTGGAGAAGCGACATCTAAAAGATAATGTGGGACTCCACGCATTTCTTTTTTAGTAATTTTTCCAGAGCCGATATTAAGCCCTTTATAAACTTGGCGTGAATCTGCGGAAATAATTTCTCCGTTAAATCGTTTTGCCATTTTTACGGCTAAATCTGATTTTCCTGATGCTGTTGGCCCTAAGATAATAATAATTTTAGATTTTGTAGATTTTTTCATTGTAATAAAAATATAAATAAAATAGTGAAGTATATATATGGTGTATTGAGATTATATTCCACTAGTTCGCGAACTAGTGTCTACTATCACACGAGCTAGTGTAGAATCATTCTATGTTTTATTTGCTTTGCATTATTTTTTAAAAAACTTTTTCTGTGTATTTTTGAAATTCCATGTTTTTTTATCATTTGATAATGTAATTTTGTTCCATACCCTTTATGTTTATGAAAATAATAGCCCGGATATTTTTTGTCCATTTTTTTCATATAATTATCTCTGTGGACTTTGGCAATTATCGATGCTAAAGAAATTGCTGGAATTTTTTCATCACCTCGTATAATAGTACGAGAATTTAGAAAATAGAATTTAGAATCCATAAAAAGATTTTTTTGTAAACGTAATCCACCGTCAAGAAAGAATGTCAATTTGTGGATTTGTTTAGTAGTTAATTGGAGTGTTAACTTTTTAAGCGTTTTGGTGGCTGCGAGATTGGCTGATTGTGAGATGTTTATTCTATCAATAATCTTTGGCGATATACTGCAAATAACATAAGGAATTTTATGGATTTTTATAAATTTAACCCATTCTTCGCGTTGTTTTTGCGATAATTTTTTAGAGTCTTTTAATTTAAATTTTGAATTTAGAACCTTACGGCGCATATTATTAGTTAATAATAATGCAGCTACCGTAACTGGTCCGGCTAAGGGTCCGCGCCCAACTTCGTCTATTCCTATAATGTAACCTGTTCTCATTTTTAAAATTATATGGCAAAATACTAAATATGGCTAAAAAGAAGAAAAAAAATAAGGACGCAAGGGAAAACAAAAAAAGCTTCAAAACAAAAAATATAAATGATAATTCTAGATTTGAAGAATTACGACTTCACCCTGACACTAAAAAAAGTATTTGGGCGGTCGCATTTTTTGGCGTTGCTTTAATTTTACTTTTAGCAAATTTTTCTAAGGCTGGTCTTGCCGGAGAATTTCTTTATGATGTTTTTTCAAGTTTATTGGGAACATGGGGGTATTTTCTTTTACCGATTATTTTTATTTTAATGGGCGGAGTTTTTCTTACATCAGAAAGGAGAAAAATTTATGGGGTTACTTTTTTAGGCGCAGTAATTTTTGTTTTTTCTGGGCTAGGACTTATTGATATAATTTTTGGAGCAGAAAGAGCTGGTATTATTGGAAGTTTGGTTGGATCAGTAGAAAGTTTATTTAAAATGGCAGCTTCTATTATAATACTTTTGGTTTTTGTAATGGTTTCGTTTCTTATAACATTAAATTTGCCAATTAAATTTAAAAAGAAAGAAGATGGTAGCCGTGATATAGAAATAGAACAGGAAATTGAAATTGAACAAATTAAAGAGATAGAAAGTCCACAAAAATTAGAAGAAAATTTTGAAAATAAAAAAAATAGCGAAGAAATTAGTAAAGAAAGTATAAAGGAAAAATTAACGGCAATTGTTTCACCTAAATCAAAAACAGGATCAGTTATCAAGAAAAAAGATTCAGGAAATTATATTTTTCCTCCGCTTGGCTTGTTAAGGTCGTCAGTAGAAAAACCTACATCAGGGGATTTAAGGGCAAATGCAAATATTATTAAAAGAACTTTAGAAAGTTTTGGAATACCTGTTGAAATGGGAGAAATAAATGTTGGGCCGAAAGTTACAAGATATACTCTTAAGCCAGCTGAAGGTGTTAGGTTATCTAAAATTATTGCATTGTCGCAAGATTTGGCATTGGCTTTAGCTTCTCATCCTATAAGAATTGAAGCTCCAATTCCTGGTAAATCATTAGTTGGAATTGAGGTTCCGAATAAAGCGGCTGCATTGGTGCGTCTTGGCAGTTTGATGAATTATCCAGACTTTATTTCTACTGGGCTTATGTCTTTTGCTTTGGGCAGAGATGTTACCGGCGAGCCGCTTTTTGCAGATATTAAAAAAATGCCCCATCTTCTTGTTGCGGGGTCTACTGGCTCTGGAAAGTCTGTTGCAATTCATTCCATTATTACGTCGCTTCTTTATAAAAATTCTCCAGACACTTTAAAATTTATAATGATTGATCCTAAGCGTGTTGAACTTTCAGTGTATGAGCATATTCCGCATTTGGTGGCACCGGTTGTGACACAGGCTAAAAAATCTTTAGGAGTTTTCAAATGGGCGATTAATGAAATGGATAGGCGTTATGAAATTTTACTTAAAGCAGGTTCTCGTGATATTTCTGGATATAATAAAAAATATCCCGGTGATTCAATGGCCTATATAGTTATTGTTGTTGATGAGATGGCTGATTTAATGTCTACATATGGCAGAGAGGTAGAAGGATATATTGTTCGATTGGCTCAAATGGCGCGTGCCACTGGAATACATTTAATACTTTCAACACAAAGACCTTCTGTTGAAGTTATTACTGGACTTATAAAAGCGAACATCACTTCAAGAATTGCTCTTCAAGTTGCAAGTCAGGTTGATTCAAGAACAATATTAGATACCTCTGGCGCGGAAAAACTTTTAGGAGGAGGAGATATGCTTTTTGTTTCTTCTGAACTTTCAAAACCAAGAAGAATTCAGGGCGCATATCTTACAGAAGAAGAAATAAATAAAGTCATTGATTTTATAAGAAAAAATAATGGAGGTTTAGGAAATGAAGATGGAGAATTGTTGACTTTTGAGAATAGTAATAAAGAAGAAAAACCAATTGGCGATAGCTCGACAGATTTATTCTCTGGATTTGAAAAAGAAAATGAAGATGACGACGACGATGAATTATTAGAAGAAGCTATTGAAACTGTAAAACAAGCCGGTAAGGCCTCGGCATCTCTTCTACAAAGGCGTCTTAAGGTTGGATATGCTCGAGCTGCGCGATTATTGGATATAATGGAGGCAAGGGGTATAATTGGGCCTGGAGACGGCGCTAAGCCAAGAGAAGTGTTCCTTGATCAGATTAATACTATTGATTAAGCAAACTATACAATTATATAAATATATAATCGCAAGATGTCAGAAGAAATAAAAACAATTAAAGATACCTTAAATGATGTGTTATCTAAAAAAGGATTAACCCAAGAAAAATTGGCTGAAATTTCTGATGTTCCAGAATATTATATGCGCGCTCTGTATGGTGGGAATTATAAAGAACTTCCACCAGAACCATATGTACGGGGATATATAATTAAGATAGCTAATTCATTAGAAATAGATGGAGAAGCTTTATGGGATATTTATAAAAAAACTTTGAACCTAAAGACATCTGGTGAGGCCGATAAACTTCCAGTTAATAGATTTGCTATAAGTACAAAAAGATTTAGTAATAAAAAATGGATTATTCTTATAGTCATATGTTTGATTTTAGGATTGGTTGGATTTCAAGTAAGTAAATATTTTGGAACTTCTTCTATAGATATTTCTAACCCACCAGTAGATGACTTTATTACAACGGATTCAAATATAATTTTACGAGGTAAAATAGATCCACAAGATAGTTTAACTATAAAAGGAGAAAATGTTTCTGTTGATAAAAATGGATATTTTGAAAAAGAATGGTCACTGAGTTCTGGCCCAAATTTACTTGAATTTAAAGTGAAAAGATTATTAGGAAAAGAAGTAAAAATCGAAAGACAAATAATATATCAACCATAAATTAAAAATCAAAAGGCAAAAATCAAAATTACAATTCAAAATTTAAAATGATTTTTGTTAAAATTTTATAATTTTACATTGTCATTTTTCATTTTGATATTTAATTTTTACATTAGCTATGATGTTTAAAAAAGAATCGAAAGAACTAAAAGAATCAAAACATGCTTCAAGTGAGGCAGCAAAAGATATTGACCAGCTTTTAGAATCTTTACAGGGCAAATTCGGCGAAGGTTCTATAATGAAATTGGGCGAGATGAAAAAGGTTAATGTTGACGCTATTCCATCTGGTTCGTTTTCTTTGGACGTGGCATTAGGAGTTGGAGGATTTCCAAAGGGTAGAATTGTAGAAATTTTTGGTCCAGAAAGTTCAGGAAAAACCACTTTAGCTTTACATGCTATTGCAGAAGCTCAGAAAAAAGGCGGTAAGGTAGCGTTTATAGATGCAGAGCATGCGCTTGATCCAGACTATGCCAAGAGATTGGGAGTTAAATTGCAAGATTTATTAATTTCACAACCAGATAGCGGAGAAGAAGCTTTAAATATTTTAGAAAGCTTGGTGCGTTCTGGAATGATAGACATTGTTGTAGTTGATTCTGTAGCAGCTTTGACTCCGCGAGCGGAAATTGATGGCGAAATGGGGGCTAGTCATGTTGGGCTTCAAGCACGGTTAATGTCGCAAGCGCTTAGAAAGCTTACTGCTCTATCTGACAAATCAAACACTTTAATAATTTTCATAAATCAGTTAAGAGAAAAAATCGGTATAATGTTTGGTAATCCAGAAACTACTCCCGGTGGAAGAGCTTTAAAATTTTATGCATCTGTGAGGGTAGATGTTAGAAGAGTTGCGCAGATTAAAAAAGGAGACGATGTAGTCGGAAATAGAGTAACTGCAAAAGTTGTAAAAAATAAAGTAGCGCCTCCATTTAAGATTGCTGAATTTGACATAATGTATGGACAAGGCATTTCTTTAGAGGGAGATATTTTAACTGCTGGAATAAAATATGGCAGTATAGCAAAATCCGGAAATACTTATAGTTTTGATGGAGAAAAATTAGGAGTTGGTGTGGAGCAAGCAAGAGAAAAATTAAAAGGCGATAAAAAACTTTTAGAGAGTATTAAGAAAAAAACTACGGTGTTAATTGTTGAAAAGCAGAAATTAGCAAATAAGGAATAAGATATAAGAAAATTTTTAAAGCCCCGCATGATAGTCGTGCGGGGCTTCTTTTTTTACTGGGTTTGTTTTATGCTTATCTTAAATCTTACTTAATAAATCTTAAATCTAATAAAAATGAAATTTATCGCTGATTTGCATATTCATTCAAAATATAGCCGAGCTACGAGTCCGATGATGAATTTAGAAGATTTAGATTCTTGGGCAGATGACAAGGGAATTTTGGTAATGGCAACAGGAGATTTTTTGCACGGAAGATATTTAAAAG
>Ga0210057_1007573_pt1 | contig 13100 bp, 14 predicted proteins | sample CryGeyCG2114_010_2_FD_183968 | JGI IMG/M metagenome (GOLD analysis project Ga0210057, IMG submission 183968) | Groundwater microbial communities from aquifer - Crystal Geyser CG10_big_fil_rev_8/21/14_0.10 (SPAdes) (version 2) | ecosystem: Environmental > Aquatic > Deep subsurface > Groundwater ... | reverse complement strand
CGAAGAGAAGTAAATATCTTGAAAAGGTAATAAAAGGAGCCTCAAATCATTGGCGTCTTAAGATTTTAGACGAGTTAGATAAAAAGCCAGAGCTTTCTGTCGGAGACATAACAGAGAAGGTGAAGGGTGATTATAGGACTATTTCAGACCACATTAGAAAACTTGCTCAATCTGGTTTGGTTATGAAAAGATATGAGGGTAATTCAGTGCGACACGCTCTGACCAACAGAGGAAAATCTATTCTGAAATTTTGCAAAATACTAGAATAGATTTTGGAGGGGTGCCCGGAATTGGTAACGGACCGCTCTCGAAAAGCGGCGCGCTTATGGCGCTTGCGGGTTCAAGTCCCGCTCCCTCCGCCAACTAAAATTGACTTTTTATATTTGGTGTGATTAAATAGAATTGGTTTAGTAGAAATTTATTCCATTTCTTTACATGTGGCCTAAGAGGAGAGTTTGACTGTGAGACAAGATCAGACATTTGCGGATTTCTTTGTTTCTCAAATGGATGAATTGGGGTGGTCTAATCGAGTTCTTGCTGAGAGAGCGGGAGTAAGTTTTCGTGCGCCAGCGGATATTCGTTCTGGTCGACTTGAAAAGTTACTCAAGAGCGGTGATATGAGTGAAAGAAAAAAGAGGGGTGTGGCACAGTCAACAACACGAATCCTAAAGGCTTTTGGAGTAGACCCTGAGCCGTGGCTAAAAAAGCTCGGGCTTCCTATTCTTAAGCCCGTCCAACTCCAACCTCGAAGCATCAGTTCTCAGGTGTCGCATATTGCGCAAAAGCCCGTGAGTGACGAAGACATTGAATCTTTCATCGATGCTCGTGGGCCCTTGGGAGATCTGTTCACCGTGGAGCTCTTGATCAAGATGCTCATCAACAAGCATCTCAAGCCTGAGTAGAGGCTTGTTGGGGCAGGGTGCGAGGGCAAACCTCGCACCTTTTGTTTTGATACAAATTTTTACACAAATAGTCTCTAGTTTGTTTATTAAAAGTATTTGTTCTGCATTCTTGATTATAGATATTAAATTCGGTATTCTTAGTTTTATTGGGCAGTTAGCTCAGTTGGTAGAGCGTCCGCTTGACGTGCGGAAGGTTCACAGGTTCGAACCCTGTACTGCCCACATGAATATGGAGAAACTTGTAGAAAAAATTAAAAAAGTACAAGAACGCTACAGAAAAGATTTTCCAGAGGTCAAAATGGACCGGGACTATTTTCCTTTTAAAATAACGGAAGAGTGGGGTGAATGTCTTCAGACATACTTAATGCTTACAGATAGAGGAAGACAAAAAGGTAAGAATAAAGATGAAATCAGGGACGATTTTTCTGATGAAATTGCCGATGTTTTTGCTTATCTTTTGATTTTTGCAGACCAAGAGAGCATAGACCTAGAGAAAGCCTTAGAGAAGAAATGGTTTAAGTATTTAGAATAAAATTAGTGTCTAAAAAGTTTCAGAAAAAGGTAGAAGATTTTACTTGCGATAATTGCGGGCTTTTTGTTGAGGGAGATGGTTTTACCAATCATTGCCCAGAATGTTTTTACTCTAAACATGTAGATGTAAATCCGGGAGATAGGGAAGAGAAATGTGGATGCTTAATGAAGCCTATACTTTATGAAATAGAAGAGAGGATTGAGTACTTAATACACGAATGTGTGAGATGTGGACACAAGAAGAGGAATAAAATTTCAAAAAAAGATAATTATGATAATCTTCTGAATTTAGTAGAATTTTTAAATAAGTCTTAAAAATTATACTAACTCCTCAGCTCGGAATTTATAAAAATATTTTCATAATTTCTCTCGCCTTATGTCGTTACCTAAAAGATCGAAGGACCAAAAATAAAAAATGGCCTAAGTAGGCCATTTTTTGATGTTTAAAATAGAGCCAAGGTTAGCCCCAATAAACGGCTCACGATATGAGCCGTTTATTGGGGCTTTGTTAAGCCTTTTCACAGGCTTATTTTTTATATTTAATTTATATAAATATTGACTAATTTTTATATATCTTTAGACTTAGGTCAGAAGTTTGCTTGGCAGAGTTCTGAAAAAACAAAGACTCGCGAAGAGAAAATGTGGCTTCAAGGTTTTTTCAAGGAGTCCTCGTCGAAGGTTGATTCCTTGCGGATCTCTGCCAAACATCAATAGGGAGGCGTAATCCCGATCCCGGGTTCCTTTGTGGACACATCGGTTTTACGCCAACTGGACCCGCGACAAACCTAAGGGTGGGCTTGTCGCGGGTCTTTTATATTAAATTATTTAGCGTGGAGATATAAATAAATATCTTCTAGAGCCTTTACGGCATCACCTGCGGCGATATTGTTTTGATGGTACATTCCGTTAGTACAATCTCCAGCTGCCCAGACACCAGGAATAGAAGTTCTCTGATTTTTTGAGTCTACTATAATTTGGTTATATTCATTTATATCAACTAATTCTTTAGCAAAACCAGTAGTTGGAATAATGCCAATTTCTACAAAGACACCACTAACATCAAGTTTATGCTCCTCTCCAGTTTCCAAATTTTTATATTTAAGTCCAGTTACAAAAGAATCTCCGAGTATTTCAGTTGTATCAGCATTTGTAATAGCTTTCATTTTTGGGTTTTGAAGAACTTTTTGAACTGTGATTTGGTCTGCTTTAAATTCTTCGTTTCGATGTAGCAGGGTGACACTCTTGGCATAAGCTAAAAGTTGAGAGGCTGTTTCAAAACCGGCGTTTCCTCCACCAACAACAGCAACATCCATATCGGCAAATAGGGGTCCATCACAGCTAGCACAATATGTCAGTCCTTTATTATCAAATTCTTCAGCGCCGGGAACATTAAGTTTCCTTCGATGAGCACCAGTTCCAATAAAAATAGTTTTCGTTTCAAAGACATCTCCTTTGTCTGTTAATACTTCAAATATATTTTCTTTTTTATTTATCTTTGTTACTAATGTATTTTCTTTTAAATCAAGAGAATCGTTAGCATAAGCCAAGACGTGTTCTTTAAGATCTTCTGCTAATTTGTTTCCACTAATAGAAATTGTTCCAACCCAGTTTTGGATATCCTCTGATACGACACTTTGTCCTCCAAAGTCTTTAGTTAGCATTAGAGTCCTTAGTTTTTTTCTAGAAGCATATACACCGGCAGCCGAACCAGCTGGTCCTCCCCCGATAATAATCAAATCATAAATCATATTATGGTTCTTAGTATTTTTATTAGATTAATTAGAAAATTAAGTTAGTTTGTCTCTATTCTACTCTTTTTTTCTTCTGAGAAATGCTGGAACAGCTCCCCAGTCGTCATCTTCGTCAATATTTTTCTTTACTTCTGTGGCTGCAGCATTCTTTTTTTCGTCTTCTTTATTTAGGATTTCTTTTTTTTCTTCCTTTTTTTCTTCTCTCCCAAATTTAAATAGTGATCCACCACCTTGTACTCCTTCAGGAAAACCTGTAGCAATAACAGTGACTTTTATTTCGTTCTTCTTTAGACGAGAATCTTTTATAGCACCAAAGATAATCTTTGCGTCTGAGTCAACAGATTCAGTAATAACATTTGCAGCTTCCTGGATTTCAGACATTGTCATATCATCGCCACCAGAGATTGCAAACAGTACTCCCTTGGCCCCATTTATTGAGATATCAAGTAGTGGGGAATTAATAGCAATTTTTGCAGCCTCCATTGCTCGGTTTTCTCCACTAGCGCTTCCGAGGCCCATAAGAGCACTTCCAGCTTCCTCCATAACCGCCCTAATATCTGCAAAGTCAACATTAATAATACCAGGCTGAGTAATGAGATCAGAAATTCCTTCAACTGCTTCCTTCAACACTTCGTCACAAATAGCAAAAGCATCTAGGGCAGTAGTGTTTTTATCAACAATATTCAAAAGTCTATCATTGGGAATAATAACCATCGCGTCAACAGAAGATTTTAATTCTTCTGAGGCTTTTTCAGCGACTCTAGATCTTTGTGTACCTTCGAAACTAAAAGGTTTAGTGACCACAGCAACTGTTAAAGCACCAAGTTCTTTTGCTGTCTTTGCCACAACAGGAGAAGCTCCTGAGCCAGTACCGCCACCAAGACCTCCGGCGATAAATACCATATCAGCACCCTTTAGTGCTTCTTGAATTTCTTCTTTAGTTTCTTCGGCTGCTCTTTTACCAAGTTCCGGGTTCATACCTGTACCGAGCCCTTTTGTCAGGTGCTTACCTATATGAATTTTTTTCTTTGCTTCGGAGTGATGTAGATCTTGTGCGTCAGTATTAACAACAATAAATTCAACACCTTTAACCTTAGATCTAACCATGTGGTTAACCGCGTTTCTTCCAGAACCACCAATACCCACGACTTTTATTCGAGCGAAGGCTTCTACTTCAGATTTAACTTTTTTTGCCATAATAAAAAAATAATTAGCTTTTGTCCTTTGTAATTTGTTTTGATTCTAACACAGAAATGTCAAATTTAAAGCTTTGACTTTTAAAAAAACACGTTTTAAGGTTTTTGTCTAAAGTTTTTGTTTTTATAACAAAATATACAAACTGTCAAACAATATTACGGCAGGAATTTTTTTATAAATTTTATTAAACTTCCTTTTGTCTCTTTTACTACTTGGATACCAAAAGGTTCTACTTCTTCTGACAATCCTATTACACATAATCCATATACAACAGCCCAAGAGGAGTCTTTTGTTGATGTTCTTGAGTTGTTTGAAGTAATCTGAGCTTTTCTAGACGGGAGCTTAAGAGATGCTTTTGCGATATCTTCAATTGTTTGAATCCCAGAACCTCCTCCGGTTAAGATGATACCAGCTGGTAACAATTCATTTTTTGATATTTCTTTTAGATGAGCTTGAATTAATTCAAAAATATCTGAAAGACGAGCACTTATTATTTCGTCTAATTCTTTTTGAGTGTAGTGAACCCCTCTCAATCTTCCTTTTTTTATTTCCTCAGCTTCTTCTATTGGTATTTTTAAACCTAGAGCAATATCATTAGTGATGTCATTTGAACCAATAGGGAATATTTTAAGAGAGATTGGTAAATTATTTTCGTATACTACAACAGACACAGTTTCTGCTCCAATGTTTGCCAAAACACACCCCGCAACTTTCTGAGTCTTACTTAAGGTTACTAAACTGGCAGCTATTGGTGCTGCTATAACATCTATTACTTCTATACCAATATCTTCTACTGCTTCTATCAAGTCTTCCAAGTGTTGCTCTAAATAAGTTATTGAAAGAATTTGAACTTCTAATTTTTCTGCTCTCAGTCCTTGAGGGCGTCCCATTAGTTTTTTACCGTCCACGAAATATTCTATAGGTATGGTGTGGAGGATTTTTTTATTTTTTGAGATTTTGTTTATGACTTTTTCCTCAGCATCATTTATTGCTTTTTCTAAATCTAGATCAGTTATTTCGGAATCTGCTCTTGAAATAATAGTTGAGCCACTTGAATAAGCACTTTCAAGAGTTACTCCACCGATACCTAATCGAGCGCTTTTTATTTTTATACCAGAAGTTTTCTCTGCTTGCTCAACAGCTTTTTTCAAACTTCTCGTCACATCTACTCGATTTACTATATATCCATATCTTAGACCGTTTGATTCAGCCATACCGACTCCAAGAACCTCTAAAGGAGCCCCGTTCTTATCCGAAGTTTTTTCTGTCACCATGACTTTAATCTGGTGTGTTCCTATATCAATACCCACTGCAATATTTCTTGCCATAAACTTAAGAGGCTCTAATTCAGCCTTATTTTTAGGAAGAGTATTTTTTAAGAAGTTTTTTCTCTTCCTTATCCATTCTACTACCATGATCCATCCCCTTCAAATGCAAACATCCGTGGATAAAGAGATAAATTACAAAATTTTTGTAAGACATTCCAAAACAAGAGCTCTCTTTTTGGGAAGTGCCTAGGTCTATAAAAATTTCACCATTTTTTTTATCTAAGGGAAAAGAGAGTACGTTTGTCGGCTTATTATTTTTTCGGTATTTTTTATTAATTTGCTTTGATAACTTTGACCCAATGAGCATTAAGCTAAGCTCGTAATCTTTTCCTAGGATGTTATTTTTTATCTCTTCAAAAAAATAAAAGGAAACCGGCGATTTTTTTCTCGCCGTTTTTTTTAACGCAAATTTAGTTCCACCAATAGACATTCTAATACCTCTTCTTAGGCATAATTTTTCCTAGCTTTATATCTCTTTGGATTTGACTAACTTTCTCTATTTTTCTTAAAGCAGCAGATTTTTTCTTGTAGTCTGATTCAACTCGGTTTTGATATCTAATTTTTCTAACCTTTCGTATTATCCCAGACTGTTGAACACGTCTAGAAAAACGTCTCATAATTGAGATGTTGGGTTCACCTGGCTTTGCCTTTACTTTTACATTTATCATCGCAGAAAGATTAGCATAAAACGTAAACCAAGTCTATATCAAATGAGCTTTTTTAAGGGACTTAACATACTCTCCGAGTTTACATATAGGCACAGATTCCTGATATCTGGTTTCAAGATCTCTCCATATTATAGAATCTTCTAAAACCTCTTTTTGTCCCAAAATTATAACGTGACTAGCTTTTTCAGCCTCGGCTTGTCGTAATTGTCTAGAAATTGAATCAATACCAACTAAATATTTCACAGGCAAGTTTAGCTCTCTAAGTATTTCCATCACAGAAAGACTTTTTAATCTAGCGGCATATCCAATGTGTGCAAAATAGATCTTTGGGTGAGGGAAGGTTTCCACCAGGGAGTATTTATCTTTTCTTCGCATATCAGATTTTAATTTTAAGGCCAGACTTATCAGCGGTACTTTTTTACCAACTCCAATTTCCTTGGATAAGTAGTCGTGCCTTTCTCCTTTTGCTAAAAAAGTTTCCTCGCCAGATTCAATCTCTTCTTTTACATGAAAAACTGTTTTCGGATAACAATAATGATGACCAACTAGGTTGTGGTTGATTCTATAATTCATTCCCATATTTTCTAACGACTCAACAATTTCTGCGAGATGTCTTCTTCCAGATTCACTCAGGAAATTTAAAGATTTAGGAGCACCCTCTTTTATAAGTTGGCACTTTTCGTTTTCGCATTCGAGAACCCCTATAACAGCTTTCTTCATTTGCTGTCTACAACAACCAGCTAAGGAGTTAATATTTTTTTTATAATAATCATGCAATTCTCTTTCGAAACTTGTAGCAGAGTCGCGGTCTCCAACACTATTTATATGTATGACTATATTTTTGTGACCCCAACTGTTTAATATTGCGGTTCCAGCTTTTATAACAAGAGCCTCGGCAAGACTTTTTGATGTTCCTAATACATCTAATCTTAATTCTTGTGTTCCAGGAGTATCGCCTTCAGAGATATGTGAGAGGAGAACTGGTTGAGGCCATTTGTCCATATTTTCATCTAGATATTTTTTTAATATAGCCATTCTACCAGGAGGGAAGACACTCAAATCTTTTTTTCGCGCTCTTTCTTTCTGGTTTTCTGTTAAAACACTAGGGAGTCTTCTCGAAAATTTAACTGGCTCGATCAGATTAAAACCATAGTGTCTTGCTATCTCGACAGCGTCCTTTAATGGCCCGTCGTAGTCTACAAAATTTTGTAAACCTCTTAAATCTTTAATACTTTCTTCTTTTTTTGTTGGATACATAATTTTAATAATTAAATTCTCCTGGATGTAATCCAATTTGTGTTATTGGAAATAGTCTAATAAAAGCTTTTCCTGTCATTAAATTTTTATTTAATGGACCCCAAGCTCTAGAATCTGAGCTACCACTCCTATTGTCTCCCATTACAAAATATTCATTATCTTTTAAAATAACCGAAATATTTTCAAAGCTATGATTCTCGACATATTCGTCACTCAATTCAACCTCTTTTTCATTAGAATTTTTTATAAAAACAGAACCGTTCTCTATCCTGACAGTTTCTGTTGGTAATCCAATTATTCTTTTTATAAAAAATTTTGAAGTATCTTTTGGATATCTAAAAACAACAACATCTCCTCTTTCTGGCTCCCCAAATTTATAACTTAATTTATCTACAATAAGATAATCAGCAGTTTCAAATGTTGGAGACATTGAGGAACCGTTTACTACGTATGGTTCAGCAACGAAAAACCTGATTGGCATAACAATCAGGAAGGCAATCAATATAAATTTAGCAGTTTCAATAAAAAAATTTTGTTTGTTTTCTTCTTTTTTAGTCTCTAGCGTTTCTTTGTTTGTGTTTAGTTCGATCATTGAAGAAAAGTTCTCAAAAGATTTATCAGTTGTAGATTATTTTATAGTACGATAGGGGTTTGACACAAGATTTTTTTATGTGTCATGCCCACACATAAGTTTTTTCGTAATCTTTATTATTTTTATTTTTCACATTAAATTTAAAACTCCATATAAATTTTTTTCTTAGACCATTTTATGGTTGCTCAAATGTGTTCTACAATAGATTTATGGCAATTGAATCAAAAAAACATCTGGTTATCTGTCTAGGTAATCCAGGGAACGACTATAAAGATACCAGGCATAATGCAGGTTTTATTTTTGCTAACTTTGTTCGTGAAAAGTGTGGATTTTCTCCTTGGCAGAAATCTTTGCCTGGTAAGGGAGAGGTTTCCAAGGGTCAAATAAATGGAAATGATATTTTTATATTAAAACCACATACTTTTATGAATAATTCGGGTGAAGTAGTTAAGCCGATGCTCAGAGAAATAGGCGAGAACGTAAACATAATTGTTGCTCATGACGATCTTGATATTGCAATAGGTAAGTTTAAATTATCTCACGCGCGAGGATCAGGAGGACATAATGGAGTCGAGTCCATGATTAGTTTTATGAATGGGAAAGATTTTTCCAGGATTAGGATAGGTATATCGCCAATTGATGAAGAAGGTCTTATAAGGCGACCAACAGACAAGAATAAAGAGAGTTTTGTTTTAAAAAATTTTTCAACAAAGGAAAGAGAAAAATTAAATAACTCTCTGAATAATTTAGTTGAGGCATTTATTATAATGGTAGAGAAGGGGATTGATGAGGCTATGAATAAATTTAATTAGCAGTTAGTGGCTGGAATGAATTTATAGTGCAGATTTTTAAGAAGAAAAAACGACCCACTTTTTGTGAGTCGTTTTTTCTTCTTTCTAGTTATTCTGGAATTTTGCAGAACTCCAGAAAGAGATTTTTTATTCCTCTTTTTTCTCGTCTTTTACTGCAACTGACAAAGTCATCTTTTGTTCTTTTGGTTCAAAGATATTGATAATAAATGGGTAAGTTTTTCCAAGCTCTAGATTTTCTCGAAGCTTATCTTCTGATCCAAACTCACTTACATGGACAAGTCCAGCCACACCTTCTTCTATTGAAGCCAGAGCTCCGTGCTTATTGAATTTAATAATAACCCCATTAACTTTTTCTCCAGCCTTATATTTTTTAGTAGCTTCTGCCCACGGGTTTTCCTTCAGAGATTTAACTGAGAGAGAAATTTTATCATTAGAGATTTCGATTATTTTTGCTTTAATCTTTTCTCCAACTTTAAACATTTCTTTAGGATCTTCTACCAAACCCCAGTCTAACTCACTAATATGCGCTAATCCTTCTAGGCCTTCTTCTATTTTTATAAAGATACCAAACTCTACTATTCCTGTAATTTCACCTTCTATAATATCGCCAACATTATGTCCATCAATAATTTTTTTCTTCTCCTTACTCTCAGGCCCTTTTTCAGAAAATATTAGTTTATTTTCTTCTGGCTCTACTCCAATAATAGAAACAGTAAGCTTTTCTCCTACTAGTTTATTTAATTCATCAAGAATTCTATCTTTATCACCATCTTCTACTCTCGGGTAGTGCTCTGTTTTTAGCTGTGAAGCGGGGAGGAATCCCATAATACCTTGCCACTCTATTAATATCCCTCCTTTATTTGCATCTTTAACAACAAGTTCTAATTCTTCTTTGTTTTTCATTTTTTCTTCTGCCTCACTCCAAATAATTGCTTGTCTCGCCTCTTTTAGAGAAAGCTCTATGTATCCGTCTTCACCATTAGAATCTACTACTTTTGCTGTAATTTTATCTCCTATATTTGTTTTCTTTAAGATGTCTCTAACATTTATAAATTCTCTACCAAAAATTATTCCAGTACCATATGGTGCTAGGTCTATAAAGACTTTTGTTTTCTCTTTTGCAATAACTGGACCTTCTACCAAATCGCCCTCCTCCGGAGGATTCTTTGTTTGAGCAAAAAAATTAGCCATATCTGAACTGGCCTTAGTGTTTTTTTCTTGGGTTTGTTCTGACATTAATAATGATTAGTTAATAATAATTCTCGCAACTTTGTGCTTTTTAGGCGACTAAGCACTTACTAGGCGCTTGGCAAATTGCGACTTGAATTATACATAAAATGTTTAAATAGAGCAATGGCTCTGGGGTTAGATATTGACAATTATGTTGTGTTCGTGTTATTGTCCTGTATCGAAGTTCTTTTTTGTGAGACTCGTAGTCGCACATCATACTAACCAAGGGGTTTTTGATGAGGATGATCAGATTCATCTCAATGTTCGTGTCGGCCCTGCTGTTGAGCGCTACGCCCGTTTGGGCACAGTACAGCGAGGGTCTCGATCGTCGGCCTGTGGCCTACACCGGCCACATCATCATCGCCGGATACGGCGGAGAGACATGGCTTGATATCTACCCTGATGGGTCAGATCTATCAGCTTTGTCCTGCCGTGTTCTTTTCAAGGACGAGTCTCTTCATCCCGGAGTTTCGTTCGAGAGGAGGACCAAGATCCGGCACACAAACGTCCCCTGGGATAAGGGGTACACAGAGAGGGAGAATCTCGAATTCTTTCTTTCTGGCCCTTGGGAAGAAAGGAGGGTGGCTGTTGAAGTCAACACTTTCTTTCATGGGAGTCGTTCGTACTGTGGCAAGGTCCGCATCAAGTGGATTCAGCCACTTCTAGTCAAAGGGTAGTAGACACGACACCCCTCGCACTAGCGAGGTTGCCGGTTTAAGTCCCCCGGCGCAAAAGGGCAGGGAGTCGGAGACTCGGAAAAACCGACAGGCCCATGGGACCTACAAAACCCACAGGGGAAAGCTTGTGGCGAGTACCTGGGGGCGGTTATCGTAATTATGCGGTGGCCGCCCCTCTTTTAATTGAGTAGACTTTTATATAATATATCGAGCCAAATGATCGGAAAGAAAAATAATAAAAAGAATAAGGTTTATGTAGGAATGTCTGGAGGAGTGGACTCCTCACTTTCGGCCGCCTTATTAAAAGAGCAAGGCTTTGATGTCGTGGGAGTTTTTATAAAAGTCTGGCATCCGGATTTCTTACCTTGTGATTGGAAAGAAGAAAGAAGAGACGCTATGCGAGTAGCGGCTCATTTAGATATTCCATTTAAAACTTATGATTTTGAGAAGGAGTATAAAAAAGAAGTAGTTGATTACATGATTGAAGAATATAAAAGAGGTAGGACCCCAAATCCTGATGTAATGTGTAATCGATATGTGAAGTTCGGAGCTTTCTTAGATAAAGCTATTGAAGAAGGTGCTGGTTATGTTGCTACTGGACACTACGCCAGAATTTCATCGCGAGATGAAATTCTGGGAGCTTCAAGCTTCAAGCCTCAAGCTGAAAGCTACCGACTCTTGAAAGGAGTCGACAATAATAAAGATCAGTCTTATTTTTTGTGGACCTTGAAGCAAGAACAGTTAAAGCATATCCTTTTTCCAATTGGGCATTTGGAAAAGTCGCAAGTTAGAAAAGAGGCCGAAAAAAGAGGTATTCCTGTGGCTCAAAAAAAAGACAGTCAGGGGATTTGTTTTGTTGGGAAAATTGATATGAAAGATTTTCTTAAAGAATATATTGAAGAGAAAAAGGGGGATGTTTTAAATAATCAATGTGAAGTAATCGGTTATCATGATGGAGCTTTCTTCTACACACTCGGCGAGAGGAGAGGATTTACTATTACTAAAAAGACTCCAAACGACAAACCATATTATGTCGTTGGCAAAAACATAGATAAAAACACTATTACGGTTTCAAATGAGGTTTTGAAAGAAGGTTTAGAGTCGACAAAGAGAGAAGTAGAAATAGGAAATGTCAGCTGGGTCTCTGGCGAGCCGAAAGAGGGAGAAAGATATCAAGCTAGGATGAGGTACAGGCAAAATCTTCGTAATTGCAAAATAAAATACATAAATTCAAATTCGCGCGAATTGGAACGGAGAGTGGTTTTGATTTTTGATGAGCTCCAAGAAAATGTTACTCCAGGGCAATCCTTGGTTCTTTATGATGGAGAAGAATGTTTAGGAGGAGGAATAATTGTTTAGGCTTTAGAAGCTAGGCACTCTTTTTGAGATGCTAGAGGTCACTCGACTCCAGGTTTTAACCTGACGTCTTTTTTATTTGTAATTTTGTTCTATATATAACATCGATATATTGAATAAAAACTTATATACATGAAATTTTAAAGCAGAAAGCTTATACTTAAATTATGAATAATGAAGTAACTATAGTAAAAGCTAATGGAGAGAAAGAGATATTTAGCGAGACCAAACTCCGAGCTTCTTTAGATAGATCTGGGGCTACCTCCGACGTAGTAAATGAAATTATTGATGAGATTATACCAACTTTAAAAGACGGTATGACTACTCAAGAAATTTATACTGAAGCATTTAAACTTTTAAAAAAACGTGAAAAAAAAGAAGTCGCGGCCAGGTACTCTTTAAAAAGGGCTTTAGTTGAATTCGGACCAACTGGATTTCCCTTTGAAAAATTTGTCGCAGAGATCTTTAAGGCTAAAGGATATAAAACTGAAACAGGATTAATGATAGAGGGGGAATGTACTACACACGAAATAGATGTACTTGCTTGGAACGACAAAGAATTCTATGTTTTAGAAGCAAAATTTCATCATGACTTAGGATTTAGAAATGATTTGAAAGTTGCCTTATATGTAAAAGCTCGTTTGGATGACCTGCACGCCACAGGTTTTGGGGAAAGATTTAGTGATAAGATGGAACACCATTGTGGGATTATCACAAACACAAGTTTTACAACAAATGCTCATAGATATGCGAGTTGTGCGGGAGTTGATTTGATTGGTTGGGCAAAACCAAGGGGAGC
>Ga0210057_1007572_pt1 | contig 13103 bp, 13 predicted proteins | sample CryGeyCG2114_010_2_FD_183968 | JGI IMG/M metagenome (GOLD analysis project Ga0210057, IMG submission 183968) | Groundwater microbial communities from aquifer - Crystal Geyser CG10_big_fil_rev_8/21/14_0.10 (SPAdes) (version 2) | ecosystem: Environmental > Aquatic > Deep subsurface > Groundwater ... | reverse complement strand
GCGTAACTTGGAATAATTTGATGGACTTATTCAAAAAATTATCTCTTGGCATTACCAACGCGGATTTGGAGAAGATAGCAAGCGGGAGTTTGTAATAAACCGTTCTTCTTGGTATTATAAGGTTATGAAAGCTAATAATCTTAAACAAAGATTTTACAAGGTTTTTGCCAATTTACCGCTTAATCTGCGCGAAGAGGTGATTTTGGTGCTTGAAAAAAGAGGTCCGATCACTTGGCAAGTGGCTTATTTGGAAGTGGACAACGAAACGGAATTAGGAAAAATTATTTTGCAAAAATTGGCGGAATTGGAAATTATTTAAATTTATGTCAAACGAACAGGAAATAAAACAATTAGTCATAGAAAGATTAAAGACCTTGCCAGACGATACTGGTTTGTCTATTGGTTCAAAAGGTGATTTTAATAAAGAAGAATTAATAAAACGAGTGGAATTGGGAGACGATGTCGGTCAAAAAATAATTGAAGTTGAATTAAATTTTTTGCGTGGATTAAAAGACGGAATTTTATATGAAACATAGTTTGTTGATAACGAGACCGAATTTTGATTTAACAACTCGTTATCTTTTTATTTGGGCAGAGAAAATAATTGGACTTGCCAAAGAAAAATGTGGCAAAGTTTTTGATCTCAGCGGGAAACGCGCTAATAGAAAAGAATTTGAAAGTATGATGAAAAAACATGAACCGAACCTAGTATTTTTGAATGGGCATGGTGATTCGGAGGTAGTCGCTGGTCAAGATAATGAGGAGCTTATTCATGCAGGGGAAAATGAGAAAATTTTAAAATCAAAAATTGTTTATGCCTTATCTTGTTGTTCTGGAAAAATTTTAGGACCACAAAGTGTAAAATCTGGCGCCGAGGCATATATCGGTTATGATGAAGATTTTATATTTTTATATGAAGAAAATAAACAAACACGCCCAGAACAGGATAAAACGGCCGAAATGTTTTTAGAGCCAGCTAATCAAGTGATGGTTTCTTTGTTAAAGGATCATTCGCCAAAAAAGGCGCATTTTAATTCTAAAAAATCTTTTGTTCGTAATATTAGGAAACTTTTATCCAGTCAATCTGTGGCGATAGGTGGTTCTGTTGTAAGATATTTAATTTGGGATATGCAACACCAGGTATGCTACGAAAGAGAAGATAAATAAAATTGAAATTGGAAGTTTGGAATAAAAATAAAATTTCTGGATCCTGAATCAAGTTCAGGATGACAAAAGAAGAGACACATTTTTTCTATTCCTTTATTTTTTTAATCCTCATATTCTTATGTCCAAAAAAATCATCAAGAAAATTAAAAAAATCAGCAAAAAAAATAAACCCTCTAAAAAATTAGGGAATTTTAAAGCTGGAAAAAATAAAAAACCAAAATTGCTGAAAAAGGCAAAAATCAGACACGTGAAATTTGATAAAAAAAATAAAGCTAGAAAATTTTTTAAGAAAAATAGATATAAAACAAAAAAGCAGAAAGTTGCCAAACAAATTTTTCCTGATGAAAAACAATTAGACATGCTTTTTCAAAAAGGCAGGACGCGCGGCTTTCTTACTGAAGCGGAAATTTTAATTGCTTTTCCAGAAGCGGAAGAATACATGCTGGAATATGAAAAATTTCTCGCGCTTCTGGAACACTCCAGCATCCAGGTAATTGAAGGCGAAATGGGCCTTTTATCCAAAACCGAAGACCGCAAAAAAGTTTTAAGCGGGCTTGGGCTTTTGGGCGATTCAAAAAGATCAGACTTAACTGATATTTTTGCCGATTCCATCCAGATGTATTTGAGGGAAATTGGTAAAGTGCCGCTTTTAACCACTGATGAAGAAATGCAGTTGGCCAAGCGCAAAGAAAAGGGAGATAAAGAAGCAAAGAAAAAATTGATTGAGTCTAATCTGCGCCTGGTTGTTTCTATTGCCAAAAAATTCGCTGGCCGGGGTGGTCTAACTCTATTGGATTTGATTCAGGAAGGCAATGTGGGCATTTTCCGCGCCGTGGAAAAATTTGATTATCGCAAAGGCTATAAATTTTCCACTTATGCCACCTGGTGGATTCGCCAGGCCATTACGCGCGCTTTGGCTGATCAGTCGCGCACCATTAGAATCCCGGTGCATATGGTAGAGACGATCAATAAATTTCAGCAGGTTCAGCGCCGTTTGATTCAGGATCTTGGCCGAGAGCCATTGCCAGAAGAAATTGCCGCGGAAATGGGCGAAGAAGTGGAAAAAATCCGGCATATTATTAAAATCTCCCAGGAGACAATCTCTTTGGAATCATCGGTCGGCGATGATGGCGATGATGATTCAAAATTGGTTGATTTTATGCAGGATTTTAAAACTTTGGCGCCTGATAAAGCCACGGCTTTGGAATTATTAAAAACTCATATTAAAGATATTATTCATGAATTAACTCCGCGCGAGCAGAAAATTCTGGAAATGCGTTTTGGGCTGGAAGATGGTGTGTTCCATACTTTGGAAGAAGTGGGCCAGGAATTTGGCGTGACGCGCGAACGTATCCGTCAGATTGAAGCCAAAGCTTTAGAGCGCATCAAAGACCACATTGGCATGAGGAAATTATTGGATTATTAAAATAAAAAATTTATTTGAGGATAATTCAGGCGTAGAGTCCTGATAAAATTCCTGGATAGCTCAACGGTAGAGCGACTGCCTGTTAAGCAGTTGGTTCTCGGTCCGAATCCGAGTCCAGGAGTTTTATCAGGATTAAGAAATTGGTCCAGTTCGAATCCCTGCCTACAGGCAGACAAGTAGAAACCCTCAAAGAAGCGTTTAGTAGAGATGAGAATACGATATGCAACCAAGATTAAAAAAATACAAGGAGTTTATTGAAAAGGAATATTTAAACAGTCTTTTGTGGAATAAAGACCATTCTTTGGGCGGGTTAAGAGCCGGCTTAAAGCAAAAAATTAAGCGCGGCCACTTTAAGCGGATTGTTTTTTGCGGGATGGGATGTTCAGCAATTGTGGCAGATATGATCAAAGGTTTTTTTGTGGACCAAAAAATCCCAATCTTTATTGAAGTGGTGAATGATTATGATCTGGATTATTCAATTAACAGAGAGATTTTAAAAGATGATAAAATTTTATTCATCATAAGCTCTTTTGGCGGTAATTCCAATGAGCCGGTTAAATTTTATGAGCAGATAAAAAAGTTAACTAAAAATGTTATTTTTTTAACCTCGGGAGGCAGGCTGGGTAAGATTGCTGAAACTCAAAATATTTCCGTGATTTATTGGCGATTAAGAAATCCTAATGAAAAATATTCTCTTTTGCATGCCCCACAATTTTTTGCTATTTTGCTTGATATATTTTTTGAATTGAAAATAATAAAGCATAATTATCAGTCAAAGTTATCAGATACAGTCAGGTATTTAAAAAAAGAATTTAATCAAAAAAAAATTAGTGAAGCCAAAAAGATGGCTCAAAAATTTAAGGATAGGGAAGTGATACTTTTAGCTACCCCAAAATGGCATTTAACACTTTTGAAATTAGCAGTGATGCATTTTAATGAAATGGCTTTGGCGCCGGTCCATCTAAATTCTTTTCACGAATTTACCCATTGTGAAGTGGCTGTGTTTGCAGAGCCTAAGGCAAAACTTGCGGCTGTTATTTTTGAAGATAATAAAGAAGACCAATACACTAAAAATAAGATACAAAATTTAGTCAAGGTTTTAACTGCTAAAATAAAACAAAATAAAAATATTGAGCTAGTCGTAATAAAGATGGATCAGGATGATTTCTTTAAAAAGTTTTTTTCCGCACTTTTATTTATCCAATATGTTGTTTATTTTTTAGCCGTTTCTTATAACTTGAAATCAAGAGAATTTATTTCAAAAATTAAATATGCAAAACTTAAACCTTGCTCCTAATAGACGCGCTCTAATTATTGTGGCTCATCCTGATGATGAAACAATTTGGATGGGTGGGACAATTTTGCAAAACCTAAAAACCAATTGGACCATTTTTTCTCTCTGCCGCTGTTATGATATTGATCGTTATCCAAAATTTTTAAAAGTGATGAGAAAATACAGAGCCAAAGCTATTATAACCAACCTGGAAGATGAAGGAATCATGACGCTTAAGCAATCTGTTTCTTTAATTAAAAAATTAATTTTGAAAAATTTAACAGCCAAAAAATTTGATTATCTTTTTATTCATAATTTAAACGGTGAATATGGCCATGAACGTCATATTGGCGTGCATTTGGCGGTCTTGGAACTTATTAGAGAAAAAAAACTGATGGCCAAGAGAAAATATTTTTTTTGTTATAAAGTAAATAAAAGCAAAAAAATATTTAATGATGATAGACATGCCAGCCATTATTTAAATTTAACTGATCCTATCTGGCGGCAAAAGAAAGATATTATCCATGAAATTTATGGTTATTCAAAAATGTCTTTTGAATACCGAAGCTGCCTTAAAAAGGAAACATATAAAAAATTTTGAATACCCTTATGAAACTCCTGATTCTCTATGAACACCCAGCAAGTCTTGGCAGCATGTCCACTCAAGGGCAGTTGTTGTATCAGGGCTTAAAAGAAAACGGAATAGAATGCTATCCTGCGCATTATCAAGAGCGTGCTAAAGAACGGGAATTTTTTTACCGCGCCATTAAACCAGATGTGGTGATTGGCATTGGCTGGTGGGCGGATACGCCGCAGTTAATCAGAGAGCCACAGAAATTCAATATCTTGCCAGTGCCCTGGCTTCTGTCAGATGGCTGGGTTGCGAATTATCATTCAGACATCAATGCTTTGCCTTTGGTTTTTGTCACCTCTTTTTGGGTTAAAGAAACATACAAGCGCGACATGGTTGATGTTAAAAATTTTGAAGTGCTGCATGTGGGCTATGATCCCAAATTGTTTAGACCGTTGCCAAAAGACCAGGCTGGCGTGAGGGAAGTCCGGCGGATGTTTGGCGTAAAAGATGATGAAAAAATGATTTTAACTATGGGCGGCGACACTACCTCAAAAGGTGCTCAGGAAATGATTGTGGCCCTTGCTAAAGTAAATCAGCAGTTTAAAAATTGGAAATATGTTTGCAAATCAACCACCAGCGCATGTGCCCATAATCACCATGAAGAAGAGTTGAATTTAATGGATAAACTGGGTTTGCCCAAGGACAAGATAGTCTATGTGACTGATGATTTTTCCCGAGAGATGGTACCTTTTCTATTGAATGCCGCGAATATTTATGCTGCGCCGAGCAGGATTGAAGGTTTTGGCATGATTCAAGTTGAAGCCATGGCTTGCGGTACGCCAGTGATTTCCATTGATGCCATGGGCCCGAAAGATACTATTGTGCATGGTGAAACTGGATTTTTGGCAAAAGTTGGGGGCACGGTTGAACTCACGGATGAATGGGTGAATGAGGAGATGGGTTTTGATGAGGCTTTTAAAGTTAAATTTGAGAAGCCAAAAATATTTGCCTATCGAGCCGATATTGATGAACTTGCGGACTACACCCTGAAACTTTTAACTGATGAAAAATTGGCGCGCGAGATGGGAGAAAAAGCAGCTCGGCATGCTTTGGAAAATTTTGACTATAAAAAATTAGCCCGACATTGCCTAAATATCTTGCAAGAAAAATTAAATCTTAAATAAAAACTAAAAAATTTATTAAGTAACAGATCGGTTTTTTAATTATTTAATTTTTAAAAATAAACTATTTTTCTTTTTTTCACACACTCGCTTGCGAAAAGATAAGCGCCAGCTGACCAGGCCTGATAAACTGCACCTTTGGGTTGACCAGTTAGGCCATGGAGCCACTCATTAAATTCCCACTCTCTTTGCTGGCCAGCTTTATTCGCTAAGGCTAACTTTATAAGTTCTTTTGTGGCTTCTTTTTGTTTGTCTGCCTTAACCAGTGCAGCTACATACAAACCCCCAAGATATGGCCAGATGCCAGCATTTAAATAATGATAGGGAGTTTTGGCGTCGCATTTATTGAAATAAGAAAACCATTCTTTACCCTCTTTTTTCATAGTTGGATAAATTGCTTTGACTGGATAAGGCTTATTGATTTTATTTTTTTCAATATAATTTAAAATTTTATCAGTTTGATATTTATCAGCCAAACCTGTAATAATCGCCAATAAGTTGCCTTGCGTATCAAACCAATGTCCTTTTTCCCGATCGCCATCATGATTTTTCCAAACATATGGCAGATAATAATTGCGCACATCATCAAACATTTTTAAATCTTTTCTGCCTTGGCCATTAACAATCTTTTTAACTTCTAAAGCTTGTTTATTTTTGCCGGCCATTTTTAAAGCTGTATAATAAAGCGCCTGAGTGGAAATGCAATGGCCATATTTATGGGGAAAAGCATCCTGCCAGTCGCTAGTCGGATGCTGTTCTGGGAGATGGTCTTCGCCAGTATCCTGGCAGATGAGCCAAAACCATGTTTTATTAATTACTCTTTGATGTTTTTTAAATAAGCTTGAGTCTTGGTAAGCCTGTTTGTAAACATATTCACCAATAATAAACCATAAACTGGAATCAATGGTCGTGAAAGTCACGATTGAATTACGGTCAATATTGAAATCACCCACGCAGTTTGGGATTTGTCCGCTTTTTGATTGGTTGTCTGCTAAGAGCTTCAAGCTGTTCTTAAATACTTTTTTAAAATCTTTATTGATTAGGCTTCCGCCCAGCATGGCAATGTTTAGATCCCGCGACCAAGTCGCCAAATAGCCATCTTTGGTGCCAGAAGCATAAAGTCCTTTTTTATTAATGCAATGTTTTAAGGCATTGATCGCCTCTCTTTTTGCCGTCTTTAGTAAATTATTATTTATCATATTTTTTTATTTAATTTTTATTCAAAGCACATTCTTGATAGTAGATATGAAATTGTGCTTTCCGCGCCCTGATTAAGATTTACGCAGTCAGGGAGTAATCCGTCAAAGCAGCCGCTGGTCGTTTGATCATAAACTGGTTGATTGATTGAATTTATTCCCAAAAACCAACTAAATGCCAGGAGTGCCTTGTGCTGATATTTTTTTTCATCTGTTACCTGATAAGCTCTTAAGAAAACCTGGACCATTGAAGCCGCATCTAATGGCTGCTGATCAAAGAAAGCGCGTTTGCCCTTGTGATTGTACCAGCCACGCTGTCCAATTAGCACTAATTTATCATTCAAAATCACGAGTGATGAGAGAAAATCCAAGCTTTCTTTGGCAATTTTCAAATAAAGCTTATTTTTGGTTACTTCATAAGCTAAAAATAAAGCTTCAGGCAATCTCCCATTGTCATAGGTGATGGTTTGTTCAAACCAGCACCAGTCTTTGGTCTTTTCTTTTTGGTAAAATTTAACTAATCTTTCAGCCAAAAGAATTATTTTTTGTCTGATCTCTGGATTTGGATAAGCTTCATAATAGTAATATAGGCCGATTAAGCTAAATGCCTGACCGCGCGGGCTTTTCAGTTTGGCAATGTTTTTTATTGCCTTATCAAAGATAAACTTAGCTGTTTTTTTAATATTTTCAGGCAAATTGCTGTTCATCACAAAGCCTGCGGCCCAAAGTGCACGACCATAGCAGTCTTCGCTCCCTTTCTTGTCCAGAAATCTTCTGTCATAGTTCATAAAGTTATGAAACCAGCCGTCTTTGGTTAAAGCATGGTACAGGTAGCTCAAATAAACATTGACATATTTTAAGCTTTCAGGGTTCTGACTTTTATGATAATATAAAGTGACTGCGATTAAAGCCCTGGCATTGTCATCAGTGGTATAGCCGCTCGAGCGGTCATTGATTGAGTGCTTGGCATGTTGAATAATTCCAACTTCATCACTTAAATTATAGAGATGAGTTAATTTAAGCGGCGGTAAGCGAAAAGATTTAATTTTATTTTTTAAGTTAATAATTTTTTTAAAAACATTTAGATGGGCAATAGCCGCTATTGGCCAGGATGTTTTTTGGCCGTAAAGGTAAGATTGCTTCTCCATTGATTTTCTTGTTTCTGGTTTTTCAATTAGTGCATTCACCACTCGACTGATTCCTGTTGGGTCGCGGAAGCCTACTATTTCTCCCCGGCCCTGCTGTAGCACTTCTTTCGCATGCAGAAATGGCGTTGACACAATCGCTTTACCAGCGGACAGGGCGTAAGCCAGTGTGCCAGAAGTGATCTGATTAACGGCGAGTGGCGGACAGAGATAAATATCTGTTGATTTTAAATAGTTAATAATTTCCTCTAAGGTTAAATATTTGTTGTAAAATTTAACGTAATTGGTTAAGTTTAATTTTTGAGATAATTTGATTAATTTATTGCGGTATTTTTCTCCTTCATATTTTCTGACCACCGGGTGAGTTTCGCCAATAATTAAGTAGAGAACCTCTGGATGTTTTTCAATGATTTTTGGTAAAGCTTTGATTACATATTCTACCCCCTTGCCTTGATTTAAAAGTCCAAATGTGGAAAGCAGCATCTTTCCTTCAAATCCTAATTTTTTTTTGGAAGCTTCACTACTATAAGGTTCAATCACTGGCGTGCCATGTGGGATCACCACCAGTTGGCTTTTTTTTAGCCCATAATCGCACTCATAATACTCAATTGCCATATCTGCCATGACAATTATTTTTTCACAGCGCTTAGCAATCGCTTGGATGACTTTTTTTAATTTAGGTGTTGGATTGGGGATAAGGGAATGAAAAGTCACCACGACTGGCTTTTTGACGACTTCAAGGAAAGCCAAAAGGTAGTCGCCCCATTCGCCTCCAAATAAGCCAAACTCATGCTGGATATTGATCAATCTGATTGAATCATCTTTGTTTATTTTTCTGGCAACATTGATATAGTCTTCAATTTCTGTTTGATTGATTTGATATTTAACTTTAGAACAGTAGTTATAAATACTGCTGCCATTTTCGTTCATGGCCAGTATTTTTGATTCAAGGTAAGGAGAAAATTTTCTGTCTATCGCTTTGACTAAATCACGGGTATAGGTGGCAATTCCGCACTCACGCGGGGGATAGCTGCTCATGTACAAAATAGAAAAAAAGCGCAGATTTTTCTTTTGAGCTTCACCTTGTTCTTGGGTGTAAAAATCTTTTAAAAGTATATCGCACTCATTTGGAGGCATAATTTGGAAGACGGCTGATAGAAATTAATATTGGGCAGATTATTTCTGACTATTCCTTGTTTTTTAAGAGTTCTTTGATTAAATCATTAAGATTAACCATAGCAACCGCGATTCTTTTATCAGCACAACCATAATAGATGTATAAGTTTTTGCCAAAGATTGCTGTGCCAGTGGGGAAAACCGCATTGCTCACTTCGCCCCTTTTTTCATATTTTTCCGTGGGTGAAAAAAGAGGGTCCTTGAGATGCCCCAAGACTTTTTGCGGATTTTTTAAATCAAGCAAAGCAGCTCCAGCATGATAAACTTTTTTCTTATTTGTCTCCTCAACGGCGTGATAAATTAGAACCCAACCTTTTTTAGTTTTAATTGGCGGTGCCCCGCCGCCAATGTTGCGTGATTCATACCAATATTTTTTTTCTAAAAGCACCCAGTCACCCAGATGCCGTAAGTAGTTGCGCCAGAAAGACAAATTCAATTCATTGAAATTCTTAAAATACAAAATTTGTATTTCTGGCAAAATGCGGTGAATTAAAACAAACTTGCCTTTAATTTTTTCTGGGAATAAAAAGATGTCTTTTTCCCAGAGTAACACATCGTAGCCGACCTTATCTTTATAAAATGTTTCAAAAAAGGCGTATTGGTCTTTAAGGACAGATTTCCTAAAAATATCTTCGGCTTTGTCATAGGTAATAAGCGGGGCGATGATGCCTTTTTTTTCAAATTGTTTTAAGTTTTGGCTCACGGCCAGCGCCGTGATAGCATTTTTGCCATCAAAAGCAACATAAGTCATATAGAATGTCTCGCCAATTTTAACAATGCGTGGATCCTCAATGCCTTTTGCTTCATAAATATTTTCACGGTTAATTAAAGCGACATTATCGCGTATCACGATTTTTGTGGGCCCTAAAAGTCGAGCATAACCAATGCATGATTCGTTCAGGTGATTAACAGCGCGGTAAAACATATGTACTGTTTTACCTTCCTGATAGATGGCTGGGTTTAAAACCGCCCGACTTTCAAAAGATTCTTGGGTGGGTTTTAAGATGACGCCGAGTTTTTTAACTTTTAACATAAATTTTTTATCAGACCAAGTATAATTATTCTCACATACTTAATACTATATCAAGTATTGATAATATTATCAAATTTTTATGTCTTGTTTTTATATGCTATAATAATATTTAGTGTAATATTTACTTATGGACATCATATTAAATAAACCTCTTAAAGAATTGAAATATAGTTATATTAAACACAACATAAAAGCTGTTAGTTTTGATATAGATGGAGTGATTTTACCAACTGGTACTTTTTTGCGAGAGAATATGGCTGGCACAAAATTGGAGATGAAGACGCATAAATTGAGTGCAAAAATGGTAAAAATGATTAAACAACTTAAAAAGTATGTTTGGATTAATTTTTCCAGTGGTCGGACTTTGCTTTATTTACAAGATATACTCGGAGATATTTTATGGGATAGAGTTTCGCTCTCCGCGGAAAATGGAAATTTTATTTTAATAAATGGCAAAGTAGAGCAAATTTTTACCTATAATGAGAAATATTTTCAAAAGATTACCAATATTCGGGAGGATTTGAAAAAATTGAAAATGAGGTACCCAAGTAATGTTTTTGGTTTTGAACCCAAGCAACTGATTATTTGTGTGTATACCAATAAGCAAATGCCTGAGATTGAAAAGATTGTGAGGAAAAATGATAAGGAGGAGGAGCTTTATTGTTTATGGACAAACGAAGGCTATGACATTGGTCATAAAAGTACAAATAAAGTCAATGCTCTGCGTTTTCTGGCTAAAAGATTAAAGATTAAATCTAGCCAGATAATTACTACTGGTAATAATTTAAATGATAGAGAGATATTAGAATATGGTATTGGCGTGACTGTTGATCCGCAAAGAGTGAACGGGAAATATGCCATATTAAAAAAGAAAGGCGTGCTGGGTGGAGAGATACTGGCAGAGTATTTGCTTAAAGCATATAGAACGGTTATTGTATAATTAATACTATGGGGTAATACCTGTTAACTATACATAATTAATAAAAAATTTATGGAAAATCAAACCATCAAATTAACCGGCTGCTGCGAGCCGTTTGATCCAAATCCATGGCAGGATAAAGAAATAACCTGGCAGGACAAAATTTTTGTCAAAGACCAGGTGACCAGCTTTCTCCATATTCCCCTGAATATGGGCGCGAAAATTATTAAAAACATGAAGCTGATTGAACAAGCGCAAGCCAAAGCGCCATATCAACTGATGCTCACTGATGAAAAATCTCTGTGGGGCGCGGATATCTATATTGATGTGGTTAAAGAGGTGCCGGGCGCTACGATGGCCAAAATCTCCGGCACTTTTTTAACCAAAGTTTTTGAAGGGCCGTATAAAAATGCCGGCCAGTGGGCAAAAGAAATGGAGGAATATATTCAAGCCAAAGGTAAGACAATGAAAAAATTGTATTTCTCCTACACCACTTGCCCTAAATGCGCCAAAGTGTATGGGGAAAATTATGTGGTGTTGTTCGGGCAGATTGATTAGTGATAGAATTTTTTATGCTTTATAAAACCAAAAAAATTATTAAAGTTTTGATTTTAGTTTTAAGTCTGGCCATCATAATTTTGATCGCGAAGTTTTTTTGGTTGGATAAAAAATCAGAAATTCAAAAACAAATTAACAATTTTTCCGACTGCGCGGCTGCTGGCTATCCGATCATGGAAAGCTACCCCAGGCAATGCAAAATTCCATTTGGCCAAAATTTTATTGAAGACATTGGCAATGAGCTGGACAAGAATAATTTAATCAGAGTCATTGAGCCAAGGCCAAATAATGTTGTTAAAAGTCCACTTGTAATTTTGGGCGCAGCCAGAGGCAGTTGGTTTTTTGAAGCAAGTTTTCCCGTTAAGCTCATTGATAATAATGGTGCGGTTTTAACTACTGGCATCGCGACTGCTATTGGAGATTGGATGACTGCTGATTTTGTTAATTTCAAAGCTGAACTGAATTTTTCCGTATCTGCCACTACAAGCGCCGAATTAGTTTTGCAAAAAGATAATCCTAAAGATAATCCTTCTGCTTTAAAAGAGTATGACGACGAATTGCGTTTGCCTTTGACTCTAGTGCCAACTGCTAAAGAAACCATGAAAATTAAATTAAATTTTTTTAATGAAGAACTTGGCGCTTCCACTGATTTTAATTGCACAGACACAGCGGTCATAGAAAGAGAAATAGAAAAAACATCTGCTCCGGCCAGAGCGGCTATTGAAGAATTATTAAAAGGCCCGATTCTTTTGGAAATTGATTTGGGTTTTTCCACTACCATTCCCGCAGATGTGAAATTGCAAAAAATCACTATTGAAAATAACATAGCCAAAGTTGATTTTGATGAAACCTTGGAAAGAGGAGTTGGCGGATCCTGCCGCGTGGCCGCGATTAGATCACAAATCACGCAAACATTAAAACAATTTTCTAATGTTAAAGAAGTGATAATTTCCATTAACGGCCGCACCGAAGATATTTTACAGCCATAAAATATTTTTAATGTCATTTGACTTTTAAAAAATTTTTGCTATAATTATTTTGGTATGAAAAAAATAATGAATAACAATAATAACAATAATAATATTCAGCTAAAAGCGGGATAATTTTTGTTAAATAACTTTAATAAAAAAATCCCGTTAACAAGCGGGATTTTTAAATAGTTTTTTACTTATGTTCTGGGGTAGTTCAGCGGTAGAACGCGTGACTGTTAATCACGTTGTCGCAGGTTCGATCCCTGCCCCCAGAGCCAATCTAGTGCGTTTTGAGAGATCCGTTTCCGTCGGAAACGCTCAAAGAAGCGCTTGCTGGAGTTGGCTAAGAAAGCACCTCATAATGAGGTGTTTTCTTGTTTTACTTTACTTTAGGGCTAAAATATGCGAGAATTAAGTAAGATAATACATAAAGTAATCAAAGCCCTCGGCGTGCCGGTGGCAGGATTATTTAAATAAATTTTAT
>Ga0210057_1007571_pt1 | contig 13104 bp, 13 predicted proteins | sample CryGeyCG2114_010_2_FD_183968 | JGI IMG/M metagenome (GOLD analysis project Ga0210057, IMG submission 183968) | Groundwater microbial communities from aquifer - Crystal Geyser CG10_big_fil_rev_8/21/14_0.10 (SPAdes) (version 2) | ecosystem: Environmental > Aquatic > Deep subsurface > Groundwater ... | reverse complement strand
GTGGTCATAGATTTGCCCCTATTGTTTTTCGCCATTAAATACCGAAAGGGAAGATAACAATATCGTCTTTCGGGCGATTTTTTGGTACAATGAATTATATGAAAAAACCAAAAAGCCCGATTTTATTGGTATGAAAATTTTTGTAAAAGCGAAGCCATTGGCTAAAGAAGAAAAAGTTGAAAAGATAGATGGTATAAACTTCATTGTTTCGGTAAAAGAACCGCCAATTAAAGGACGGGCCAATTCTGCGATTATCAGGGCTTTGGCCGAATATTTCAAAATTCCGTCATCAAAAATAAAAATTATTTCCGGCCATACCTCGAGACAGAAAATTATCGAGATTGATTAATTGACATTTGATATCGCAATTGGTACAATTTAAATATTCTTTAAAAATTTTTTATTTTGGGAGGAAGCCATGAAAGCATTGAAAGTTTTTGGAGCGATTTTTTTATTGGTGGCGGTTTTAAGTTTTAATGCCGCCAGTGGTCAGAATGTCAGTGTCGAGCCGAAGCATACCATTGCTGTTTCGGCAACGAGCACCATTTATGTGGAACCCGACTTGGCCACAATCACTTTTTCAGTCGTCAATGAGGCGCAAACTGCCTCCAAGGCGATGGATGAAAACGTCAAAAGAATGAATGCCGTAATCAGCCGTTTAAAGCAGTTGGGCGTGGAAGACAAAGATTTGAAAACCACAAACTTCAATATTTCTCTCCGTTATGAGCAGGATAATGCCATGCGAAAGAGGGTGTTGATTGGCTATCAGATGTATCAGTCTCTTCTGGTCAAAATCAGAAATTTTCAGAAGATAGCGGATATTATCGATGGAGCACTTGATGCCGGCGTCAATCAGGTCAGCAATTTGGTTTTTATGGTTGAAAACCCGGAAGACGTTCAGAAGCAGGCAAGAATACAGGCAATAGAAAAAGCCAAGGTTAAAGCCCAGGAACTGGCTGATAAACTTGGCATTCAGCTGGGCAGGGTCGTTGGTTTTAATGAGAATTCTTCGGGCCTCAGGCCTTTTAACGCTAGGGCGGGTATGGAAGCTGCCGGCGCATCTCCACAAATCGAGTCCGGAGAGAATGAAATAGCGATTACAGTAACGATTATTTACGAAATCGAATAATAAATCCCATACCAAAATGAAAAACGGCTGTTGGCAATCAACAGCCGTTTATTTTTTATTTTATTTTAGCGACCGATTTCTTCCGCTAAAAACTTGGCATTGTAGATTTTTCGCAGGACCTCTATAATTGCCTGCGAAGATACTGAAACTGCCCTGGCCTGTTCTTCGGTATAAAGAAGATCATTGGCTAAACCATGGATATTGGAGTCAAAAATAAGTCCCACTATCTCATTATTTCGATTTACGACCGGACTGCCGGAATTTCCTCCGGTAATGTCAACAGTGGAAACAAAGTTGAGCGGAGTATTAAGATTTATCTTGGTTACTTTTTTGAACCAACTCCGGGGTAATTCCCAGGGTTTTTTGTTGCCGTGTTTTGCCGCATGTCCGAAAGCTCCCCCAAAAGTTGTTTGATAAGAAATATCAGTTCCGTTTTCTTTGTATCCCTTAACGATTCCGAAAGTCAATCTTAAAGTAAAAGTTGCATCGGGATAAATATCCGTTCCTTTTAATGTGAACATCGCTCGAGCTATTTTTATATATGCTTCCTGTTCAATTTGCAGAATCTTGTTGTAAATAGCCGCAAATTGACTAATATTAGACCGAACGAGCATAGAAAGATTGGTGTCAGACATAAATTCCTCGGTCCTTTCTTGGGGACTGCGTCCGGCAAGAATATTTTTTACAAAAGCATCGTTATAGCCAAGGGTTTCAGCCAGAAAACTTAACAAATCAGCCAGCTTGAATTTTTTGAATTCTTTTTCAGCGGGAGTGCCTGAAGCAAAATTGGATGCATTAAGCAATTGTCGGGCAATAAAAATCTTGTTGTAAATCTCGGCTTTAAGAATCTGGGCTTTGGTAATATCATTCCACGCTTCGCCGTATTCCTGATTTAAGCCCGGATTTTGAAAAACCTTATCTTTTAAATCGCGTTCTGCTTTTTCTTTTTCGGCCATTAATTTCGGATCTTGAAGTCCTTTGAGCATGCCGTAATATGCTTTTCTGCTGTTTTGAATCGAGAAAAGCTCATTTTCAACAATCCGTTCTTCTTCCTCGCCTTCATAAGCAAACTGCTGGCACAAAATTTCCGAACGACGAAGATAATTCAAAACAAACGGAATAGATACATCGCGCATAAATTCCAGCCCAGCGACTGTTTCAAGACGATAGGTGCTTCCGGGGTTGCCTGCAACAAATACCAGCTCATCTTCAATTGCTCCTGCCTTGCTCCATTTTAAGAAGTGTTCGATTTTTGCCGGTTTGTTGTTCTCGTATGCCCTGAAAAGAGCGCAATCCAGATTATAGCGGGGATATTCAAAATTATCAGCATCGCCGCCGAAAAACCCGGCTGCATTCTCGGGCGCAAAAACCAATCGGACATCGGTATAATTCCTGTATCGATATAAATGATATTGGCCGCCGTTATAGAATACTTCAACCCGGCCAAACATATTTTCCGTTAAGCTTGATTCTTTTTCGATTGCATCAATTGATTCGCCGGCATTAACCCGATCTGTAACGTCTTCAATGCCCATCAGAACCACCAGCTCTAGCCCCTTGCATTTCAGTTCCTGAGTTCGGGTTGCGGCTAAAAATCCATTTTCGTAATAATTATTCTTTTGGGTGCTTAGCTTTTGAAGCCAGTCACTGGCAATATGATGATTGGTTAAAACCAAACCATCGGAAGAAATAAAACTGCCTGTGCCGTTTGGAAAACGCACCACTGATTTCTGCAAATGTTCCAGCCATTCATTAGTAACTGTAAAACCGTATTTTTCCTGCAAATATTTTTTCGGAACGTTGTTCAGCAGCCACATTCCTTCATCAGGATAAATATCAGCGACAAACCAAACCAGAATGATAAATGCCAAACAAAAACCAATTTTTTTAATTTTGTTCATTGGCCCTCCCCAAAAAATAAATTTTGTTAAAGAACAGTTTATTATAGCAGGCGACTATTTGTCCGTCAATAAAAATCTGATATAATGAATGCAGGTAAAATAATTAAATAATTAAATAATTATGAAAAACAAAATTTTGATTATTGTTGTAATTTTATTGGTATTGGTTATCGGTGTAGGCATTGGAATTTATTTTTCAAAAAGCGACCAGGGAAAAGGACCGGGATCAGTTTATGGCCCGGAAGCAGCAGAAGGAGGAGTTCGCCTGGAAAAAGAAGCTTTCTCCGTGAATATGCCGGAGGGCTGGTCGGAAATGGGCGCTCCCACCGGAATTTCTGTCATGGCGGTTAATACCAACGAAGAGATTACTGATCCGGCAGCCCAAAAAATTAATTTCAGAACTTATTTTTCCGTTGTTTACGATACTTTGGGTGGAAGAACCGGAGAAGCATATATTCAATTTTTCAAGGATTCTTTAGATCAAGCTGTTCCCGGCATTAATATTACTCACGAACAGAGCGGAAAAGTCAATAATCGAGACGCCTATTTTATGGAAGCGGAATTTAACCAGAGGGAGATTGATTTTAAAGTATTGGTAGTTGTTGTTTACGGAGCGGGCAATGATGTATGGGTTGTATCATTCAATACTCCCAAGACGAGCTGGGATAAATATCGGGATTTATTTTATCAGACAGTTGATAGTTTTAGCATGAAATAAAAAAAGCTTGACGCGTTGTTGAGGGTTGTGATAATATGAAGCATTAGTTTGGTCTTTGAAAAATCAAAAAAGGAGGTTCTGATGGATAATTCCAGCAAGAAATTTTTGGAGAATTTATTGAGAATTGCCAGTCCGTCCGGTTTTGAGCAGGAAGCAGTGGAGCTGTGGAAAAATGAAGCAAAAATATTTACACAGAGCGTTCAGAGCGACATTCACGGAAATGCCATTGCTAAGGTAGTGGGGAGAACCGATAAAATTATTATGCTTGCGGGCCATATAGATGAGATAGGTTTTATGGTTAGCTATATTGATCCCGAGGGATATTTGTATTTCAATCCAATCGGCGGCTGGGATGCCCAGATTTTGCCCGGTCAGAGAGTGAAAATTTATACCAAAGACGGACAAATCATAAAAGGCGTTATCGGCCGAGCACCGATTCATTGTCTTTCTTCGGAGGCGAGAAAACAGCCTGTAAGAATAGAGGATTTATGGGTTGATATCGGTCAGTCCAAAGAATATGTTCATAAAAATATTTCGGTTGGAGACTATGCGGTTATTGATTACGAGCCGGAATTTTGGGGCGATGTTTTAGTTTCAAGAGGCCTGGATGATAAGATTGGCGCTTTTGTGGCGTTGGAGGTCTTAAAAAGGGTAAAAATTTTTCAGCATTCAACAGATGCGACAATTTGCGCAGTGGCAACCGTCCAGGAAGAGATTGGTCTTCGCGGCGCCAGAACAGCTGCTTATCATTTGAATCCTCTTATTGGCATTGCCGTTGACGTTACTTTTTCCACTGATTGTCCTCAAACAGACAAGAGAAAAATTGGGGATATGGAATTGGGCAAGGGTCCTGTGATTTCTGTGGGGCCGAATATTAATACCCAAATTTATAATTTGCTGGTAGAAACAGCGAAAGAAGTGAATATTCCTTATCAAGTAGAAGCTGCGCCTGGCGGAACCGGTACCGATGCAAACGCTATTCAGCTAACCAGAAGCGGCGTAGCTACCGGACTTGTTTCGATTCCAAACAGATACATGCATTCACCCTGCGAGATGGTGAATATTCACGACGTGGAAAATGCCATCAAATTGATTACTGCTTTTTGTGCCAGCAAGAAGATACGTAAAACTTTCAACTTATAACCTTAAACGGGGAAATGTTTCAATGCATTTCCTCTTTTGTTTTTCTTTGCTATGATAGCGGTGTATGCAAAAAGAACGCCCAAAAATCGGACTGGCATTGGGATGCGGCGGAACCCGGGGCTATGCCCATATCGGGGTGATTAAAGTATTGGAGAGAAATAAAATTCCCGTTGATTTTATTGTCGGTTCCAGCGTCGGGGCGATAATCGGCAGCCACTATGCTCTTTTTAAGGACATTCAAAAATTAGAAGAAATTGTTTTGTCCACAAATTGGCGCCGGATTTTGTCCTTAATTGATTTTTCTTTTCGCGGAGGCATAATCAGGGGAGCGAAGACCGCGGAATTTATTAACCAAACTTTGAAAAACGCCACTTTCCTCCAGCTAAAAATACCTTTTGTGGCCATAGCTACTGATTTTAAAAACGGAGAAATGATCGAGTTGTCGGAAGGAAAGGTTGCTTTGGCGGTTCAGGCCAGCATGTCGGTTCCTTTTTTGTTTAAGCCGATTTTATTGCAAGACAAGTTGCTTTTTGACGGAGGGATATCCGATTCCGTGCCAGTTGAAACAACCAGAAGAATGGGAGCCGACATTGTGATTGCCGTAAACTTAATCAATAAAAGCGTTTTCAATAAGAAGCCCCTTATCAAGGACAAGCATTTAACTCCTCAAAGATCCATTTATTTTCTTCATTATAATTTATCAAAAAAATGCGCAGCATCCGCCGATGTTGTAATTGAACCTCTAATCAGGTATTTGGGTTTTGGCGGCATATCCAAGCTTTTGAAGGTAAAGGTCAAAGATATGATTTTAGAGGGCGAAAAATCAGCTGAATTAGTTCTGCCCAGAATAAAAGAATTAATTAAGCATAGGGCTATATAAAAGACTTGACCAATTTCATTGGAGGAGTTATCATTTAAAGATTAGTTTTTTAAAAACAGAATATTTGTGGGAGGTAGAAATTGAAGAGTTTAGTCAGAGAGGGTTCGGCTAATTCAAGCGGATTTGAAATTAAAGGGTCTGGCATAAAAGTTCAAAGCAAGAAATATCAAGAAGATGACAGCGAGGCATTCGCGAGATTCAGCAAACGCTTCGGTTTTATTGGATTGCTGTTGTTTCTCTTTTCTGCCTATGGGCATTTTCTGTTAACGTGGCATAAGGTAGATATATTTCGTCTGTGCGTATCAATGGTTTTTTTGATAATTTTAGACATCTTTATTTATGTATTTTTTATTGTTTTTTTAAACAAAGAGGCTTGCCAATGGCATGCTTGCGAGCATAAGGTTATAAATTTATTCAACGAAAGACGGGATTTAACAATGGAAAATTTAAATTTGAAGAAATAAATAAGCCGTTTCCGGATTAAGGGAGACGGCTTTTTCTTGACCGAGGGGGTATAAGATAGTAAGCTAAAAATGAGATTAAAAACCAATTTCCAAAATTATGTTCAAAGAACCAAAAATTGAGAAAAGCATAAAAGAAAAAGCCGAAGATAAGTTGGAGTATGCGCTAAATCGAGTTGTTGCCGAAAGAGGCATTGAAGATTATAAAGAGCTTCTTCAAATACCCATTACCAGAGAATTTTTGGGAGAGAAGGTTTTGGATTTGGGGTCAGGGGTAACCGGAAGATTCGTCAAAGAGGCTGCCGAACAAGGAATTGAAATTTACTCATTAACCCCGGCTTTTATTAATAAGTCCGGTAGAAAAAACTTTTTGAAGGGCGCTGCTGCCGGACTTGTTCAGGATTTGCCGTATAAATCAAATGTTTTTGATTCGGTTTTATCCGTATGGGCGGTGCCGGCCCATATCCCTCCGGACAAAAAAAATTATATAGAATCTTTTAAAGAAATTGTCCGGGTTTTAAAACCCGGCGGAAGGGCTTTTTTGGCTCCGATACTTAGAACCTACGATTTTGACTTGGTTGAACGGGCTATAAATAAAATCAAAAAAGAGCAGCCGATAAAAAATAAATTCAAGGAGGGTCGTCGGGGAACAATATTAATTCTTACCAAAAGCGATACAGAGCATTTCGACGGAACTACCACCGAGTAAAGATTAAAAGTCGTCATTAAGACGGCTTTTAAAAAAAGATGATAAAATTTAAAATTTTAAAAAAATCAAAAAAGAGCAGGGCAAGACTCGGCTTAATCGAGACGGAAAATGGCGTTATTGAGACGCCATCTTTGGTGCCGGTAGCAACTCAAGGAGTTATAAAAACCTTAACCAGCGAGGAAACAGAAGAAACAAAAAGCCAGATTTTAATTGCCAATACTTTTTATCTTCATTTGAAGCCCGGCGAAAAAATCATCGAGCAGTCCGGTGGTCTTCATAAATTTATGAACTGGCGAAAACCATTAATGACCGATTCCGGCGGGTTTCAGGTTTTTAGTTTGGGGTTTGGCCAAGATCTTGGCGTAGGAAAGATTTTAAAATATTTTCCCGGAAACAAGAAAATTAAAATTAATCATAAAGACCAGCCAAAGTTTTTAAAAATTACTTCCGAAGGAGTTTTATTCCGCTCGCCCATCAATGGCGATAAATTATTTTTGGGCCCGAAAGAATCAGTCAGAATTCAGGAAAAACTGGGAGCCGATATTATTTTCGCCTTCGATGAATGCACGGCTCCGCTTTCCAGCTTTGAATATGTTAAGCGATCTTTGGAGCGAACCCATAAATGGGCAAAAATTTGCCTTCAGGAAAAAAAGAGCAATCAGGCGATTTTCGGAATTGTTCAGGGTTCGAGATTCAGGAAATTGCGCGAACAAAGTGCTAAATTTATTAATTCATTGGATTTTAACGGATTTGGGATAGGCGGCGACCTGGGAGAAAACAAGACAGCGATGAAAAAAATTTTGGATTGGACAGTTCCTTGGCTTAATGAGTCAAAGCCGCGCCATCTTTTGGGCATTGGCAAGTTAGAAGACATAGAAAACATTATTAAATCCGGAATTGATTTGTTCGATTGTATTGTTCCGACCCACTACGCCCGGCATGGAATTGCTTTTACCTCATCTGGGGCGCTTAATTTAGAAAAAAGTGTTTTTTTGAATCCGCCAGCTGGCGGGAAAAATTATTTAGACAAAAAATGCGATTGTTTTGTTTGCAAGAATTATAAAAGAAATTATATTGCTCATCTTTTGCGGGCAAAAGAAATTACAGGATTGAAATTATTAACTTTTCATAATCTTTATTTCTTCAACAGTTTTGTAGAAAAAATCAGAGAAAAAATTAAAAAAGGAAAAAATTAGATTGAAAATAATTCATAAATAGTGTAAAATAAAAATAGAAAAATGAAAAAAGCTAAAAAAATCAAAGCGCCGAAATGGTTTCAGGATTTATATAGCGAAGCCGAAGAAGAAAGAAAAGATTTATTTGAATATCTTTCCGGAGTTATTGGTTATGGTCCGGAATGGTGTGAAAAGAATATCAGAAATTGCCTGGAAAGATTGGCGCCGGAGGATAGGGAATATACAATCGAGCGGCTGGGCAAATGGGATACCATAACCCGCTATGCCTGGTCGCGGTTTTATTATGAAAATTGGAACGATATAAAGAATTTTATAAAAAGAGGGGAGTCGGACTATAATTTAAGAAAAAAAATCATCGAATTTTCAGCTCCCAGTATTTTTCAGAGATTTTCGGAGAAAGCTAATAAATTAAAAAGAAAAATTAAAGACAAGATATCAATCTCCTGATATTTTATTTTTAGTTTAAAATAATGTAATATGCCAACTGATAATAAAAATAATAAAGAAGAGACAAAAATAAAAGAAGAGATAAAAGACGAGAACAAGCCCTCGGTAGTTGTGGATTTAAACAAGCCGCCGCTGGCCTTGGTTCGTGATTTTGAGAAAGTGGAACGAATTTATAGCCATGCTGATTTAGAGGGAATTTATCGTTTAAAATTAGGTAGGCGCAAGGGCCTGGATGTTTGGATAGTTGATGGAGTAAAGGTAAGGAGAGAGCTTTATACCGATTTTATCTATGGAGGAAATGATCAACGATATAAGTTTATCCCCCTTGGTGAAATATGGATTGATAATGCAATTTCTGTAGAAGAGCTTGAATTCACTATTATTCATGAGATTTTTGAGCGCGATCTGATGTTAAATCAGGGGATGAGTTATTCCAAGGCTCATGATTTGGCCGCTCAGGAGGAATTGAAAGCAAGAATTAATAAAGTTGAAAGTATCGATGAATTGCGTGAACGCTGGTATAAATTGCAGGATAAATTACAGCAAGAAAAAGCTCAGGAGAAACCGCAGGAGAAATCCCAAGAAAGCAACAATGAGAAAAAAGATTAAATTTATAAATTGCCAAATTGATGTTTCCAGAAAAGTTTTTTCTCCCAGAATAGAAACGGAATTTTGGGCTAGTAGGGTAATCAAAGAAATAAAGAAAATAAAAAAACCAGTTGAAATTTTAGATATTTTTGCCGGAACCGGTTGTATTGGCATAGCGGCTTTGAAAACAATCAAAAATGCCGCTGTCGATTTCGTAGATATCGATAAAGAAGCAATAAAGCAAATTAAAATAAATTTAAAAATAAATTTACCCCGCACCGAACTTGTTCTGGTGCAGGGTAAAATTTCGAAAAAAAGATACAGGGTTTATAAATCAGATTTGTTCGAGAAACTTTCCCCGCGCCGCAAATACGATTTTATATTGGCAAATCCACCGTATGTTGCCACAAACAGGATATATGAAGTTCAGAAAGAAGTTTTGGAAACAGAGCCGCATATCGCATTGTTTGCCGGTAAGGGTGGAATGGTCTATATCAAAAAATTTTTTGATAAAGTTAAAAATTATTTAAAACCCTGGGGGACAATTTTTTTGGAATTTGATCCTCGCCAGAAAGAAGAAATAGAAAAAATTTTACAAAATCAAGGATTTAAATTTATTTTTTTTAAGGATCAGTTTGGGAAATACAGGTGGCTGAAGGCCAAAATAAAATAAGAGTATAAAATATTGGCAAATTTTTATTATCGTGCTATAACTAACATTATGACAACGAAAATGATTATAAAAAGAATATTTGAGGTGATAAAACAAACGGAGAAAAGGGTTCTGATTGGTTTATTTATTGCAGTATTGGTTGTTATCGTATTGATTTTATTCGTGGGCAACATAGTCACTAAGCCATCTTTGGAGGGGGCGGTGTTTTATTATAAGGTCGATGGCAAGGATTCGGGGCTTTTCTATCTTAATTCAGGAAATAGCCCGCAGCATTTAGTTTCCATTCCCTCCCAAGAAGGCGAGCCGGGTAAATATAAGGTTCCTGCCCATAGTTATATTTCCCATAGCGGCAAGGTCCTTGTTTATCTTGAAAAGAGCGGGGAGGTGCCCGTTGATATGTCCGTAGAGGAAACTAATTTTTCTGTTTTTAGAATAATATATAAACCAAAATATGTTGATTTGAAAAGCCGTTCGGTAAAGGATATTAATCAGGACATTGATGCGTCAGGTTTGGTTTTTTCTCCCGATGACAAAAAGATTGCCTGGGTTTTGAGCGTTGAAGAATCAACCATTCAGGAGCTGGAATCAACCGGAAGAAAGCGCGAAGTTTGGTTAAGTAGCATTGATGGGAACAATGCCAGGCGCTTGGCAACTTTAGATGATAAAGTTATTTTACCCCAAAGATGGTCCGGTGATTATGTTTACTTCCGGGGAGCTAAAGGAGTGGGATATTATAGCCTGGGGAGAATTAATGTTAAAACCGGTCGGATAGAATATGTTCGGCCAAAATATTGTTCGGAGGATTTATCCAACTGTCAGAATTTTAACTTTTCGCCATCCGGAAACTTATTTATTTATGAAGCAGGGTTGTCGAAAGATAACGAAGAGAGTATAGAGTTATTTGTTGGAGATTTTAGTGGAAAGAAATCCTGGCAGATTTTGGCTAAGAATTATATTAGCGATCGTTTGTGGATGCCCGATGAGAAAAATATTCTTTATACCGAGCAGGAAGCCGCTAAAGGATGGGGAATACGAGAAAAGATTCATTTGGTGAATCTTGAAACAAACAAAGATCAAGAAATTTATTCCGGTAATTACGTCAGTCAGCTGGTTCCGGATTCTTCGGGCAATTATTTATATTTTCTTGAAAAAGAGACTGATGAGAAATTTAATTTGGTTGAGTTAAACATCAAAACCAAAAAATCCGAAATTCTCGAATCTGGTCCCTATGACCAGATGCAAATTTTCTCAGCATTGTAACTTTCGTTTTAGGTACTATCTTTTTACCTAAAACTTTATTAGTTCCGTATTCTGCGGGGCTATTTTTAGTTGTCGTTAAAGCTGGTTGGAGTTATAATTGACAGTGAGGGAAAAATAAAAATGATAATTTTTATTTTGACCGAATGAATCAATTATACAGAGTATAATAGAAGAAGATTATGACCAAACAAGAGGCCAAAAAACGAATTGAAAAACTAAAAAAAGAGATAAACTATCACCGTTATCTCTATCATGTTCTGGATCGTCAGGAGATTTCCGATGCGGCCCTGGATTCTTTAAAGAATGAATTATTCAAGTTAGAGCAAGATTATCCGGAATTTATTACTTTCGATTCCCCAACTCAGAGAGTGGGCGGAAAGCCATTGGCAAAATTCAATAAATTCCGGCATCCGGCTCCCATGCTTTCTTTTAATGATGCTTTTTCCAAAGACGATATGAAGGACTGGCTGGAGAGAAACGAAAGAATAGTCGGGGCTGCCCATGCGCATGGTTATTATTGTGAATTAAAAATCGATGGGTTAGCAATTGAACTTGTTTATCAAAATAATTTATTGAAAGTCGGAGCAACCAGAGGTGACGGATTAATCGGCGAGGATGTTACTAATAATTTAAAAACAGTTGAAGCAATCCCTTTAAGATTGCTGGAAAGAGACGAGGTGATAAAAAATTTAAAAAAAGCTGGCTTGCCAGGCGTTACTGAAAAAATTTTTAGAATCTGGCCGGAAACATTAGTGGTTCGCGGAGAAGTGTTTTTGAATAAAAAAGAATTTGAAAGCATTAATAAAGAACTCGGAGGAAAGGGAGAAAAAATCTATGCTAATCCCAGAAACTTGGTCGCTGGTTCTATCAGGCAGCTTGATCCAAAAATTACCGCCAGCCGGCGCTTAGATTCGTTTGCCTATTCTTTAAAAACCGACTTAGGGCAGAAAACCCATGAGGAAGAGCATAAAATATTAAAAGCTTTTGGCCTCAAAACCAATCCCCATAATAAATTCTGCAAAGACTTGGAAGAAGTTGAAGAATTCAGGAACCATTGGGAAAAAGCGAGGGAGAAATTGACTTATGAAATTGACGGAATTGTGGTAATTTTAAATAACAATGCCACTTTTGAAAAATTGGGGGTAATTGGCAAGGCGCCCAGAGGTGCCGTTGCTTATAAATTTTCACCCAAAGAAGCCACCACTCAGATTTTAGACGTTATCTGGCAAGTTGGTCGGACCGGTGTTTTAACCCCCGTGGCAATTCTTACGCCAGTCAAGGTGGGTGGAGTAACAATTTCTCATGCCACTTTACATAATTTAGATGAAATAAAAAGATTAGGAGTAAAAATTGGCGATACGGTAATTATTAGTCGGGCCGGAGACGTTATTCCCGATATAAGAGCTGCTCTGAAGCATTTAAGAACCGGCAAAGAAAAAGAAATAAGGGTGCCGCGCAAATGCCCCATTTGCGGTTCAAAAGTTTTAAAAATCGGAAACGAAGTCGCCTTTCGTTGTTCGGACCGAAACTGCGGGGCGATTTTAAGAGAAAAAATATATCATTTTGTTTCCAAAAACGCCCTTGATATTGTTGGCGTGGGGCCGAAGATTATTGACAGGTTTTTGGACGAAGGACTAATTGAAGATGCGGCTGACCTGTTTTTTTTGAAAGAAGATAATATTCGGCATCTGGAAAGATTCGCGGAAAAATCAGCTTCTAATTTAGTAAATGCCATACAGGGCAGTAAAAACATTCCTTTTCATAAATTTATTTTTGCCCTGGGAATTAGACATGTGGGCGAAGAAAGTGCAATTAATTTGGCAGCCCATTTCGGAAATTTGAAAAATTTGAAAAAAGCTGAGATAGAGGATTTGTTTAAAGTCAAGGATACCGGCGAAGTGGTAGCGAAAAGTATTTATGACTGGTTTCGGGATAAAAAAAATGTAAAATTATTAGAAAAATTTGATAAGATTGGAGTAAGAATAATAAGTCCCAGCCC
>Ga0210057_1007568_pt1 | contig 13107 bp, 14 predicted proteins | sample CryGeyCG2114_010_2_FD_183968 | JGI IMG/M metagenome (GOLD analysis project Ga0210057, IMG submission 183968) | Groundwater microbial communities from aquifer - Crystal Geyser CG10_big_fil_rev_8/21/14_0.10 (SPAdes) (version 2) | ecosystem: Environmental > Aquatic > Deep subsurface > Groundwater ... | reverse complement strand
GGCGGATTGAAGTTTGTGAAGCTGGGCGGGAGATTTAGAGCCACTGGACCGCAGGTTGGAGTAGGACCGTTCGCGTTAATGAAATCGGTGAGTAGGATTAAATCTAAAACATCCGGCGAGCCATCGTTATTCAGGTCATAATTTGTTCCATCAATAGGTTTGCCGCCGCTGAAGATGTATTCGATGTAGAAATTGATGTCGTTGGCGTTAAACTTGTTGTCCTGATTAATGTCTCCGCAGACATAGCTCGCACCGTTTTCAGGCGCTGGTTTTACGGCTTCAAATTGAACCTCGCGGGTACTGGTAGTTTTTCCGTCAGAAGCGGTGAATTTCGCGGTACTGGTGCCGGCAATTAGCGGCTCCCACGTGAATATTCCCGTTGAGGTGGAATAAGTGGAGCTGGCCGGCAATTCGTAGCTGATATTCAGCGCGTCTCCATCTGGGTCGGTAATGGTGAGCGGAAAACTATAAACTTCTCCAATTGTCCCGGTGGCATTACTAATTCCAGTGAGAATCGGAGAGCTATTCGGCTTACAACCGGATATCTCGCCGTTTTTGTAAACATAATCAATTAAAGTTATGACATCGAGAACGTCTGAGACTTCATCTTCATTGAAGTCTATAATCGCGTTGGTCGGCTCCGGAGCTTCGCTGAAGACGTAGGCGATGAACGAATCGATATCGGCGCGATTCACCATTGAATCTTTGTCGATGTCGCCACAGAGATAACCGTTTTTGAATTCCGGAAAACGCGGAATTATTTCGGTACTCGACGCATCTTCAATTTCCGCTTCCAGTGATTGAAGGTTGCTTAGCGTTAACGGGGCGGATGTTAGATTTAATCCATCTCCAGACAGCTCGCTAGCTATATTCGATGGTGAATCTATTGAGTTTTCTGTGGAAGTAGCGGTTGATGACGCGTCTTCTAGGTTCTGTGGGTTTGAGATAGAATTTGAAGTTGTGGCGTTCTCGGTTTGAAGAGTTGTGGTAGTTACAGCGACAATATCGTTTTGGCTTGTTTGAATTGCGGAATCAGAACGAGTAGTAGAGCTATTGGCACTGGTTGACGAGGCCCTTTCGTCGCCTAAAACGCGGCTGGTAGGCAGTAAGAGTAAAGCAATAGAAAAGAATATAATTAATATTCTTTTCATAGGTTTTTGCTTAGGTGACCTTTTAATTTAATTTAAGTTCAAGATCTCGGCCTCATTAAAAGTTTTCAAAGAGCAGTAACTTTGCACAAACGTTGTTATGCTTAGTTGTACCTTATGATAATACGCTAGGCGAGTCAATAAATTACTGGGGAAAAATAGAATAGCAAAAAGCCCCATATTCGGGGGCTTTTTGGAGTATTTGTCTATTGTAGAATTTAGCGAGTGACGCTAATCGAAGCGCCTTGTTCGGCTCCGGGGGCGCAAACAGTAACTCGGCTTGAGGCGGTTTTAACTATGAAATATCCGGATCCTTCAGTCGTAGAGCTGCTAGGATCGGTTGGAACCGCAACGATATATTTCTCATTTGCGGTTGTCGAGGAAAGGTCGACCCGAAAGGGAGAAGCGCACGTAACTCCAGTTCTGCAGATTTCGCTAGTGGCGGAAGAGCCACAGGTTCCCGTTTGAATTGAGGCCGGCAGAATGCCGTTATTATCGAGGGCAACTTGGTAGACGGCATTTAAAATTGTGTTTACATCTGCCCTTCTTTGAGCGTTGCGAGTATCGCCAAGCTGTTTGCTGGGATTGATGGCGATAATAACTATGCCGGCCAGAATGGAGATGGCGGCGACGACCAAAAGAATTTCAAGTAACGTAAACCCACTTTTGTTTTTTTGGTTTTTCATAGTGTATTTATTATAGCACTTAATTTTTATCAAACTAACTCATACCTGTGGATTACTTTTATTGGGCGCCACCAGGGCATTTAAACCCCTAAAAATCAGCAACTTCTTGCCAAGTATAAGTGATCTTGGGGTTGATTTGAGTAATTGTGACTTTTACTTTTCTTATAACGGTTGAAACGGTGCCGCTTGCGTTAATAATTTTAGCCGGAAGAACGCCACTGACCAAGTAAGAACAAATTCCCTGACTAAGGGATAAATTTCCGGAACCAGTGAAGGACGGAGACTCTTTGACCCGTTCGAGCGCATCTTCGGCGCAGGCAGTGGCAAGACCCTTGGCTTGGCTGGATTGCTCAACGATGATGCTGGTTTTAGCCGAACCAACGCCGAGTAATAAAATGGCCGAAGCGATGGCAATTCCGATGGCGCTCACAATGATAACACTCATTAGAGTGATGAATCCCTCTCTGTTAGGTTTTAGGTGGTAGCCCCGAACCAAGTCCTTCGGATTGGTACGGGGTAAAGTTTTAGGTGGTAGGTTTTTCATTTTTTATCTTAAGCTTGCCGAACTTATAAAAGTTTTTGAATAATCATATTCGTTGCGGTTTTGAGGATTAAGATAAGTGAGATTAAATTGAATTTGAATGGTGCCGAGGGTTCCGGCGCGGGAAAGATTATAGAAATTTAGACCGCTTGCGATTACACGAAGATTGGTTAACGGGATAGGTTGACCCGTGGCTTCGGTAATTTGGATAGTGTTCGCAGCAAGATTAAAAATTGTCGGATTGACTGATGGCAAACTCATAGAAATGGAAAGCGTCGAACTTACGGCGCCAAGGCCAGGCGAATTTATAGCTTGAGCGTTACGGATGGATTGGGCAATAATTTGCATTACCGCCAATCCCTGCGAGTCAACTTCGCTTATGGTTTGGCTTTTAACCCTTGATTCCAAGGTGGTGGCGATTAAAGCTGAGATGCCTAAAAGAATAGTGGCGGTTAAGCCGACATATAGAATAACTTCGACGAGGGTGGTGCCCTGAATAGGTTTTAAGTGATAGGTTGTAGGTTGTAGAGACATGGATTAATGGATCAAAATTTATCCCAAGCAAAATCATACCAAAAATCAGTGGTGGCCGAGCCGCTCACGCCGTGGAGATTTAATGTTTTGCCGCTCGGAGTTGTATAGAGCGTATCCGATGTACCATTCCAAACGATGCTCCTTAGATCGTTATTAGCATCGCCCATCAATATCATAATGTCGTCCGCGTCCGGCTGGGGAATGAGGCGAACAGTGGAGAGCACTCCTCCGCCGGTGACGGTGATACTTGAGGCCGTGGGGTCAAAAGCGTTGGTCGAGGGATCGTATTTTCTATATTTGGGCGTAGCGGTGTTATCTGAATAAACCGCGAGTCCCAAGTTCCCCGTGGCCGATTCGTAGGCCAAATCAAAACTTCGTTGGACTCCGGTGCGAGAAGTGGCGGTTAAGATATTATTCATGGGAGGGGCCCAAAGCAGCGTCGCGTTTCCACGAAAACAGTAAATGTCGTTATTGGCGCCTTTTTGACAAGCGAGAAATTCATCGGCGCCCCTCCTTCCGTCTATGGCCATTGCCCCCAACCTACCGCCGCTGGCCGCGGAATTTACTATCGCGCTCCAAGAACCGCTTCCCGCGCCGTTCGCGGTCCATATCCTTAAAGCTAGCGTCTTGTCGGTGGAGCTATCGGAAAAAATAAGCGCTCCTTTTGTAGCCGTATTTGGACTCCAAACAAAATCGACGAGCCATTTGGTCGCAACCGGGGCAACGCCGGAATGACGAGCGTGCAAGGTCCAATTGGTTGTAGTATAGGCGTCACCATTGAAATACATTGTATTGGTATCGCTTGACCGGTCAAAAAATGCCGCCATAACTTCATTGGTTCCTGGGCGCGCTTTAGCGACAATGAAATTGGGAATGCCACTACCGTTAGCGCTAAGGTTGGGCATTGAAACTTGCGCAGACCAAACAGAACCATTCCAGATTCTAAATTTGGGAGTAGCACTATTGTCGGAATAAACAACCATAAAATTACCATTTGCTAAATAGGTCCCGCTGAAATTTTGGACATCAAGAAAGGTATTATTGTTCCAGGTTGAAAGTTGAACCACATTGCCCCAGCTTATTCCGTTCCAAACTTGAGCGTAGATGTATTGGATCGACCCATCGTATTGCCGTGAGAGCATCACTTTTTCATTGCGAGTGGCGGAAGAATAAACTTGAACGGCGCGAGGCGTTTTATTAGTAAGTGCCGGGTTATTATCGACGTCCGCAGTAGAACTGGCCGTTTCCCAAGTCAAATTATCAGGATCTAAGACTCGATAGCTAATTTGGTCATTTACAGTAGCTCTATCAGCGTAAACCAGCATTCCTCCCCTCTCCCTTCGCCACTGGGTTAAATACGAGGTTAAGGTAATTTGACCGGAACGACCTTCTTTGGGTTGCCAAGTGACGGTGGTGGTGGCGATTTTTATATGACCGCTAAGAGTTCCAATTTGGATTCGACGGGTGAAAATGTCGGTTTTATCCGAAGCGCCGGATAAAATCCATTGATTGCTCGAGGTGGCGAGGCCGTAGACGCCGTCGGGGAGATTGGCGAATTTTTCATCCCGAAGATTACGGAGAACCTCTTGCCCTTCTTCGGCGATTAGAATCGCCCTTGACCTTGACCCAGAGAGCGCGATGCTTTCCCGTCCATAAATTATGGCGGAAATAAGAACGAGAAGAATTAGTGAGAAAAGCGAAACTGCCAAGACGGCTTCAATGAGAGAGAATCCCCTTTCTCTATTTTTAGTAAATAATGGCGCCTTTGAGATTAACATGGATAGTGGCTGTTTCTCCGTTTGATGATGTGAGAGTAGTGGTGGTTTCGGCCGTAGGTAAGCCGGAGTATTTTTGGAAAAGCACTTCATTTGTATCGGTGATTGAAATATTTGAGGATATGTCGCTTTTCTCGTCGAAACTTTGGCCGCGAGAGGCAAAACTGTTTCCTTTAAAGATAATTATACTCGAAGTAACAAACTTAACTCCCCAATTGGTATCTCCGTCTGACGCCATGGCTAGCTCGAATGCTCGGCGCAAGGCGTTAGCCGAGAGCGTTGCGCCAAGGCCTAGGTCGTTTTTATTTTTAAATATTTCGTAAACCGGGAGTGAAAATCCGGAAACTATGGCAATGATGCTGACGACCAGAAGAATTTCTAGAAGAGTTACTCCTGATCGGGAATTATATTTACATTCCATTAAACGTTAATTTTGGTTTAGCCCGCCGATTAAGCTATAAATCGGCAGAATAACCGAAAGGGCGACGGCGACTACGCCGAGCCAGACTAAAACTAAAAGAATTGGTTCGAGGATAACCGCTAAATTTTTAGTGGTAGTATCGGCTTTCTTTTCGTAAATTTCTCCAATTTTTATTAAGGATTCAGAAAGACGACCCGAACCTTCACCGGCAATAATCATTTGCTGAACCGGAAGGGAAAGAAGTTTGCGGGTTTCTGGATAAGAATCAAAACTATCTCGAAAAGATCCGCCGTCCTCAAGGCTATCACGGAGGTGGAGATAGAATTTTTTATACCGTCGAAGATTAGTGGCTTCATAGATTGAATCGAGAGATCGTGTTATTAAAAGCCCCGAACCGAGAAGGGTGCCTAAAATATAGCCGAATCTAGAAAGTTCGATGTCTTGAATGAGCCGGCTGATGCCGGGAATGTTAAGAAGAATGGATTGACCAATAAATTTTGTGCGCTTAAAAGCAAATAAAAAGAAAAATATAGCGAAAACTACGACAATCGCGGATGGGACCACGAAATATCCGTAATTGCCTAAAAATGTGCCAATGGCAATAGTGGTTTTAGTAATAAGGGGGAGTGAAATTTTTAGTTCGGCGAAAACCTTAGATAATCTAGGCAAAACAAACCAGGCGATTCCAAGGCCAATGGTGACGGTGAGCGAGAAAACAACGACCGGGTAAATCATCGCCGAACGAACTTTAGAAAGGAGCTCCCGATCTTTTTGTTGCTGGACAGATACAACCGCGAGATTTTCGGAAAGACGTCCGGTTTCTTCGCCGAGGCGGATTAAAAATACAATATGGGACGGCAATAGATTAGTGTTTTCGAGCGCTTTCCAGAGATAAGACCCGCCTTCGATTTCTTCGACGAGAGTGTCGATGATTTTTAGCATCCGCTTGGATTTAATTTCGCCGCGGATAGCTTTTATTGCCGTCATAATATCCATCCCCGAAGTCAGGAGAACGGCAAGATTTTCAATAAAATATTCCTTTTCTTTTCCTATCCCGATATTAGAAAACCAACTTCGTTTTTTGGGCGGATTATTTGGAGGAGTGGCTTCGGGAGGAATTTTCCCTGGCACGTCTGGCATAAGTAAATTGAACTTTTAACTTCGAGGCGATGCAACCCTTAAGAGTTCTTCAAAGGTAGTAGCGCCGCTTTTAACTTTTTCGACTCCGTCTTCAAAAAGCGTATGAAAACCTTTTTGTTTTTTTGCAACCTCAAAAATTTGAAGGCTGGAAGGATTTTTCAAGATAAGTTCCTGAATTTCCTGATTGACGTGAATGAATTCAAAAATAGCGGTTCGCCCTTTATAGCCAGTACCGCCGCAGATATCGCAACCGGCGCCCCTATAGACAGTTTCCGATCCCTTGAAAAAGCGGCCTGTTAGTTCTGGCGGGATTTTTATAATTTCTTCCGGAGTGATAGCGCTGCTCTGGCGGCAATTTTCACAAATCTTACGAACCAAACGTTGGGCGACAATAAGCTCTAAGGTTGAGGCCACGAGAAACGGTTCGACGCCCATATCTATTAAGCGAGGGATAGCAGTGGCCGCGTCGTTCGCGTGGAAGGTAGATAACAAAAGATGGCCAGTTAAGGCGGCGTTTACGGCGATAGTGGCAGTATCGGGGCCGCGAATTTCACCGACCAAAATGATATTAGGATCCTGTCTTAAGATTGACGGCAATCCTTTTGAAAAAGTGATGTCGGTTTGGCGATTGACTTGGATTTGGTTGATGCCGACTATTTTATATTCCACCGGGTCTTCAATAGTCATAATGTGAACTTCTGGGCGGTTAAGAATTTTAATTAAGGCGTAGAGCGTAGTGGTTTTGCCGGAACCAGTCGGACCGGTAACAAGAATCATTCCGAAGGGCTTCTTGGCGGAGTCGGTAATAATTTCTTGGTCTGTTTTTGAGAGACCCAGGTCGGCTAGAGTAAATCCCCGAATGTATTCAGCAAGAATACGGATGGCCACTTTTTCGCCGTCGAGCGTGGGAACGATGGAGATACGGAGGTCGGTTATTTTTCCGTTACGAATATACCGAATGGCGCCGTCTTGGGCTGAAAAATGTTCATCGATACGCAGGTGCGCCTGAACTTTGATGCGGTTTAGAATACTGCCGTATTGGTCTTTCGGGATGTGGCCGACTTCTCTCATAACGCCATCAATGCGGAAGCGAATATTAGTTTCTTTCTCGAGTGGTTCGAAGTGAATATCCGAAGCTCGTGACGCGAGCGCATCCTCAAGAATTTCTTCGATAATACCGGGCGCGACTTTGTTCTTTTCGTTAATAATTTTAACGAAACGGGCCTCAAGACTTTGGCGATAATTTAAAAGGGATTCGGAAATATCCTCAGGGAAAGAATAGACAAAATTGACTTTTTTATTGGGAAAAATTTTCTGAAGTTCGGCTGTAGTTTCGCCGGATGGCTGATTGTCGGCAGCCACAATGACGCTTTTATCTTCCTCTCGGAAAAGAATAAGCCGAAATTCTTTGGCAAGTTTTTCCGGAATTTTTAAAATTTTTTCTTTTGATGGCTGGTTGGCGCTTAGGTCCGCATAAGGCATGCTAAGCGACCCGGCGATGGCCTGCCCTAGGATATTCCTTGAAACAATCCCCTGTTGAGATAAAAATTCAATCAGAGATAACTTGCGTTCTTGGCTCGAAGTTTCGGCCTGTGCCAAAGCCTCGCTCGTCATATATTTTTCGCGCAAGAGAATCCCTTTAAGTTTCGGAATATCTATTGATGCCATTTTTTATTTAACGTTCGTAAACCCCCGCACTAATTAAGGAAAGTTTATTTTGGACTTTTGCTGCTAATTTATTCAGGTGGTAATTTTTCACAGATAGTGTGTAATGTTTTTATAAGTAGCGCCTGGCATTCCTTAATTAGTTCGGAGGTAAATGCCGACGAACTCGGTTTTCTCGATAATCCTGTTGTCTTTTGAAATTTCATCTTCGAGAGCTTCGCGGTTGGCGCCGGATTTAAGTTCTAGTGGAGCATTTAGCGCAAAAAGTTTAAAGAAATAGCGGTGAGGTTTTTTATCCGGCGGGCATGGTCCGAGGTAGCCGATTTTTCCGGCGTCATTTTGACCTTCAATTGAGCCGGGAGGGATGCTCTCTTGTTTAATGTTTCCTGTTTGAGAATTAATATTCCAGATCAGCCAATGAGTAAAAGTTTTCCCGCCAACGGCATCGGGGTCATCAACAACCAGCGCTAAACTTTCTGTTCCCTCGGGAACGTTTTGAATGATTAATTCCGGGTTGATATTACCACCATCACATGTAAATTTGGGCGGGATTTTGGTGTTATTATCAAATGATGGACTGCTGATAATCATAGATTGATTTGGGGGTTGAATAATGGGAATGAAAGATCTGTTTTTGAATGGTAAAAGAAATATTTTTGCGAGAATAATCACAATGGTAATTATACCAATAAATATGACTTTCTTCACGCTTTAATTTTAACACAAATAACACCTATCTAAAAAGCAAGGGCGTCCGAATTGGACGCTATTTCGTGATCACGCAGGGACTAAAGAAAAGAATTGGCGGCAGAGATTTTTAATAACCTCTGCCGCCTCGGTTTTTTCCGTAGTGGGTTAATCTGGTTTTTTCGGCTCCGGGTTTTGGTAATACCCATTGCCAGCCGAGTCGAGCCCTGTCTTTGTCAATTTCCTTACACTTCCCTTTATGTTCGAAGGGTGGCCAAGAAGTTTAGATGGATCGTAATCAGTCTTGGAAACCATCATCTTAGAAAAGAGAAGCTCCATTGAACGTTGCCCCTTCGATGATTTTTTCTTTTTCCTCCCTTTTGAGTTTTTTTTCGAATTTGGTTTTTGCGGCTTGGTTCTGTTTGTCCCTCTTACCATGTGACCCCCGCGGTGAAAGTGTTAGAAAAAGGAAATCGGCTACCAAAAGCATCATATTTTAAAAATACTTTATCGTCAATGGCTGTTATCGCCGATTTCAGAAAACTCTCCCAATTCTTTTTTAGAAAACTAGCCGAGATATCATCGTGAATTTTCTCGGATAGTAGAAATTACGCAGGAAATTGTTTAGACCTTACAATTCTAGGGTATCTGCTTTTTTATTGTCGCTTAGCGCGTCGTCGTAAATTTTTCCAAGAAGACTAAGCGTAATTTCACTGCCGGGCTTTGTGACTCCGGGATAGCGCCACGCGGAAATGACTTTTCGTTTGGAGCCGACGTCTTGAATCATCACCCAAAGTTCGTACGGATGCTTTGGGCTGCCGGAGGATTGCATCATCGCCACGGTTTTAGGCGCAATCCCCTCCTCGGTTCTTTTAGGCGCATTAATCACTCTTTTAATCCGCGATTCTGAAAGCTGGTAGTAACGCATTTTGGCATGGGCGTGATTGGTCCAGTGGAGAGTTTTTAGTTTTTTAAAAATCGGCATCAACTTAATTATATTCCTTTTGTAAAAAGATTGTGCCCCGAAACTGGTTCGGGGCACGAGGTGATCTGAAAAACGACTTGTTAACCCTGGAAACCGGGAGGACTTTTAAAGAAATCGCCCATGACTCTCGTCGTTTTCCAGCTAGAGAAAAACATCCAAAGAAGAAGCAAGATCCAGATACTGGTCTTGAGCGGATCGGTTCCTGGAGGGAAGAACATTGTCGACGAAGTAATACTTGCTGCCGCCAACTCGCCACGCCCCCACTGGATAGCTAGGCGCGCTGGTTTATTGTCGCTGTCCATCCGGCAATAACGTAAAAAGGACAGGGCAGCGAGCCGAGGTCCGAAGAAGATCATTGCCCCTTCCCCGCAAGAACGTTCGAGAATGATACTCACTATACAAAGAGCAATAAACGGCCATAAGATAGCAACTATAAACACGTTTAAGCTTCTGCTATTCATCTTAACCTCCCGTGAGAGAGTTCCCAGTTTCAAAAAATCCGAAGCGGACTACTGATTTAATTTATAGCAAGTTGGTTTTCGTAAATCAAACGATACGCTTAGACTAATATGCCTTGGCTTTGTAGCGATAACTGCAATACTCGCAATCCGGTGAGGCGTCCGGTGATTTTTCTGAATCAAGAGTGGCTTTGGCGTTTTCGAGCGCTTTTGGAATCCAAGTATTGTCGCCGGTGTAGGGTTCGACAAAAAGATCAAAAGGCAAAACGGCTTTGCCCATGCCGAAACCATCCGCTTTATTTACTTTAGCGAAAACAAAATAGCCAGTGGGCGAAACACTGAATTTGTTTTGAGTTAAAAGCCATTGGTAAATTTCCATTTGCCGGCCATAGGAATCATAGATTTGGTGATTATTGGCGCCAGTGGCCTTGTAGTCGACTACGATTAATTCTCCTTTTGAGTTTTGCCAAATATCGTCCACGGCTCCGAAAACTAAAAAATCGGTGGGTTTGTGATGAAATTGGATGCCTGTAAAATTATGACGCCAGGTGTTGATTTCAGAATGCGCGAACGGAATCGCGTCGATGTTAAATTTTTCCATTACCGGGTGCGGAGTGCCGCTTTTGCGGTGTTGATCAAATTCTTGTTTCAAAAGAAAGTCGATGGCGTTGTTAATCGTGAAAGGAAAACCAGGCGGTCGCTTGACTTCATATTTTATATCGAGCAAGAAACAGCGGGGACATTCAAGAGAAAGTTCAATTTTGGAGCGAGAAAGTTTTTGCATTTAGTTTGCTAATATTAACACCTATTTGATAAAAGTGAAAAAATTGTGATAAACTCGTGGAAGCGATAATAGATTTTTCAGGAGGAGAAAAAGATGAGCTTGTTTCTCGTACTGTATTTTTTAGGAATGTCGTTTTTGGCTATAGGAACGTGGTTTTGGATTTCGAAAGCGATGGAAACCCTATACGCCGAAACGATTATCGCCGTATTATTTGGCGTCACAGGATTTTGTCTTATGGCGCTGGCGATTTATCCGTTCGGTTCTCTCTTTTTTCTATTCTCTGGCGTATTCCTGAAACTGACTTTCCGATTCGTCTTCTAGGCTGCGTTTGCTAAGAAAATGAATCCAGAAGAGCTGCCTTTGGCAGCTCTCGTCTTTTTTAGCCAGGGGTGTCTACGAGTTATTGAACCATTACGACTGGGTTGGCCAAGCACCACAACTACGATTACCTCATTCTTTGTTCTAGCTCAAAGTTTGATTGATAAGCGATAACGGTTTAAATGAAATAATTGATTTATCTTCGGCTTAAATTCATCTTGTCGTAATTGTGGCGCTTTGAGTTGACAAGAGAGTTTATCTGGTATATAATGTTTAGTAGCAAATGGAAAGGAGGTGATAGAAGATGCTAGATTACTTTAAGTGGACTCGAGTCGCCCTTACTGTTTTCCGAAATGGGAAACCGGTAATGAGAATGGATGGGTGCCACAATCAATCAACGCTCGTCCAGTATCTCCGACTTCAGAACGTGCGCGAGGCACTTAAAAACCGCGCGAAGTAAGAGAGCTAAAATTTGGCTCACCGATTCCGGGCTCCATAGGATGGGGCCTTTTGTTTTAAATCGTCTTAATTAAAAAACTTGCTTCTTTTTACTACACTAAATGACGATCGTCATTTAGTGTAGTGGATAGATTCGGGTTGAGTTACTTCTGCTATTTTTGTCGGATACGCGCCATGGCGCCGTAGAGGCCGCCGAAGTCACCCAGGGTGGCTTTTTTAATCCTAGGAATATCGTTCGGAAAAGCGCGCATGATTTTTTTTAAATAAAACTCAACGCGGGGGATTTTGATGCCAATTTTTTTCATCATCGAGCCGCCAATCACAACCACATCTGGAGACCAATGAACAATGGTATTGCTGACGCCATAGGCCAAAATTTCGGCCATTTTGTCCCAAAATTTTTTATCTAAAATTTCGTAGGGTTTTTTATGATACTTTTTCTCTACTGAGCGTCCGCCTATTAGATCTTCGAGGTCTTTTTTGTTTTTATAATCAATATACTGATTGCCGGGCTCAGAACCGAAGCGGCCGGTATCGATTTTGCCACTAATGATTCTGCCTCCACCGACGCCAGTGGAAACCGTAAGATAAGCCACAATTCTATATCCCCTGCCACCGCCGGAAACGGCCTCACCTAAACCCACTAAATCGGAATCATTTTCCAGATAAACTGGAGACTTAGTAATTTTCTGGATTTCTTTTCTAATTGGTTTTTTAATCCAGCCATTAAGATTAGGAGCACAACCCAAAATTTTATTTTTTCCTTTATCAAAATAGCCCGGAAGACCACCGGCGGTAGCTTTTATTTTTTTACCGTGGCTGGCTGATTTTACTAGAGTCGCAAAAGCGCGCATCCCCTCTTTAAAATTTTTATGAGTTTTTACGATTAGGGGTTCGCTGAATTTTTTTAAATCAGACGAAGCCGCCACTCGCATTTTTGAACCGCCGATGTCGAATAAAATATACATATTTTGCTACAGAATACTAATTTTTCACGAATATACGAAACGAATAATTTTGGTTTCGCGATTTATTTTATAAGCTTCTTGAATTCCTCAACCATCGGAACTTGCTCGGGGTCATTGCCGTAGTATTTGGCTAGATAAAAACTGGTCCAGTCGGCGAGAAGGAGTGAATTAAATATTTTTTCCCAAGCATTTTTACCGGAGAGTGAAATAGAGCTTAGATTTAATCCTTTTGCGCCTAAGATTTTTTTGGTAACGGCAAATCGTTTTTTAATTCTGGGATGATCGGATAAATCTTCAAGGAAAATTAAATGCAAATTGGAACTTAAACCGGCGGTGGTTTTAGTGACGTCGTAGCCGGTCATTTCGTTGTGGTTCATCTCCGGGAGGAAATTCCAAAAAGCGGGAATTTTTCCGTTCTCGTTGAATTTGATTTTCCAGACGAGCGCTATAGCGGAATTTTTTTCGGAGGCGTAAATAACTGGAAGCTGATCCCAAAGATTTTCCGAAAGAGCTTTTCCCTTTTTTTGCCAAGCAAAGG
>Ga0210057_1007567_pt1 | contig 13109 bp, 14 predicted proteins | sample CryGeyCG2114_010_2_FD_183968 | JGI IMG/M metagenome (GOLD analysis project Ga0210057, IMG submission 183968) | Groundwater microbial communities from aquifer - Crystal Geyser CG10_big_fil_rev_8/21/14_0.10 (SPAdes) (version 2) | ecosystem: Environmental > Aquatic > Deep subsurface > Groundwater ... | reverse complement strand
ACTAAGGTAGATAAGGAGAAGTAGACTTCTTAAAGAAAGAGTGATCTTTAAGACGAGCCGGCCTGCTTCTATCTGCCTTTCAATTTAATAAGAATTATATGATTTTTATTTTTGTTAGGAGATACTGTTTCACACCGAAAGATTTATATATACATATCTGTATACACATTTAGGTATACACATACCTCCTTTCAGCTATCTTCTCGAAAGAGAAGATAGCTTTATGATAAATTTAAATAAAATCCAGAAAATAAAAAAATGACAGATTTGTTTGAAAATACAATTTTATGCAAGAACTGTAATGTAAAGATGAAAAAAGCAAGCTTAATCAGAAATGGTTTTGAAATGAGAGCTTTAGTATGCGAGAAATGTGGAAATAAGATTATTCATCCACACGACGAAAAAGAGTATAATCAATTTCTAAATTTAAGAGGAAAAGTATTTAAAGTTAAAATGAGGATTGTTGGAAATAGTTATGCTGTATCAATTCCTCGTGAGATAGTTGATTTTATGCATGAGCAGGAAAAGATTATGAATGATATGGTAAGTTTATGTTTTAATGATGCAAAAAAATTAAGCTTGATGTTTGGAGAAAAATTTAATGAGCCTGAAGAAGATGTAAGAGAGATAGCAAGAAAAAAATTAAGAAAACATCTTGAAAATAAAGATAAGGAAAAAGAGATTGAAGAATAAAAATGACTTGTTGGTTAAAAATCAAACAACTTGAAAAAAAGCTTGGAAGAAAGTTAAGTGAAAAAGAAAAGAAAGAGATAAGAGAAAAGATGGGGCATATTGAAACTTCAAAATCTAAAGATTTTGATAGTGATCAGAAATCGGAGATTTCTGACATTGAAGATAATGAAAATAATGAGAAGGAGGAAGTTTTAGTGGTAGCATAAAAATCCAGAAAACAAATTTTTCTGGCTCAATAAATTTTTAAAATAAAAAAATGAAAAATTTAAAATGATAACAAAACAAGAAATAAAACTGAAAGTAGTAGAAGCATTGCAAGATGATGCATATAAAGGAATTGCAAGAATAGATTCTGAAATTATGAGGCAACTTGGATTGAAAAGAGGAGACGTTATTTCTATAAAAGGTGGAAAAGAAACTGTTGCAATAGCAGACAGAGCATATCCTGCTGATATAGGAGAAGGTATAATAAGAATTGACGGAATTATAAGAAGAAACACAAAAACAGGAATTGGCGAGCTAGTTATAGTTAGTAAGGCAGATATAAAAGAAGCAAAAAAAATTAATATAGCTCCATCACAAAAAGGAATTATGATTCAAGCAGAGCCAGAATCTTTGAAACAGGGTTTGCTTGGAAGAGCTGTGGTTAAAGGAGATATAGTAGTTTTAGGTGGAACAGCAAGAAGAAGAGATATTATGAGTGATATGGATTTGTTCAATGATATTTTTACAGAGGCATTAACAGGAATGGGAGGATTTGGTTTTTCTGGGTTTAGTCAAATAAAATTTTTAATTGTAAACACAAATCCAACTTTGCCTTGTGTTATAACTGAGAATACAGAAATTATTTTGTCACCAAAAGCAATTGAAGTTTCAGAAGAAAAATTTCCTGATATAAACTATGAAGATATAGGCGGATTAGATGAAGAGATGAAAAAAATAAGAGAAATGGTAGAATTACCTTTAAAACATCCTGAAATTTTTGAAAGATTGGGAATAGAACCTCCAAAAGGAGTTCTTTTGCATGGCCCTCCTGGAACAGGAAAGACTTTGCTTGCTAAAGCTGTTGCAAATGAGAGTGAAGCTAATTTTATTTTGTTGAATGGCCCAGAATGTATGAGTAAATTTTACGGAGAGAGTGAAAAAAGGATTAGGGACATATTTGACGAAGCTGAGAAGACTGCTCCTTCTATTATATTTATAGACGAGATAGATGCAATTGCTCCAAAAAGAGAGGAAAGTTACGGAGAAGTTGAAAGAAGAGTTGTATCTCAATTACTTACAATGATGGATGGTTTGCAGTCAAGAGGAAAAGTTGTGGTAATAGGAGCTACTAACAGACCAAATGCAATTGACCCTGCTTTAAGACGTCCAGGGAGATTTGACAGAGAGATATCTATAAATGTTCCTGACAAACAGGGAAGATTGTCTATATTAAAAATACATACAAGAAATATGCCTCTTACAAAAGATGTGAATTTAGAAGAGATAGCTGGAATTACACATGGTTTTGTAGGAGCTGATTTATCTGCTTTAGCAAAAGAAGCTGCTATGATTGTTCTAAGGAAGATATTACCTAAACTTAAGCTGAAAGAAGAAGAGGAAATTCCTAGAGAAGTTTTAGAACAATTAAAAGTTACAAGAAAAGATTTTTTTGATGCCTTGAAGACAGTTAGACCTAGTGCTATGAGAGAAGTTTTAGTAGAAACTCCTAATGTGAAATGGCAGGATGTTGGAGGTTTAGATAATGTTAAGCAGGAGTTGATTGAAGCTGTTGAGTGGCCTACGAAGTTTCCTGAGTCATTTGTTAGAATGGGAATTAAACCACCTAGGGGAATTTTACTTTACGGGCCTCCTGGAACAGGAAAGACTTTGCTTGCTAAAGCTGTTGCAAATGAGAGTGAAGCTAATTTCATACAAATAAAAGGACCCTCGCTTTTATCAATGTGGGTGGGAGAAAGTTTGCCTTATGATGAAGAACTTATTATCAAAGAAAAAAACAATATTATAAAAAGAATGAAGATTGGCGAGATAATAGAAAACAAAAAAGATGTGGAAGTGTTAGCATTTGATAAAGATAAAAGAATTAGATTTACAAAAATTGATAACTATATAAAACATAAATTAATAGGAAAGCTATTCGAAATTACAACAAGAACAGGAAGGATAATTAAAGTTACAGATTATCATTCATTATTTTCTTTTGTAAATGGGAAATTTACAGATGTGCCTGTAAGTCATTTAATAGCAGGAGAAAGTTATATTGCTATACCAAGAAATCTAAATTTGCCAAGAGAAAATATAAAAAATCTTAACCTTTATGAATATTTCAGAAATGATGAAAATATTTTTGTAAGTAATGTAAAAGAATATTTAATAAGAGCTAAAAAAATACTTAGCTTAGAAAAAACAGCAGAATTGTTAAATATATCTAAAAAATATCTTGCTGATTTGATATACAGAAATTTACCAGTCTCTATAATTAACTTCAATAATTTAATTAATAAAGCCAAATTAGCTTTAGATTTTAATGAAATAAAAATTAAATTGAAGGGAAGCATACATGATTATCCTACTATTTTTAATATAGATAAAGATTTCTGGAGATTGGTTGGAGTATGGATAGCAGAAGGAGACTTTAATGGGTATACAATAAGAATTCATAATCAGAATAAAGAGATTAGAGAGGACATAAGAAACATAGCTAAAAAATATAATTTTAATATATCTGAAATGAAAACCTGTGTAACAATTAATTCTTTATTTTTACAAAAATTATTAAAAAATATTCTTGAATTAGAACAAGGAGCTGAAAATAAAAAACTGCCTACTTTATCATTTATTTTAGATAAAGAGAACAAATCAAATTTATTAAGAGGATATTTTTCAGGAGATGGTTCAATTTATGCTGCAGAAAGAGGTAAATTTAAAATAGAAGCTGGAACAATAAGTAAAAAATTGGCTAATGATTTATTGTATTTGCTTTTGGATTTTGGAATTGTTGCTACTTGTTATGAAAAAAAAGAAAGAACAGGAAGCACAACTTACAGAATAAGTATATTAGGAGTTAAAAACTTTGAGAGATTTAAGGACATTGGTTTTATAGATGAATTAAGAAATGATAGAATTATCAAGTATATTGAATCACGAGATTGGTGTAGAAGTGATTTAATACCCTTATCAGGAGAATTATATGAATTAGCTTCTGAACAAAGTTCAGTTTATTCTACAAATAAGGCAATTGGAAAAGAAAAATTGAAAAATATGCTGGTTTATCTTGACAAAGACAAAACAAAGTATAAAGAATATTGGGATTTAGTAGAGGGAGATATTCTCTTTGATTTAATTAAAGAAATAAAAGAAATAAACACAGAAGAATATGTTTATGATATTTCTTGTGGAGAACAGAATTTTATTGGTGGTTTCGGAGGGGTTATAGCTCATAATAGTGAAAAAGGAATTAGAAAAATATTTGAGAGAGCAAGACAGGTTGCTCCTTGTATTATATTTTTTGATGAGATAGATGCTTTGGCTTCAAGAAGGGGTTTAGAAGTTGGTACAAGAGTTACAGAACAGGTTTTGAATCAATTGTTAGCTGAGATGGATGGCTTAGAAGAATTGCAAAATGTTATTGTTATAGGAGCTACTAATCGTCCTGATATGTTGGATCCGGCTTTATTAAGGCCAGGAAGATTTGACAGAATTGTTTTAGCTTCTCCTCCTACAAAAGAAGGAAGATTAGAGATTTTGAAAATACATACTAAAAATATGCCTTTAGATAAAGATGTTTCTATAGAGAAAATAGCTGACTTGACAGAAGGTTATGTAGGAGCTGATATTGAATCTTTGTGTCGTGAGGCTGCTATGTTAGCTTTAAGAAAAGATAAAAATGCAACTCAAGTTAATAGAAAACATTTTGAAGATGCTATGAAAAAAGTTAAGGCAAGTGTTTCAAAAGAATTAATAGATAAATATAAGAAAATAGAAACAGAATATTTGAAATCAGCAAAGGCTGCTTTGGAAAAACCTACTACTTATTTGGGTTAGCAAAATATATTTTCTGTTACATATTTGTTTATAAATAATAGACTTTAAAATTAATTATGAGACTGACAGAAAGACAAAGATATGTTTTATATATATTATCAAACTTTCGTAGACAAATTTCTGAAATAAAATTTCATTCATGTGTAAGAGATCATCAAGAGTTTGGTGAGAAGCTTCTTTATAGTTTTTCTCCAAAATATTGGAGTGAAATTGATAAGACATTTCATGATAATGGTTCTTTTTTAGTTAGCGACGAGTTACATGCAGACATAGAGGAAATGAGAGAAAAAGGATATATAGTGGGAAATAATGTATGCCCTCTTCTTATAAGAGCAAGAAAACCAGAAATCTTGTATGGAAGATGGTTTCAGGAAACGATAGATAGAAACAGAGATAGAAAAATAATCGCGGCAGGAAATTTTGAGATGCAGATTTTTGGTAAGAAAGCAAGAGGAAGTTTAGAAGAAATGGGTGGAGATATTAGGGATGGATTAGGATTAGCACATTTTTGGGGTAAAAGATGGAGTAATCAAATTGAGTTTTCAAAATTATATGATTTGGCAGGCACCTCTCCAGATGCAGCACAATCTGAAATTTTATATCAAGGTAGAAAAAAAGGAAGACTTTATCAAGGAAAATATTCTCAGCTATATGGAGGAGAGATTCCTTATTTTGGTGATTTTATTCTAACAAGAAGGAAAGAAGATTTGCCACCCCTACCAAAAGATTAAACTAAAACCTCAACCTTGTCTGTAATTAAAATAGTAGTTTCTGCCTGAGAAACTTTTTGATGAGATTTTTCTATTAATTGAAGATATTGATGGATTATGCCGGCTTGTTCTAATAAAGCTAAAGATATTTTTGCTCTATTTCCGAATTTTTTTATTATCCATCTTTCACAAAAAGGCAGGGTTTTATACTCTTTTTCTATAAAATTCATGATTTCTCTTGCAAGTAAGTCACGAACTCCTGCTCTTTTTTCAAATCTGTATATTCCTGATGGTTTTCCTTCATAGACAATTCCTGTTCCTGTTGTAGAGAATGGCTCGATAGCATATGCTCCTTCTGGTAATTTTGTATTGTTGTTATTATTGTAATTTGGAATTGTCAAGCCAGCATGCACAATATAATTCCCTAACTCATGTCCTGATAGATTTCTTATTGGAGAGAAACCAGAACTTGTTATGGCTTTATGAATTTTTTCCCCTATTTTCCAGATTTCTATATCTTTTTTTGTTATTTTTATTGCTTCTTCTAATGCTTTTTCACTTGCTTCTATTAGTTTTTTGTTTTCTTCTGAATTTTCTAAATCTATTGAGAAAGCTAAATCTGCAATATAACCATTAACATGAACTCCTAAATCTATTTTTAACAAACCAGATGCTTTTGTTTCATCTTCTGAAGTAGGAGTTGAATGAGCTGCTATCTCGTTTATAGATAAACTTACTGGAAATGCTGGTTTTCCTCCTAATTCTTCTATTTCCGCTTCTATTTTTTCTGCTATATCTCTTAATAACATTCTTGGCTTTATAATTGACTTTGCATATTTTACTACTTCACTTGCGATTTTTCCTGATTTTCTGTAATTTTCTTGTTCCAATAAATTGCTGGTTTCATAATCTTTTTTTTCACTTTTATTTTTCAAAACAAGATTTTCCTTGCTTTGATTGCTAATTATTTTTTTTGTTTCTCTTCCTGTATTTCCGCCATATTGCTTTTCTGTCATTTTAGTTTTTCCTCTATTTTATTAATAAATTTAACTATCTCTTTCCAGGATTTAACTCTTTGTATTAGTTTGCCTAGTTTTGCATTTCTATTCCATGGATAATCAATTAGTATGGCTTTTACACCTGCCCTATTACAATTATGAACATGATTTAAATTATCATCAATGAGAATATCTGCATTGATTTTTTTGCAGACATCAGCTTTATTCTTAGGCGTTTCATGATAAACTTTTCTTATAAAGAAAATATCTTTTATCATTGGCAAATTTTTCTTTACCCATGCCCTTGTCTTTTTTTCAGAACTCTCTGCTCTTCCGGTAATAATTATTATTTTATGTTTTTTAGCTAATTCTGAAACTGCCTCAACAGCTTCCTTAAGGGGTTTTATTTCCTCAAAGTGCTTGCTGTTATCAAATTCTTCTAATCTTTTTGCCTCTTCCTCTTTTGGCATTCCCATTATTTCATTCAAAGTATATGCTGTGAAGTCTTTATATTTTAAAGAGGTATTATAATTCTTATTATGAAAATGTATAAAGCTTGTTAAAGAGTCTGCTAATGTGTCATCTAAATCAACTGCAATTATCATGTTTAGTTTTTCCTTCTTCTTTGCGAGGACACCTTGCGGTTTCCTTTTGCTCGTGATAGCAATCCTGTTCGTTTGCATATCACTCGACTTAATCTTCCCTCTTCTAATTTTTCCTTCTTCGTTCTTTTGGAAGATAATTTTTTATTTGTTTGTTGACTATCTTAGTCATTCCTAAAATATCTGATTTGTATTTTAAAACATAATAGATTTTTTTGCATACAAATTTTAATTGCTCTGATGTTGCTTCTACATCTCTACCTTTTAAATATTCTTCTGCTTGCTCTGAAGTTAGTTCGATTATATTATTCTTAATTTGTTCTTTTAATAAATGTAAGGCATCTATGCTTAATCTTATTTCTTCTCCATCTATTTTTGCAAAATATAAGCCAATTGTTTCTATAAAAACTGAATTTGTAAGTTGATTGAGTTCGTCTTTGCTTAGATTTCCTGAAAATGCTCTTATTTTTTCATTTCCTGATTTAATTAAAAGAAAAGGAATTTTCTCAATTCCATAAATTTTTAATTTTTCTATCATTTCTGATTTGTTTATAAATTCTGGCTTCATTTTTCTTTTTCTATTAATTTAATAAATTTATTTACATCATTTTCAATTTCTTCTTTAATAGAATAGAAAACCTTTGAGTCATCAATTTCTCCATATTTATGGATTATAAAATTTCTCATGCTTTTGGCATCCTGAAGTTTTTTTGCAAACTCTGTTGTTATAATTCTTTTTTCAGCCAGAACATTAAATACTGCTTCATCATCTTCAGGAAAAGGATATTTCTTTTTTCTTATAAACAAAAAAGATATATCTATAACTGCTTCTATTATTTTTTCGAATAACCTTTCACATGCAGCCTTTGTCTTAAAATCTTTTTCATATTCTTCAAGATTTTCTGGAGCAATGCTTAAAAGCTGTTCCAGGTAAGTTTCTAACTCTTCAATCTTATCATTTATTCTTTCTTCCATATTACTTTTCCTTTTTTATCTATTTCTTTTTTTATTTTTTCAGGCAATGTATTATAAACTTGAATATCTATTTTTTCCGGCACTTTTCCAGAAACTTTTATTCTAAATTCACTGGCTTCTTTCATGCTTATATCAGAAAATACAATTGCAATATCTATATCTGAACGGAAAGTTGCCTGATTTTCAGTATAAGAGCCAAAAAGAATTATTTTTTTTATTCTAGATAAATATTTAGTTTCAAAGATAGCCTCTTTAGCATTCTCTATCATCTCTTTTATTATTGCTCCTTTTCTTAATTGAAATTCATTAGCATATGCAGAGAGTTCCTTAATAACAAGAAATTTTTTTCTTATATCTCTTGATAATCTTGTTCTTTCAGAAGGTTTCAAAGCAATACCTAATAGCTGTTTTTCTATTATTTTTAATTCCGCTTTTCCAAATATTCTTCTTAAATTCTTATCGGCTTTTATTAAATTTATTAAGCTCATTTTATCATTATTGTGATAATAATTATCTTAATTATGATAACTTTTTAAATCTTTTGGTTTTCATAGTTTCTTCTCCATAAAAATTGCATCATTTTGCTTTTTAATTATATTAAAACCATTTGCTTTATAAAATAAATAAGAATTTTTCATTTGTTTATAAGTTGAAAGAATAATTTTTTTAAAACCTTTATTTTTAGCAAATTTTTCAATTTTTAAAAGTAGTTTTGTTCCTATTCCTTTTTTTCTGTAGTATCTTTTAATATACATTCTTTTCAGTCTTACAATTTTATTTTTTTCATCTTTTAATGCCGCTGTCCCAATTACCTTTCCATTTTTTTCTACAACATAGAAAATAGTATAATTTTCAAAATTTTCCCATCTGTAGATTGGCTCGTTAAATAATTCTATTATTATTTTATTTATAAGTTTCTTTACTTCTTCCTCGTCTCTTTTTCTAAATCTTCTTATTTTCATTTTCTTACAAATTTAGCAATAAAAAATCCCTCTGTATTGTTATCTTGGGGATAAATTCTTGCACATTTATTTATTTGTTCAGGGAATTTTTTATTATTCCAGATTCTAATTCCTTCTCTTGTTTTTATTGGCAATTTAATTTCTTCTAATTTCAATTCAGGAAATTTTTCTAATGCAAATGAAACAACCTCTTCATTTTCTTCAGGAGCATGAGTGCAAGTAGAATAAACTAAAGTTTCTTCTTGTTTTAATAAAGGAATTGCTGCTGTTAAAAGTTTTCTCTGTAGATTTGAGAAATATTTAATCATGTTTTTATTCCACATTAAAAAAGTTTCTGGTGATGAGCGTAAAGTGCCTTCTCCTGAGCAAGGAACATCTACTAAAATTCTGTCAAATTTAAAATTAATTCGCTTTAATCTCTCGCATAAATTAACTCCGTCCATTCTCGTTATAATTGTGTTTGCTGCTCCTATTCTTTCGAGATTTGCATTTAAAATAGAAATTCTTCCAATATCTTTGTCATTTGCTATTATAGTTCCTGTATTGTTCATTTTTGCTGCAATTTGAGTTGTTTTGCTTCCTGGAGATGCACATAAATCTAAAACTAATTCATTTTCTTTTGGTTCTAAAGCCAAAATTGAAAGCATACTTGATAATTCTTGAACATAATAATATCCAAGTAAATGTTCTATTGATTTTCCTAGTTCTCCTGGCAAAAGTTGAGATTTGATTAAAAAAATTTCTGGATATTGAAAAAATGGCTGTTCAATCTGCCATTTTTTCTCTAATCTTTTTTTCAGCTCTTCTGGAGAAATTTTTATTGTATTGCAACGAATAAAATTTAAAGGGGGGATATGAATAATTTTGTTGAATTTTTCAAAATCTTGATTATCTTCTAGTAACTTTTTCATTCTTTCTTTAAACTGAAGTTTCATTTGATATTTTAACATCTTAAGAAAAATTAGAATTAGGGGTTTTTATAGTTTAGGCTTGAACTGCTGATTCTGTTGTTTCTTCTTGATATTGCAAGTTTCCTCTTTCTATTCTACATATTTTTTCGTAGCCATAAGATTCTACTTCTTTTTTTCCTGTTAAAATATCTCTAAAACAATTAAGTTTAATTTCATCATCAAATCCTTTTATAAGTCCTTTAGCATATTTTCTTCTTGTTGCAGCAGACTCGCCTTCTCTTTCTTTTAATAAACCTAAATTATAATTGTCTCTCTCATCGTAATCAGCTAAAATTCCTCCTACAAATCTGGCTTGATTTATCTGGTTTATATCACCTTCTATTCTGACTCCTTCTATACCAAATTCTTCTGTTCTCTCTTCTGTTAAATAAAGAATTAACCTTCCTTCTTTTATTTCTGCTCTTTCTATTTCTCTATAAAAAGGTTTTGGCATATTTAATTTACTAAAAATTGTTTTATAAAGATTGTTGTAATTCAGGAGATAATAGAAAGAACCAAAAATGGCAAAGTTTTTATAGTACAGAAAAATATAGTGATTAGGGAAAATGAGGGGCAGAGAAAAATTCAAGGTTAGTAATATAGTGAATAACTTATCTATACCAGAAACAGGTTTAGAAATAACTTCGGGGATAAGAGGATTTGTCCCACATCAAAGAGAAAAGGGAGAAAACAGACTTAAAATTTTTGGCATAAAACCTATTCCTTATAAAAACTTTCCTGGAAAATTAGATGAAGAAGTACAAGAATATGTTTTTCAAGACTTTGGTAGTGAATATGCTGTTGTTTGGCAGGTTGGTTATAGAATTGGAAACAGTCCTATTAAAAGCATACTCGCCTCTACACCTTTTTTTATGGCTCTTTCTGCTAATCTTTTTCCAGATAATAATTCTTATCCAGATTTAATTCCAGGGGTTCCTTTATTGAGTGGCGATGAGTTTTCTGTGATACTGGATTTGTATGCTGCAAGAGAAGCCCATAATTTGATGTTGAAGCTTCCAGAAACAATTAACAGAATATTAAATAGTGGCAGATATTATTGTGTGGGGCATACAGAAATGATTAAAAGTAGGATAAGATCTTTTTTGCCATCTAATTTTGCTAAAAAACCAAAAACCAAAGATTTAGAGCGCATAGTTGTGGCAAAAAAGGGGTTGGAAGAAAAGAGTGTGGCTTATATTTCAAAATTAGTAGTTGCTACTTAATTATAATTTAAGCAAGAATTTTTAAATTCTGTTTTCTTTTAGGAAATATGAAAATGAAACTTAAGTATGTAGATGGAATGAAAATTAGAAATACCTTAGATACTGATTTTTGTGTAATTGGCTCTAATAGAATTTATCCTTATATTCCTAAAAATGAAATTTGGTTTGATAGAAAATATAAAAAAGAAGAAAAACATTTTCTGAAAGTTCACTTGTTCGAATTAAAGTTAATGAAAAAAATGAGTTATGAGAAAGTTCGAGTAATAGTAGAGAAAAAATTTCTTGTGAAAATTGATAAAGACAAGATTCCTAATTTTGTTGTAAGAAAAAGAAGATATAAAGGATTTATTGTGAAATATGTTGATGGCAGGATTGTAAGAAAATTTATTGACCCTAAATTTGTTTTAGGAATGCATTTTATTGGAGAAAAGCCAGAGAGAAAAGAAATATGGATAGATATAAGACAAAATAAAAAAGAATATAAGTATACTTTAATACATGAGTATTCTGAAGCAAAATTGATGAAAAAAGGAATGAATTATAATAATGCTCATGATTATGCTATTGCAGCAGAAAAAGTTGCAAGAAGAAAAGATGGAGCTAAATATTTAAGAGATTAGAATTCAAGAAGTTTTATTTTTTCATATAATTACTATAACTAAATTTCTGATATTTATAAATTAATTTATATTAAAAACATATAAATCTCTATTGCACATATGTTCTATTATTTATTTAATGATTTATTTGTTATATTCTTTAATTGCAATAATTCAAAACTCGCCCAACTTCTTCTGTTTTTTTCCTTCTACAATTTCTTTTATGTTTATATTAAAAACTTGGAAAATATTTTCTACTGCCGGCAAGATTTGGTTGTTTAAATAATAATCTATATTATACTCTCCTTTTTCATCTGGCAACTTAACTTTTTCCCTTACTAACTTCTTTTTTTCCTGGGTTTCTGCTATGAAATAAGAAATTAACATGCCAATATCAATTGGCTCTCCTCTTTCTTTTATTTTTTGAGCTGCAATCACATGAGGAGAAATAGATTTATATTCAGCAAGAGGTTTTTTTAGTTGTGTTCTGATTATCAGCTCTTTTTTGTCTATCTCTCTTTGTTTTATTTTTTTAATTATTTCTTTTATATATTCTAAAGCTTTTTCATGTTTTCCTGAGTTAAGAATCATTTTAAGAATATTATTTTGGACTTCTCTTGCAAGAAAACACCAGTCTCTTCTTACTGTTTCAAATCCACGAATTTTTATCTTGTCTTGAAAATTAACTAAAGCATACTTTTTTTTGGCTCCAAACTCACCTGTTCTTTTTGTAACCCAGATTCCTCTTTTGTAAAAGTCTTCTAGTTCTAGTTCCATAATTCCTGGCAATTCTGAATTTAATTTTTTCAGAAAATTTAGAGCTTCTTGTTTTGTATGTTTATTTAGTTTGAAAGCAATAGAATCCGTATCGCTGTAAATTACTTCATAATCTTTTTTATTTATTGTCTCTATTATTTTCTTGGTGAAATCTCTGCTTATTGAAGTAGCTGAAGCAGAAGCTTCAGGACAATAATATCTCGCACCAAAAAACCCCTGATAGCCATAAGAAGCATTTGCTAAAAGTTTATAGGCATTGCTCCTTGCTTTTTTTATCGGATCTTCATCTTTCTTGTACTCTTCTTTATATTTTTTTCTTAAAATTATTATTTCTTTTAGCATAGAGGAAAAAAATCCTGTTTTATTGCTGAAATAATATTTTTTACCTGCAACTGGAACTTCGAAACTATCTAATTGTTTTTTTTCTCCAAGAAAAGTTGAAAGAGAAAGATTGTAAGTTACAATTATTGAAGGCCAATAACTGGTAAAATCAAATACTGCTAAATTCTCGTATAAGCCGGGAGAAGGTTGCAAAACAAAAGCTCCTTCATATTTTTCTCTTTCTCTTCTTTC
>Ga0210057_1007566_pt1 | contig 13109 bp, 10 predicted proteins | sample CryGeyCG2114_010_2_FD_183968 | JGI IMG/M metagenome (GOLD analysis project Ga0210057, IMG submission 183968) | Groundwater microbial communities from aquifer - Crystal Geyser CG10_big_fil_rev_8/21/14_0.10 (SPAdes) (version 2) | ecosystem: Environmental > Aquatic > Deep subsurface > Groundwater ... | reverse complement strand
AAAGCATTGAGGGTGTGGAATAATCAATACAACAATTTAGAACATTGCGGCTTAGATGGCAAAACACCCAATGAATTCCTTTCAGATTATCAATTAATAAAACCGCCAAATGTGTGTGCCTAAAACATTTAGATCTTGACAAAGATAAAAAAATATTATTAGATATATGGAATAGTACTTTGAAAACCAATAACCAACCTCACGATGGAGGGAAAATAATGAGTAAGGTGAACTTGGATAAGTTAAAAACTGTGGTTCAATCAGCGGAAAAGCCATTTAAAATTCTCATTACTGGTGTTGATCCGGATTCAATGGGCTCCGCATTTGCTCTCGCAGCGTTGATTGAGTTTTTGTCAGGTGAAGTGGCTGGGTCAATCCAAGTTTGTTATTTTGGAGCTATTGGCCATAGACAGAACAAGACGATTGATAACCTTTATAATTTGGAATCTATGATGATGATGGTGACAGACGATGAGGATTTTGATAATTATCATGTTTGTTTGGTGGATTCTTGTACGGTAGCTGATTCACGAATGGGTAAGCATCGAAATTCTTTTGTGCCTTTGATTGTGGTTGATCATCATCGAGGTATTGATTTTGAAGTTGGTGACGATCAATTTTGCTGGATTGATGAGATTGGTGCTTGTGCAACGATGCTCGTAGAATTAATGCAGCATTATAAATTTGAATTGGATGAGAGTGATCGTTTTATTTATAATATGCTCGCAATTGGTATTTATTCAGATACAGATTCGCTCAATAGTGCTGGAGCAAGAGATCGTGAAGCTTTCAACTATGTCCGGGGTTTTGTGTCAGAGGCTGAGTTTGTGAAGTTTTCTCAATATACTCTTCCTGAGTCATATTATATGAATTTGTATTATGCTATTGGGCGACGGGAACAGGTTGGATCCAAGGTTTTGACGAATATTGGTTATATTGATCCTGAAGAAGGTGATGATCTGGCTATGATTGCCAATCAGTTGGTTAGAAAAGACGGTGTCAGTATGGTGGTTGTTTGGGGGATTGTTGGTGGTAAGGTAAGGATTAGTGTTCGTAACTTGGATATTTCGATTTCACTACCCAAGTGGATGAAAGAAAGATTTGGTGATCGGGCCGGAGCCAAGATGGCGCCAGACGGTCGGGCTGAGGGTGGCGGAACTATCGATATGGAATTTGACAAGTTTTGGCTTTGTGATGACAACAAGGCTGAAATCATTGGAATCATGACCAAAAAGTTTAGAACATTGGTCTTTGAACCAGAAAAGGAAGCAAAAAGTTAGTTTAGAGCTTTAAAAGCTCTTTTTTGTTTGCAAAAATTAGATAAATACGATAGAATATTATTGTTAAATAGCATTTATTTATTGATTTGTTGGTTTATTATAAAAGATTATGACTACAAACGAATTACGTCAAAAATATTTGGATTTTTTTGAGAAAAAAGGGCACAAAATTATTCCTTCAGCTTCTTTGATTCCGGAAAATGACCCCACAACTCTATTTACCGGATCTGGTATGCAGCCAATGGTGCCATATTTGCTTGGTGAAAAACATCCATTGGGAGTCAGGATTGCAGATTCACAGCGATGTTTTCGGGCTCAAGATATTGATGAAGTGGGAGACAATCGTCACACTACCAGTTTTGAGATGCTTGGTAATTGGAGCTTGGGTGATTATTTCAAGAAAGAACAAATTGCTTGGATGTTTGAATTTTTGACTGAAGAATTGAAACTAGAACCCAGTCGACTATATATTACAGTGTTTGGCGGGCAAGAAGAGATTGGCATTGACGCTGATGAGGAAGCTGTTAAGTTGTGGCAGGAGCAATTTGACGCTAAAGGTATTGAGGCCAAGGCGGTTCGAAAGGCTGATCAAGATGGTCTTCAAGGCGGTCGAATATTTTATTATGATGAAACCAAAAATTGGTGGAGCCGAGCGGGTGTAACATTAAACATGCCCATTGGCGAGCCAGGAGGTCCGGATTCAGAGGTTTTCTGGGATTTTGGTGCTGATAAACAAATTCATGAAAAGTCCAAGTTCAAAGATGAAATATGTCATGTCAACTGTGATTGCGGCCGGTTCATTGAGATTGGCAATAATGTTTTCATGCAATATATTAAAACTGAAGATGGTTTTGAACAGTTGCCACAGAAAAATGTTGATTTTGGTGGTGGACTAGAAAGAATGGCCATGGCCGTGATAGACTCTCCGGATATTTTTCACATTGATTTGTTTCAAGGGGCAATCAAAAAATTGGAGGAGCTTAGTGGCAAAAAATATAATGACAGTGTAGATGATGACAAAGCGTTTAGAATTATTGCTGACCATTTGAAGGCCGCTACTTTGCTTATTTTTGACGGAGCTGTGCCGTCAAATGTGGATCAAGGTTATTTCACTCGTCGCATGATTCGCCGCTCAGTGCGTTATGCCAACCAGCTTGGAATCAAAGAAAGTTTCGCGGCGGAAATTGTTGCAGCCTATATAAATTATTATTCTGAAATTTATAAAATTGCGGACAAGAAAGATCAGATTCTAATCGAAGTAAAAAAAGAAGAAGAAAAATTTGAAAAAACATTAGAAAATGGTTTGCGGGAACTAGAAAAAATGTTTTCAGTCGGGAAAATTGAAAAAATTAGAGTGGGACAAAAATTGCCGACACTTAACAGAGTAGATGCTAAAAAAGCTTTTGAACTGTATCAGTCTTATGGTTTCCCTTTGGAATTGATTCAAGAAGAATTGGCTAAACGTGCGTTAATGGTTGAGGAAGATGAATTTAAGAAAGAATTCGCAGCTCACCAGGAATTGTCTCGCCAAGGCGCGGAGAAAAAGTTCAAAGGTGGCTTGGCTGAGCATACAGAAGAAACCAAAAAGCTTCATACAGCCACTCATTTGTTGCAAGCAGCTTTGCGCCAAGTTTTGGGTAAGCATGTGGAACAGCGCGGTAGTAATATTACGGCTGATCGTTTGAGGTTTGATTTTACTCATTCAGATAAAATGACACCAGAGCAGATCAAAGAGGTTGAGGATCTTGTTAATCAATGGATTCAGGCTGATTACAAGGTGGTTTGTGAAGAACTGCCATATGACGAGGCCAGAAAGCGGGATGTGATGGGTTTGTTTGAAGATAAATATGGTGATATAGTAAAAGTGTATACCGTGGGTGATGTTTCAGCTGAGCTTTGTGGCGGTCCTCATGTGGATCATGTCGGTGAACTTGGCCACTTCAAGATCAAAAAAGAAGAATCCAGTTCAGCTGGTATTCGAAGAATAAAAGCAATATTAAATTAAAAAAAATATGACGCCACAAACTAATCCATTTGAGGACGGGAGTAATGTACATGAGTATGAGATTGCCGGTCACAAGGATCGGGGACCAGCTTGGATAAATAAGGCGGATTTTGAATTTCTTGAATCGGTTCATCAACGAGCCGGTACTGACAAGCTTGAACCGGGGGAGTTGGATCGGGCTTTGGCTTTGATAAAAAGATTAAAAGAATCTTTGTCCGCTGGTGGAGGTATTAGTCCTAAATCATAAATAATTATAATATGAAATTTGGATTTGAAGGACCAAGATCAGGCTTTAATAAAGATGATGTGTCGGATAGTGAGCGGATTAGTCGAGGAATTTTGGGTGATGATGAATTTGAACGACAAAGAGATATGGCCAGAGACGTTGAAGGTGGAACTGAAAGACAAGAAGAAAAGATAACTCGAAAAATGGAACGGCCGTCAAAAAATGATGTGGCCGATGATTCGGAAGAAGAGTAAAGATCAGAATCGGCAATTTTGTCCGATGAAGTAGGACAACATCTTTGGAGTGAGGTCTGAACCATCAGTTTACAAATCGATGATAATTTTTAATAGAATTAAAGGTTTTAAGAAAAAAAGAGTTTAATAAATTAATATAGACGTATGGCAAAGAAATGCGAAAAGTGCGGGGCGCCGATCGAAGGCTTCCTGTCCAAGATTTCCGGTTTTATGGGGGTAAAGAAGTCGGAAACAGATCCAAATAAATGTACAAAGTGTGTTACCGGTGATACTCATGAACATTTAGAAGAAACAAAAGTTGAACATACCGAGGCACCAAAAGTTGAAATGAATGGAACCGAAGATGTCGCTGATGAGATTCAAGAGGAAAAAGAAATGGAACCAACGGAGGAAAAATCTGAAACTCAAGAAAATCAACCCCAAATGTAACGCTAAAAAAAGTACTCATGTCATGAGTGCTTTTTTGTTGCCGTCGTAATAAATTTATGTAATAAATTGTATAAATCGTCAATATAGGCGAGAGAGTATTTTTTTGATAAAATATAGTTTAGTAATGAGTAAAGAGTAAAGAGTAATTTATGAAGATTAATGAATTTTATGATTTAATTGCTTGGAAAAAGGCTTATTCTTTGGTTCTAAATATTTACAAAATAACAAAGGGACTACCGAAAGAAGAGGTTTACGGCTTGATATCTCAAATGAGACGAGCTGCTATTTCAATTACAGCAAATATTGCTGAAGGTTTTTCAAGGTACCATTTTAAAGACAAGGTTCGTTTTTACTATCAATCAAGGGGTTCATTGTCAGAGGTTTTGAATTTTGTTTTAGTAATAAGAGATTTGTCATATATAAATGAGTTTGAATCTGGAAGGTTAATTGAAGATTGCATAGAAATTAAGAAACGGATTGATTAGATCGATTGAGAAACAAAGCTAGCCAAGTTACATTTTACGTTTTACTCTTTACTTTTTATTACTACATATGGCTGAGCTAACCCCAATGTTTAAACAATTTTATGAAATAAAGGAAAAGTATCCCAATGATATTTTGTTTTTTCGTATGGGGGATTTTTATGAAATGTTTGGTGAGGATGCCCGGGTGGCTTCAAAAATTTTGAATATTACATTGACCAGTCGAGCCAAAGGAACTGAAAATGAAACGCCAATGTGTGGAATCCCGCATCATGCAGCGGAAGGCTATATGGCTAAATTGACTCGGGCTGGTAAACGAGTGGCTGTTTGTGATCAGATTAGTGATCCTGCTTTGCCAGGAATAGTGAAGCGAGATGTAGTTCGAGTTGTTACTCCAGGTACAACTATGGATGAAAATGTACTGGATAATAACAATAATAATTATTTACTCAGCTTGTATTTGCAAAAAGATGTTTGGGGATTGGCGATTTGTGATTTAACCACAGGTGAATTTCAAGCGAGTGAATTTGGTGATGTTGATATTATCAAAACAGAAGTCAATCGTTTGGATCCGAATGAAGTGATTGTGGCTCCGGAGCTATATAATGATTCACGGTATAGTGAATATGTTCAATCTTTGAATAACGTACAGGTTTATACTTTACCGGCGTATGAAAAAGCGGAAAAAAGTTTGTCTCAACAATTTAAGGTCAAAAACTTGTCCAGTTTTGGTTTGAATGAAATCCCAAATGCGATTGAAGCAGCCGGGCAGTTGCTTGGTTATTTAAAAGAAACTCAAAAGACTTCATTGGAACATTTGTTGACAATAAAAAGGTATGCGGCTGAAAATTTTATGGTGTTGGACCAGTCAACGATTAGAAATTTGGAATTGTTTCAAAATAATTGGGATTTTTCACGTCGAGGCAGTTTGATTGGTGTGCTTGATCGAACGTTAACCGCCATGGGTGCTCGGCTACTCAGAAAAAATATTGCGTTACCATATATTAGTGTCAATCAGATTAATGCCAGACATGAGGCGGTGGAAGAATTGATCGGAGCACCAATTATTTGTGATGATTTTATTACTAATTTGAAGCAAATGGTTGATTTTGAGCGTTTAGTCGGAAAAATTGGTTGTGCTAGAGCTAATGCGCGTGATTTGGTGGCGCTCAAAAATAGTTTGGTGTTGATTGCTCCAATTGTGATGGCCATGGAGAATGTGAAAGCTGATTTATTGATAAAAATTAAGAATAATCTGCCTGAAAATACAGAACTGATTGAATTAATTGAGAAAACTTTGGTGGATGAGCCGCCAGCTATGTTGACTGATGGCGGAATGATCAGAGAAGGAAATCATCAAGAGTTGGATGATTTACGACAGGTTTCTCGAGGTGGCAAAGAATGGCTGATGGATTATCAAACTAAGCAGATTGAAGTGACTGGTATTTCTACTTTAAAAGTAAAATTTAATAAAGTTTTTGGTTATTATATCGAGATGAGCAAGGCTAACGCATTGTCAGCACCGGCCAATTATATTCGTAAACAAACTTTGGTTAATGCAGAACGATTTATCACACCTGAGTTAAAAGAGTATGAAGATAAAGTGTTGGGAGCAGAAGATAAAATCGGTCAAATTGAATATCAGCTGTTTAATGAACTCAGGGAAAAAGTGGTGAAATATTTTGCTGATATACAGCTCACCGCTTTGTTGATAGCAGAATTGGATGTTTTGCTTGGTTTTTCAATTATTGCAAAAGAAAATAATTATTGTCGGCCACACATGAATGATAATGATGAAATTTTGATCAAAGAAGGTCGACACCCAGTGATTGAAACGATTGAAGATCGGTACGTCCCCAATGACGCTACTTTGGATCACAAAACTAATGAGATGATTATATTGACCGGACCAAATATGAGTGGTAAGTCCAGTTTCTTGCGTCAGGTGGCTTTGATTACTTTGATGGCGCAGATAGGATGTTTTGTTCCAGCCAAAGAGGCAAATTTGGCGGTTGTAGATCGGATTTTTACTCGAGTCGGTGCCAGTGATAATTTGAGTCAAGGTGTGTCTACTTTTATGAATGAAATGCAGGAAGCGGCTAATATTTTACACAACGCAACAAAACGTTCGTTGATAATTTTGGATGAAGTCGGACGAGGAACGTCAACTTTTGATGGTGTTAGTATCGCTTGGGCGATTGTGGAATATATTCATAATGAGTTACGGGCGAAAACTTTGTTTGCTACGCATTATCATGAGTTGACAGAAATAGTTACCAAACTTGATCGAGTTGAAAATTACTGCGTAGCGGTATCCGAAAAAGAAGGTAAGGTAGTTTTTTTGCATCAAATAGTCAAGGGAGCGACCAGTGACAGTTATGGAATAGAGGTGGCTAAATTGGCGGGATTGCCGAGTTCAATTATTGAGCGCGCCGAAGAAGTGCTTCGAGAGCTGGAAGAAAAATCAAACATGGTGATTGATAAACCAATTCAAACCAGCTTACAATTATCGCCAAAAGAAGAAAGGTTGACCAAAGCTATTGCCAAAGTTGATCCCAATACTATTACACCGCTTGAAGCGTTGCAAAAAATAGAAGAATGGCGCAAAGAATTGGAATAGTTTTTTTCTCGCTATGTTGCAGTCCTCTACGAGAGACTACAACATAGCGGAAATCTTGTTTTGTGCCTCACTGCGATTACTGTTATGTTAGAGTCTCTCGTAGAGGACTCTGACACAACGAGATGTTTCGCTGTGAGAGACTACAACATAGCGGAAATCTTGTTTTTGTTTTGTGCCTCACTGTAATTTTTGTTCCTGTTATGTCAATGCAATAACGCCGATGGAGGCGTTGCAGCAGATCGAGAAGTGGAAACGGGAAGTAGAATAATTTTGGCTGAGGTTGACAAATGTTACAAAATCATCTTAACTATAATGTTAAGGTTTTTGTTATTTTACAATCACATTACAAACAACAGGAGGTAAATCATGATTTGGCAAGTTGTGTTTATCGTGTTGATTATCGGTTCTATTTTGGTTGGTTTGGGCTTGGTCTTGTCTTCTTTTATCGAAAAAGAGGATGATAGTAAGGTAGATTTGGTTTACAAGATCAGTCGAGATGTTCATAAAACTTTCGAAGGTGTGTTGCATGCGGGTCGTAAACAATATGAAACATCCAGTGTTGGTCGAAAAAATATTATCGCAGATATGGCTATTATGGCGGTGTGGGACATGGTTATAAAAAATTTATCTCACTTGGATCCAGCCACAAAAGTTCGTCAAGAAATTGAAAAGTTGGTTCAAGAAACTTTGGTCGTGGTAGATCGAGCGCGAGTCAATGCTGAGAATCATGGTTCTGTTGATGCAGAGCAATACGTTGAAAACTGTATGGAAGAGTTGCATGATATAGCCAACTCCATTTCTGACTCAAAATCATTTGGAGAGATTAAAAAGAAAATTCTTCAAATCAAGCGTGACATGAAAATAGTTGCTGAAGCTGATAGCTTTGACGATGATGGTGATCAATCTGATTCAAAACAAACATCACAAACCAAGACATCAGATTATTATGGGATACTTGGGGTGAAAGCCACTGCGACTAAAAGTGAAATTCGAACAGCATATTTGAAATTGGCTAGTGAGTATCATCCTGACAAGTATTCTCACCTAGCAACTGAAATGCAGAAGATTGCAAAAGAAAGGTTTCTAAAGATCAATGAAGCTTATGAAGTTCTTTCAAGCGCTCAAAAACGAAAACAATATGATCAAACACTTTGAACTGGGAGGTGAATATGAGTAGTGATATTGAAAAAAGAGAAAAATCAGGTGCAATGACTTCTGGTGGAACGGTGAGTATCTCGGCTATAAAGCGTAGACGGGAATCGGAGAAGTCTGTAAGTGATTTGGTTCGAGTGGTAAAAATGAATCCCAAGTTGCAGTTGATTCTTATGTTTGATATTACAGCCAGTATGTTTGGATATTTTGAAGAAGTGAGAAAGCATTTGGCTATGATTGTTGCGGCGGTTAGAGAAAGAGTACCACGCTCAGAATTTGCAATCTTTGCTTTTCGTAATCATGGTGATAAAGACCGTTATGATCAGATTTTTTATACCTCTCCATTGACTTCAGATTTGTCAGTCGTGAATCGAGCGATTGAGAAAATCAGAAGAGGTGGTGGGGGACCAGATGCTCTCACATGTATGGAAGAATGTCTGCGAGCAGCCAATGGATTGAGTTGGAAGGAATCAGCTCAAAAAGCCATTGTGGTTATCGGTGATATGCCGCCACATGGAGTTCTGGATTCAGTAACAAAATGCTACGCTGGGATTGATTATCGACAGGAAGTAATTGGTTTCAAGAAAAAGCAAATTAAGGTGTATTCAGTATTTTGTGGAACTAGTCAACGAGTTCGAGATTTTTACCAGAAGATGGCCACTGATACAAATGGTCGATTTATGGATTTTGACAGTATTGAAATGATTGTTGAGCTAATTGTTGGGGTTAGCATGAAAGAAACGGGCAATTTAGATAAGTTTTTGGCTGATTTAAGGTCAAGAAAGCAGCTTAGTCCAGCCAAAGAAAGGGTCTTGAAGCTTTTGGAATAATAATTGAGGGATAAAATCTCTCTTTTTTGTTCTTTATTTGTCATGCTGAACTAGTTTCAGCATCTCCATCTAGTTGACTACTGAATGGAGACCCTGAAATAATACCGGATCAAGCCTGCCTACCGGCAGGCAGGTCCGGCACAAGATTCAGGGTGACAACGAGAGAGGAAATAAAAAAAGTGAAATAATTATCAAACACTAGATTTTGTTTATAATTAGTCAAATTTTTGTAGTTGTTGTTATGATCTATTGACAAATCAAAAAATGTATGCTATAATGGAATATTAACAATCAAGATTGGTTTTAATGAATTGATGCAGATGGGGGGGATTTTACAACCCCTGGCTTTTTCCACGTGGAGGCAATTGCCAAAGCGTGCCTGTCTGCATCAGCTCTTTTGAAACTAAGTTTGGGTGCCGTAAAGGCTCATTTGGGTTCCTTTGGGAGTCTGGGTGTGTGAAACGGCGTCCCACTTTTAAATTAATCGTTGGGGTGTTTGCCGAGGAGGTTTCTGACGGCGCGTTGAGCCGACGGTGGGTCCACAGGTGCTTTGAGTGGAACCCGTCAGGGCAACGTCTGAGACTGAATCGGCCACCCCACTTTGAAAAATACGAGCGGCCCTCAGATTGGATGGTCGGTGGAACGCAAGGGATCTATCTTAGTCGCGACGGGCTGCCAGTCAGTCTCGTGTAGCGCCCTAGGAAGGTACTCTTGCAATCGGGGTTTGGCTCCCCAAGAGACGTCTATATAGACGTCAAAGGATAACCGACAGAGGGTATTTTGTCGGGGAAAATCCGGTTGGGGGCCAATACCCACCGGAGTGGATTGCTGCAAGGTAGTCCATCCAAGTCACGCATCCTGAAGTTTGCGGGAAGAAGGATGTGAATCGTTAGCCTTGTAGGACCTCAAACGTGCCCGAACAAGTGTTTTGGGGGAGCGACCTACTATGGCAAGGGATCGGCTCTAGACGGTTTTCGCTAGCCGTCAAAAGTCAATTCCAATTGAATTGGCATTAAACCCGGTTTGACTGTGGTTGTAGAGAGATACCCTGATCTCTTCTGCGGTCTCCGGGAATTTTAACCTTAATACCGTCGATGGCAACTGCTGTTGACGGTTTTCTCTTTTAAATAATTAGAAATAATTATTTATTCTTTAGAAGTTGGTTTCTTATGAATGTTTGGAAAAACTGTCGCAGGACTTGAATCATGTTGAGTTGGACAGGATTAAGAATGTGTTGGTTGCAGGTAAGGTGCTTGTTTGAGAGATATTATCTCTCTTTTTTATTTTAAAATTCATCCACATTGCCTAATTAGGTGATTATTTGTAAGATAATGATACTAGTATGGAGATAGATTTCTCCTCATTTTATTCGTCGAAAGTATAAAATATGGAAAACAACAATAAGATACGAATATTACCTCAGGATCTCATCAATCAGATTGCCGCCGGAGAGGTGGTTGAGAGACCGGCTTCCGTGGTTAAAGAGTTGGTAGAAAATAGTGTGGATGCTGGAGCGCTAAATATTACCATCGAGATTGAAAATGGCGGAATCAATTTGATCCGAATCATTGATGATGGATCAGGTATGTCTCCGGATGATGCTCGACTTTCAATTGCTCAGCATGCGACTAGCAAGATCAAAAGTCTTGATGATTTATTTGCGGTTGGAACAATGGGGTTTCGGGGCGAAGCTTTGGCCAGTATCTCATCGGTCAGTGAGTTTAGTTTGATTACTAAAAGAAAGGGTCAAGTATCGGGGGCTCAAGTTAAGGTTGTTGACAATAAAGAAGAAGTGACTGAAATTGGAGCACCGGAAGGTACCAGAATTGAAGTACGAAATCTTTTTTATAACGTTCCAGCACGCAAGAAATATTTGAAAACCGCGGTGACAGAATATAATCACATTGTGGATTTGTTTTTGCATTATTCATTGGTGTTCAAAGAAATTAATTGGAAATTGATCCACAATAGTAAGACAGTTTACAATTTTTCTGCTACCAATGAGCATAAAAATAGAATTTTTTATGTATTGGGGCGAGAAATCTCAGAAAACTTATTGACCGTTGATTACAATGGAGTTGAATTCAAGATTAAGGGCTTTATTGGTCGGCCTCAGATTGCGAGAAACAATCGCAAGTTGCAATATCTTTTTGTGAATAATCGACCGGTGTCAGAATATGTGATTGCCAAGCAAATCAAAAATGCTTTTTCTACTTTGATTCCAAATAATTTATATCCCATTTATATATTGTCTCTCGATATTGATCCTCAAGCGGTTGATGTCAATGTTCACCCACGAAAAATGGAAGTTAGATTTTCTGATCCGGCTAAAATTTACAAGATGGTGTATCGGATAATTTCAGAAACGTTGGATAAAAATGAATTGACCAAACAGATTCATGACTTTGAATCAACATCAGAGGTAATTTTTCGACAGCGTGACAAATTTCAGCCGTCTAATCAGACCAACGCTTCGTGGAGCAATCAACCTTTTTTTTCCAGCCCAAGTAAACCACAGGGAACAAATCAGTTGGATTATGTGAAGAGGGGCGGACATGAAAGCATTAAAACACAAGAACATGAAAATAATGGCGAGTTGGGTGAAGTGCAAGATCGCAATTATCATATCATTGGGCAGGTCAAGAAATCTTACATAATTGTGGAAACTGGTGGTGGACTTAAAATATATGATCAACATGCATCCAGCGAAAGAGTCCAATTTGAGAAATTAAAACAAGAATGGCAAGCCGGCAAAGTGATACAACAGACGTTATTGTTGCCAGAACAAATGGAATTTCCGCCACAAGAAGTTCAAGTTTTGAATGATAATTTGGATTTTTTGCAGACAGTTGGATTTAGTCTAGAACCATTTGGCGGTCATTCATTTGTGATGAATGCAGTGCCGCAATTATTAATAAATAAAAATGTCAAAGAGGCTTTGAATGAAATCTTGGGAATGCTAATTGAATCTCCAAATTCTGTGGGCAGTGAAAAAGATGAAATGCCAGACTCTGTGCGTCGCATTATCAATATGATGAGCTGTCGCAGCGCCGTCAAATTTGGCGACGAGTTAACTATCGATGAAATGTATGCTCTTCTCGATAACTTGGACGCCAACGCCAGCCAATATACCTGTGTTCATGGCCGACCATGTGTGTTAGAATACAAGTATGAAGAGTTGGAAAAACTGTTTAAACGGAGGAATTAATAATTGTTAAAGATTTTGTTTTTTGTCACCCTGAGGCACTCGAAGGGTGGCGCCATGCTTCGAGAGCCTCAGCATCACAAGGGGTATATAACGTTCTTGTCAGTCTGAATTTATTTCAGACTATAAGTATCTGGTTGTTTATACCCTGAAACAAGTTCAGGGTGACAAGGTGAGGATGTTTTGGTGGATGAGGCTCAGGGTGACAAGGTGGTAAAAATAAAAAAAATATGAAGGAAAAACCAACACAACCAAATATAAAAGAGGCGCTGATGAAGTTGCCATCTTTTGAAAAAATGTTTCAGCAATTGGAATATTTTGTTGAGTTATATAAAGAGGCAGAAAACAAGACAAAAATTTTGGAGCGAATGGTCAAGTTTTTGCCTGACTTTGAATCAGTGTTGGAAAAAATGGTTGTGACGGATGAATATTCCAAAGATACTTTTGTGGACGATTTGATAAAAAATGATTTGCTGGAGTCACTCCGAAAAGAATTGGCTGGAGCAGAAGATGAACGAGACTTTTCGGTTGGTATACTTAATATTGATTGCAATCCAGCTGAAAGACGATATGTTTTTCATGTGCCGCCATATGTAGGCGATGATTTCAAGTCTGACTTTAAAAAA
>Ga0210057_1007565_pt1 | contig 13110 bp, 13 predicted proteins | sample CryGeyCG2114_010_2_FD_183968 | JGI IMG/M metagenome (GOLD analysis project Ga0210057, IMG submission 183968) | Groundwater microbial communities from aquifer - Crystal Geyser CG10_big_fil_rev_8/21/14_0.10 (SPAdes) (version 2) | ecosystem: Environmental > Aquatic > Deep subsurface > Groundwater ... | reverse complement strand
TACTGCAACATTAAGCTCTTTTTCAGTTTCGATAATTTCCATAATAATTTTATAATTTAAACTATTAAATTGTATTATCGACCTACATACATTATATAGGATTTATATTTTTTGTCAACAAAATGTACGGGTATACAGTTAACCTTATGAGGTGACATTCTGATAGAATTGGGGTGACAAAGGTTAATTATCAGAATTAATAAGGGCTAAGCCCGAAAATACATACGGCGAACAAAAATCACCCTCTTTTTTCAACGGCTAAATACAATTGAGCCGTTGAAAAACTGTGGATTTTCACACATCCTTTTGCCTAAAGGTTATAAAATGGGGTATAATTTAGGGTATGTTAGATACTGGCTTTTGCCTGCCTGCCTGCAGGCAGGGCATAAATATTTTAAAGTTTATAATGTTTTGAAGTTATAAAATCCGCTAAAAAGCGGATTTTTTGTTTTAAATAAGGCAACAAATTATAGAAAGTACAATGGTTGACATAATTTTGTTGGGTCTATATAGTTTGAATAGGGAAGTAGTTTCTTTTAAAACTTAATAAAACAGCAAGCATAAGGAGGTTCGTTATGGAAAAAGAAAGCGACTATGATCATATAATCTCGGAATTTAAGAAACAGTATGGGATTAAGAAGGTAATAGCATTTTCAGGAGGTTCAGATTCAAAGCTAAATGGTGTTCCTGATGATGACCCTCTTCAAAAAAAGTTTGAGGAGTTTTCCAAGATTCTGGAGGAGAGAATCATAAGTGACTGCCTTGGAAAGTTTCGTGGTTATCAGATAGCCATTTTAACTGGTGGTACAAAATGGGGAGTACCAAACACCTCCTCTGTGGTTGCAAAAAAATATGGCTTAAAAACCATAGGTATTTACCCCTTGGTAGGTAAGAAACATGCATTAGGAGACGAGATCCTCGATCTTTCGATGTGTGTGACTCCTCGTTATCTTGAAAGTAAATGGGGTGATGAGAGTCCTATTTTTGCAAAGTTACTTGACGGCGTCGTTGTCTTTGGTGGAAACGCAGGTACTCTTATAGAGTGTGCTCATGTTTTGAAAATAAATGAAACTCTCAAGAAGAGTGGTGAATCGCTTAAATATATTGTGCCTATAAGTGGGACAGGAGGAGTGGCTGATGGACTACCTTTTATTTGGGCAAAACCAGAGATACGTGCTGCTTGCATGCCTTCGTTTAGAGTTACAAATGGGTTTCAGGCCGCTGATATCCTTCGAGAAAAGCTTGATTTGGAAGATTACCTTGAATAATATAAATAAAACATGTAAACTAACAAATATAGGAGAAATAAAATGAACATGACTAGATCTAACATACAACCACAATCAATTAGCGGTTTTCCTGAGTGGCTACCAGAGGAAAAGATCATTGAGCAGAAAATGATCGATATAATACGAGCTGCTTATGAGAAGTTTGGCTTTTCGCCAATAGAAACAGCGGCGGTTGAGAAGGTGGATATCCTCCGAGCTAAAGGAGGTAACGATAAAGAGATATATTGTTTAAGTCGTCTTGCGGGAGCAGAAGAAGGTGAAGATGGAAAAGAACTTGCTTTGCATTTTGACCTTACTGTGCCACTTGCGCGGTATGTAGCACAAAATTACTCAAATCTTCCTTTCCCTTTTCGTCGTTATCAGATACAAAAAGTATGGCGAGGAGAGAGGCCTCAGTCTGGAAGATTTAGGGAATTCTATCAGTGTGATATAGATATTATCGGTGATGGAGAGCTTTCTTTGTTGTCCGACGCAGAGATTCCAAGTATAATATATAGTATATTTAAGCAAATGGATATCGGTCCATTTGTGATAAATATCAACAACAGAAAAATCATCCAGGGGTATTTAAATTTCTTAGGTATTCCTGATAGTGACGTCGCAAATGTTTTGCGAACTATAGATAAAATAGAAAAAGTCGGAGTAGATAAGGTAGTATCCGAACTTGTTAATTCATTAGGTTTTTCTGAAGAGAAAGTTAAGCCCTTGATTGATTTAATAAGCTTAGATACTTCTTCTACCCCTGATGTCATCAATGAGTTACGCCAGATGAAGGTGAATGATAAATTTTCTGAAGGCGTAGATGAACTTGCCAAAGTGCTAAAGTATATGGGTGATCTGGGTGTGCCGGACGATTATTATAAGATTAATATAAGCATAGCTCGTGGTCTTGATTATTATACGGGCACTGTTTATGAGACAATCTTAAAAAATCATCCTGGTATTGGTAGTGTATGTTCTGGAGGAAGATTTGATAACTTGGCCGGTTATTTTACGGACAAAAAACTTCCTGGAGTTGGGATATCTATCGGATTAACTCGGCTTTTTTCCAAGCTTATCAAAGCTGAGGTTATTAAGGCAGGTCCTTCCACTTCTGCTCCTGTCCTTGTAACAGTGATGGATCCTTCTTGTATGAATCTTTACTTTAAAGTAGCGACTCTCTTGAGAGATGGTGGAATAAATACGGAAGTTTTTTTAGAGAACAAGAAGATCGGTATTCAGTTAAAGTTCGCTAATAGAAAAGGTTTTGCTCTTGCTGTGATTGCTGGATCAAATGAAGTAGAGAGTGGTAACGTCCAGCTTAAAAACTTAAAGACAGGGGAACAATATACTGTTTCTGTGTCCGAGCTTGTACCTAAGGTATCTGAAATCTTGAGTTCTCTTAAGAAGCAAGGTTTATGGGTATAGGTAAGTGCCCCGATAATTATCGGGGCACTTTTTAATTTGTATTTAATAATATATATATGATGTTCGAATATCTAGAAAAAATAATAACAATAGATTCTGGGGAAAATGGTCCTACTGTAACGCTTATGGGCGGTGTTCATGGCAATGAATCTTGCGGGGTTGAAATATTGAATAAATTAAAAAATAAATTAAAGATAAAGAGAGGGAAGGTTTTTATCATCTTTGGTAATCCAAAGGCAATCAAAAAGAACATAAGGCAAACGCAAGAAAATTTAAATAGAATTTTTCGCGAGGAAAAAGATTTAACTCAGAAAGAAAAAAAATCTTATGAATACAAGAGGTCTAGAGAGATTATTCCATTTTTAATTAAGTCAGATATTCTTCTTGATCTACATTCGAGTTATACGCAGAAAAGTATTCCTTTTATAATTTGCGAAAAAAACTCTCTAGATTTAGCAAAAATTTTACCTTCTTCCGTTGTATGTTTTGGTTTTGATGATATTCATCCTGGTAGTACAGATTATTTTATGAATAAAAAGAAGAAGAAAGGTATATGTATTGAGTGTGGTGCGACGGGAAGCAAAAAAGCTAATAAGATTGCACGAGTAAGTGTTAATGCCGTGCTCTCTTATTTAAAGATGGTTGATACTAAGAGTAAGTCACAAATAAAAAATAATCAACAATCCTTAAGAGTTTCTTCTATATATAAAACTAAAACAAATAATTTTACCTTAAGAAAAAAGTTTAATGATTTTGAAAAAGTAAAAGAAGGGGAGTTGATAGGAGTTGATGGAAAAGAAAAAATTTATTCGGATTCTAGTCAGGCAATTGTTTTTGCAGGGAATTGCAACAAGATCGGATCTGAAGCATTTGTTTTGCTTAGAGTTGTTGACAAATGACAAAAAAAGATTAACATAAAGTAAGATAACCTTGTTCTTAAAATTTCATATAAAAAAATAAAAAGGAGAAAAAATGGAGACTAATATGGTTAATACATGGGCTACCTTACCTACGATTGATTATAAACGCCTTGATTTATACAAGGGCGGAGTCATGATGAATCAGTTAGTCGCTTGTTATAGGGCAGTGTTTGCTGATGAGCCGTGGAATGAATGGAAAATATGTCCAGTGTGTAAGAAAAAGTGGGGAATCAAACAAGTGCCCGAATTGGAAAAAAGCGGTTATGTTCACTGTGATAAAGTAGTAGAAGATTTTTGGCCAAGAGATATTGTACGTGCTGATATACAGAATGAGATATCCAGAGAAGCTTCTTGTTGGATCGCTCATCACAATGAATCTGTCATTGGTTTTTGCTGGGGTTACCCTATTTCTTTGGATAAGCTTGAAGAGAAATTAAAACTACCAGGGTTTGCCACTAATGCTAAAAGGAGTGGTTTCCCAGATGAAGTAGCTTATCACGATGAAATCGGGGTAAAAAAAGAATACCGAATGCACGGAATTGCCAAGAATATGTTTCAGCTCAGTTTTAAGGATTTCCGAGAAAAGGGACTCTCTGCAATAGTGGCAAGAACAATGTCATCCCCTCCCACAATAGCTTATTATTGGTTTAAAAAGATAGGCTACAAGGTGATTGATAGGTATGATCGCCACAATGATAAAGATTCAAGGGTCATATTGGCGTGCTCTACCGATAATCTTTCTTGATTAATTCAACCCTTAACCCCCTGCTTCACATTATGAAGCAGGGGTTTTTTAATTTAAAAATAACGGGATATTTAAGTATTCACATTCTTTTTCCTTTGATTTTGTCTTGAAAATAAGTATAGGGTTTATCCTACTTTGAAATTGTTTTTAATTTCTTTGCAGGGTATAATTTAGGGTATGTTAACAACAGATTTTTGGCATAAATATTTTAGGGTTTATGATGTTTTGAATTTAGCTATTCCTGTCCTCAAGGTCTCACCTTAAGGTGAGACCTTGAGATGATAAATAAAAATATGAAAACTGCAATTATTTTTATATCAACTGGCAAAAAAAGTTATTACAAAAAATTTATAAGATCAATGGAGATTTTAGGATTTAAAGTTCATTACATAAATCTTGAATGGAAACACAAAACATTGTCAGATTGGATAAATCAAGCCAGGATACAAATAAAAAGAGTAAAACAACCTTTTCATCTCGTCGGATTTTCTGTTGGCGCAATGGTAGCACTAATATTAGCTAAAGAATCACATCCAAGATCATTAATAATATGTTCATTATCGCCATTTTTCAACGATATTAAATATAAAATTCCTTCTCATATTAAAAACACTGCTGGCAAAAAAAGATTAAATGATTTTAAAAAATATAATTTAAAAGAAATAACAAAAAATATAAAAAATAATAAAATACCAACATCTATTTTTGTTGGTTCTAAAGAAATTCCAATAATGATTAAAACTGCGAAATATCTTAATCGTTTTATAACTAATTCATCTTTTCATATGGAGAAAGCATGCAAACATGATATTAATTGTTTCGATATAAAAGCAGGCCTCCCGAAAGAGGCCTGTTCGAATTAGACGTCGAACTCGTTATTTCTGACGCCCTGCAAGAATACCTTCCACTCACCATGGTTAAAGGTTAATGTTGTTTTGTTAGGGTCTTTTGTATCCCTTACCATAACCTTGTCCGCCGTCCGCTTGACTGCGACACAGAAAACCGGAGGAGATGGGGTTGGGCCCGTAATAAACCCATCCTCATCTATATACCTTTGTTTTTTTCATCCCACTTGAACATCTCTATTACCTCCTTTCTTTTGAATTTTTTATTTTCAGCCAATTTTGGCTGATTTTTTCAAGGGTCATCCCCACCTCCTTTCTAGTTCTTATTAGATATCCATCAATTGATTTGTCAACCTATTGTACAGTTAACCATATGAGGTGACATTCTGATAGAATTGGGGTGACAAAGGTTAATTATCAGAATTAATAAGGGCTAAGCCCGAAAATACATACGGCGAACAAAAATCACCCTCTTCTTTCAACGGCTAAATACAATTGAGCCGTTGGAAAACTGGGGATTTCCACACATCCTTTTGCCTAAAGGTTATAAAATAGGGTATAATTTAGGGTATGTTAACAACAGATTTTTGGCATAAATATTTTAAAGTTTATGATGTTTTGAATTTAGCTATTCCTTATCAAGAATTGTTAAATTCTGTTTGTGGTGAGTTGGATATTAAGAGCGGAGAAAGGATATTAGAAGCCGGTTCCGGTACGGGTAACCTCGCTCTAAAAATTAAAGAGAGGGGAGGATTACCAGTTGGTATAGATATGTCTCAAGAAGGGATAAATATTCATAAGAATAAAGATCCCGGTGTAGAAGTAATTTTAGGTAATTTGACTGACAAATTACCATTTCAAGATAATTCTTTTGATAAAATATGTTCTAACAATACTTTATATGCAATACCAAGAGATAAGAGAGACGCGGTAATTAAAGAATTATATAGAATTTTGAAACCTAACGGGAAAATAGTAATTTCTAACATAACAGAAGGCTTCTCTCCTTTTAAAATATATAAAGACCATGTCTTAAAAGAATTTAAACGAAATGGCTTATTATATATATTAAGAAATATAGTGAAATTTATTAAACCGACAATAAAAATGTTTTATTATAATCATTTGATTAAAAAAGAGCACGGGGACGGTGATTTTGATTTTTTTGAAGAAGGTGAACAGAAAAAAATATTGGAAGAAAATAGATTTAAAAATATTTCTAACGAGAAAAGAGTTTATGCCAATCAGGCAGTATTAACTTTCGCATATAAAATTTAGTATGAAGATAATGAAAGAGTTAGCTATTTTAGGAGGAGAGCCCATTTTATCTAAAAAAATAAATAGACTTTCTCCATTCGGAAAAGAAGAATTGTCGAAATGTAAAGAAGTATTTAACGACGGCTTTTTATCAAGAGCTGGTCGAGGTAAATATGTAAAATTATTTGAAAATAGTTTCGCTAATTTTCATAAAGTTAAATATGCGGTATCAACTTCTTCTGGTACTTCCGCCCTGCATACAGCAGTCGTTGCTTTGAATATTAAAGAAGGTGATGAGGTTTTGGTTCCAGCATTAACGTTTATATCTTCAGCTTCTGTAATCTTACAGCAGAAAGCTAAACCTGTTTTTGTGGATATAGATCCTGAAACTTTTTGCTTAGACCCAGGTGATTTAAGGAAGAAAATTACCAAGAAAACGAAGGCGATATTAGTAGTTCATCTATATGGGTATATATCAAGCATGGATAGTATAAAAAAGATAGCTTCTTATTATAAATTAAAAATAATAGAAGACTGTGCTCAATCTCATGGTGCAAAATATAAAAATAATATTGCTGGCAGCCTTGGGGATATTGCCTGTTTTAGTTTTTACCAAACAAAAAATATGAGTTGCGGTGAAGGTGGAATGATTATAACAAACAATGAGCAATTATATAAAAATTGTTCTTCAATAGTAGACCATGGATTAATTGAAGGAGATTTACAAAGTTATGATTATGATAGATTGGGTTATAATTATCATTTGACAGAGATACAAGCCGCTGTGGGATTAGAACAATTAAAGAAATTAAGAAAGATGAATATCCAGCGAAGAAAAAATGCTTTTCTATATAGAAAATTATTAAACAATACAGGATTATTTTTTCAAAAAGAAAATAAAGAAGTAGAACATGCATATTATTGTTTAACTGCTTTATTGCCAAAAAAATTTTCAAAACTCCGAGACTGGTTTGTAGAAGCAGTTCGTCTAGAGAATGTTGAAATTAATAAATTGTATCCAATTCCTCTTAATAAAACTAAGCTATTTAAAAAGCTTGGATATAAAGAAGATAGTATCGTTGCTAACGATGTTTCAAGTAGATTATTTAATTTTTATACAAATCCAGGAATTTCTGGAAAAAATATATTTTTAACTTGTGAAGCAGTAAAGAAGGTCCTAAATTATCTAGATGAAAAACATGATTAATAATAAAATTAGATTAGGAATAATTGGGTTTGGGAAGAGAGGAAATACGCATTTACGTAATTTTTTAAGTGTTGAGGATGTAAATGTTGTTGCTATTTGCGATATTAAAAAGATTAAGTTACGAAAATCATTACAAAATAAAATTAAACAATATGACAATTATTTAAAGATGATAACTTCTGAAAATGTTGACGCTGTTAGTATATGTTTACCAACACATCTTCATTATGAAGTTACGAAAAGCTGTTTAAAAAAGGGAGTAAACGTTCTATTAGAAAAACCCGCAACATTAAATGAAAAAGAATTACAAAGATTAATTAAAATGACTAAAACTTTAAATTTAGTTTTGATGATTGGGTATAATCTTAGGTTTAATAAAAAAATTCAAGAAATTAAATCAATTATAGATTCTAATGAGCTTGGGAGCATCTTAATGATCAGGGGTAGGCAATCTCATAATTGGGGCGGTTTAAACCCTTTTGGATGGTTAATGGATAAGACAAAAAGTGGCGGTGGCACAATAATAGATAATGCTTCGCATTATTTAGATTTATTTGAATATTTTTTAGGAAATATATCAGAGGTTCTAGCTTTTTCTAATAATAGCTCTTTTAGAGGGGAGGTAGAGGATAATGCACTAATTGGATTAAAATTTAAAAATAATAATATTATAGGTTCAATAGAAACTTCTTGGCAGGATGCTTCAGGAAGAAATAATCACATAATTATTTGGGGGAGTCGGGCAGTCTTAGAGTTTAAGGAATCTAATTGTGAACAAGTCTTTGAAATTAAAAATTATAAAAACAAATATAAGGATTTTAATAGAATAATGGTTCAAAGATTATATATTCCAAGAGGAATAGAACAGGTAAGTAAAAAAGTAAATATAGATAATACTCCAAATATTGATAAAGAAGATACTATCATGATGATTAATTACTTTATTAATTTAATTAAAAATCCTAAAGAAAGAAAAAAATTTGAAAAAATATATAATCCTCTTAGAAACAAAAAATTAATTGATGCCACCTACATGTCTTTAAAAAATAAAAAAGTAATTAAGATATAATATGATAAAGAAATTTGATCGCATTATTATTTTAATTATGGATAGTGTTGGTTGTGGTTATCAGAAAGATTATAAAAAATTTCAAAATAAGAAAAGTAATACTTTAAAAAGTATATATAATAGTAATAAAAATTTTAATTTACCTAATTTAGAAAAATTAGGTTTAAATAAAATCCTGTTTAATAGTTCATTGCGAGGAAGGGCTGTTGCCGGGAAAATGCAAGAAAAAACATTAGGAAATGATACTTTTGCTGGAGTATGGGAAATGTTGGGGGTTATTTTTACGGAACGATTTAGAAGTGATAAAACAGGTTTTTCTAAAAAAACAATAAGAAAAATAGAAAAATATTTGGGCATCAAGATGTTGTGCAATCAATATATTTCAGGGTTTGAAGCTTTAGAAAATTTTTTTGATTTGCATATAAAATATTCAAGTCCAATTTTGTATCTAGCAGACGATGGGGTTGTGCTTTTAGCGGCACATGAAAAAATCATATCACCAATTGTTTTAAATAAAATAGCTGAAAAAATGGTGGACATCTTGCGAGACCAAAATATATCGAGAATAATTACGAGGCCATTTTTAGGGAACAAGGGCAATCTTCAGAGGACTGATAATAGAAAAGATTTTATAATAACAAAAAACATTTTTGATGACTCTATCTTATCAAGATTATATAATAATAATATAAAATTATTGACTAGTGAGCATATTTTTCATTTGTTAGGAAGCCATAGTTTTGTTGATTGTGTTACTGGAAATTTCAATAATAATAAATTGATCGAAGTCATCATAGATAAAATTAAATCAAAAAAGCAAGAAGGGTTGCTGATTTTTTGTCTACAGGATTTTGATATGCTTGGACATAAAAAAGATATTAGAAATTATTCTATAAAATTACAGGAATTTGATTCACAGATCCCTGACATATTAAAAGAATTACGACAGGATGATTTATTGATAATAACAGCAGATCATGGATGTGATCCAGCCTTAGATATAAGAGGGCATACCAGAGAATATGTTCCATTATTAATTTTTAATAAAAAAAATCGAAAAAAAATTTGGCTTGGAACAAGGGATACATTTGCTGATATTGCTCAGACAATCTGTTATAATTATTCTTTACCATTATTAAACAGAGGAAAACCAATATATGAAATATTTTGATTATAGAAAATTTACTTTAAATAATTTAATTAATATAAAAAAAGAAGAAAAGGTGACTATAGGTTTAGCATTACCTGTTTATAATGAAGAAAAGACACTAATTAAAACAATAAAAATTATTAGAAAGTGCAAAAATTTAATTGATGAATTAATAATTATAGATAGTGGTTCTTCAGATAATAGTATAAATATTTGTAAAAAAATGGGCTTAAAAATTATTGATGATAAAAAAGCCTCAAAAGATTTAGGCATTCCACTAAAAAGGGGTAAGGGCTGGAATTTATGGGCAAGTTTATATTATTTAAATACAGACATTATTATTTGGATAGATTCTGATATTGAAAATATTAATATAAGATTTATTACTGGACTTTTAGGTCCAATGTTAATTGATAAAAAAATAAAATTCGTTAAAGGATATTATCACAGGCCAAAAGGTGACGCAAGAGTAACTGAAATAATGGTTAGACCTTTTATTAATCTTATCTTTCAGAATGTCAAGGATTTCATACAACCATTATCGGGGGAGTATGGGGGGAGGAGAGAATTTTTAGAACAGGTGAGTTTTTATTCTGGGTATAGTGTTGAAATGGCTGTTTTGCTTCAAGCTGATTTTTTATTAAAGAAAAAAGAAATTGCTCAAGTCTACCTTGGGAAAAGAATCCATGCTCTTCAAGACGTCACTTCTTTAGGTAGAATGAGTATTGGAATATTGCATACATTATTTAAGATAGCCGAACAAGCAAAATATCTTAAATTAAATAAAAGATTAGGAAATGGTTTACAAAATTATCTTTCTAGTGATGGTGTTAATTTTTCACCTATACAATTTAAAATAACAGATGAAAAATTACCAGCAATGGTTACTTTAAAAAAATATGGAAAAAAGTTACGAAAAAAATAATAGATTAAAAATAGTTGATATATTAAAAATGAATGATGAAGAATTTATTAATGATATAAACGAAAGAAGCTCCTTTATTTTTAAGGGGCAGAAAAGGAGGTTTAAATATAGGACGACTAATGAATGTTCTAAAAAATTATTAAATTTTTTATCTATAAAAAGAGGAGATTCAGTACTAGCTGTTTCAAGTAGTGGTGTCAATTTATTTGAAATGCTTTCTGATGAAAAAAAAATTCCTAAAATAGTCTTAGGATTTGATTATTCACTCAAACAAGTTGCTTATAATTTATTATTAAAATCAGCAATAAGGCTACTGACATTTAAAGAATTTAATAATTATTTTTATTTAAATAACAAAAATAAAAATAATATAAGGAAAAAAATATTTATACAAATGCCAAAATCATTAAAATTGGTTTTAATCAATCAACATGAATTTAGAAAAAGAGATTTATTTTTTAATTCTTATAATAATATAAAATGGTTGAAGGAAGAAAAAAAATTTAATTGTGTGAAGAAAAATATAGAAAAAATAAAATTTTTTCATTATGAAATAAGTCATTTAAATATAAATTTATCACACCTTTTTGAAAAAAAATCTTTTAATATTATTTATTTATCTAACATATTAGATTGGCTATGTTGGCATAATAAAGATATTAAAAACTACCTACCTATTTTAAATATATGTAGGGATGCAAATAAGATTTTAAAAAGAGGCGGAAATATCTCAGGTGTTAATCTTGTGAATAGGGGTAGTTATGTGGTAGACTTATTAAATAGGGTTAAGGTTTTAGAAAAAGAAAATTATAGAATCTTTAAGTATAATTGGTTAAATTATAAAATTAATGTTAAGCAATAATCAAGTTCAAAGAATAACTACCAAAGCCATTATATATCGTAACAGTAAGATACTTTTTGTTAAGGATGGTAAGGGTAAGTGGGAATTACCAGGTGGAAAGATTGATTTTGGTGAAAAACCGGAGGACACTCTTAAAAGAGAGCTTAGTGAAGAGCTGGGATTTAGTAATGTGAAAATAGGCAACATTATATATGTTTGGACTTTTTCTGTTGTAGCTGGCGGTATAAATTATCAATTTATTTTATTGAATTATGAATGTTTTACAGATGAAGAAAAAATAAAATGTAGTGATGAACACATTGAATATAAATGGGTATTATTGGATGAAATTGATAATTTAGATATTAGAGATGGTTATAAAGATACTGTAAAAAAATATAAGGATTTAAAAAACCTCTAACTGTGATGAAAGAAAAAATACGTAATCAAATAATTGATCATGAGCAACTATCAATAGATAAAGAAGTTGAGAAATTTAAAGACCCTAAAATACCTTATAAAATTAGAAAGACTCAATTATTAGAAAATTTTAATCTTCCGATTCCTGAAACAGAGTATTTCAAAAGAGAAGATATTGTAAATTTAAAAAACAGGACAATAGAAAGAATAAAATTATCAACAGACCCCTTGATAATTAGAGTTGCATGTATACCTGATAAATTATCCATGCCATTTTTTTATGTTGAATCAAACGAAATAAATATTAGCCACATCATTCGTGAAGTAGGGAGTCTTTTAGATCAAGACGGTTCTATTGTTAGTCTTATCTTACAAGATGCAACACCGAAAGAAAAAATTTCTGATAAAATTTCAGGAAGAATTTCTTTTGAAAGCGAAAAGATGATTCCCGTGGAACAATTTTTAGAAATTTATAAAGGTTCGCGGAGCACTGGCATATTAAATAATCTTAGCAAGAGAGACCCTCAATTTATGAGATTTGTTAAAGAAGCAGGACATTTTATGAGGCCAGAAACTGAATTTAATGGAAAATCAACTATAACAAAATTAGAGATAAAAGATTTGTATAATCTTTTAGAATCTTATAAAGAAAAAATGGAAAATGTTAAACAGGTTATTGCCAAAAGTTTGGATAAATTAGAAAAAGAAACCCTCGTTGTTTTTGAGTTTTCATATAGAAACGGAGAAATTATTTTTACTGATTTTGATTAGGGATTTTGATTTTTTTGAAGAAGGTGAACAGAAAAAAATATTGGAAGAAAATGGATTTAAAAATGTTTCTAACGAGAAAAGAGTTTATGCCAATCAAGCAGTATTAACTTTCGCATATAAAATTTAGTATGAAGATAATGAAAGAATTACAAGTAAAGGTTAACGGAGAAAATAAACTGATTTATTTTGGAGTTCCTGATAATGAGAATGAGATTTTAGAGATGCATAAACTTAGATATGAGATATATAGCAAGAAAGATTATA